>Ga0307379_10010973_pt1 | contig 11945 bp, 9 predicted proteins | sample UN2MG_FD_202237 | JGI IMG/M metagenome (GOLD analysis project Ga0307379, IMG submission 202237) | Soil microbial communities from Risofladan, Vaasa, Finland - UN-2 | ecosystem: Environmental > Terrestrial > Soil > Coastal area > Acid sulfate soil | place: Finland: Risofladan, Vaasa | collected... | reverse complement strand
CGTAGTTGGGTCTCCTTTGAGTTGGGCTCTATCATATATTCGAGCCACAGCATATAAATTCTCAGTAAGACCCGGTGGTAATATATCAAAATCAGCACCTGTCAATTCATTAAATTGTTCATACGTAAAATAATGACTTTCCGACGTACCAAGTACTAGGCTTGGGACTCCACTAACAGTATAGGGGAAAAATGACTGATTTGCGGAATCGGCATCTTCGTCTAGCTCGTTCATATATCCAATAAAGTCACTAAATAATGTCGTTCCTGTTGCTGTCCAACTATCGACATACGGATAGACCGCAATAATATAACGGGCGGTTAATGTATCAGGTGGTGTTGGAACAGTTGTACCCGTCGAAATGTTGGGTAAATCTTCCCAAAAAATTGTATCCGATAAAGAACATAACCCATCTTGATCTCTTGCCAATTCACCTGGAAATAAATTGTTAAGTGTGTTTCCGGTATTCCATAAGAAACTAGGCCAATTGCCAATGTTACGAAAATAGAGGGGCCAAAGTACATCGGGAGTATACAAACGAACATATCGTCCGCCCACATCGAGTGCCACACTCATTTTTAACTCCGCAACCCTACAATAATCATTTAGAAATGAAGTATCTTCAGTTTGTGAATCGGAGTCCGTCGTACATTCTTCACAGTCGGGATAAATTGTTAATGGAAGTTGTTTTGTAAACTTTTCCTGCATATTATATGCGGCGTTTTCAAATCGTTCAGATATCTTTCTGAAGGGTCTCCACTTACGAATACCGATGTTATAAAATAACCTACCTAAATCGTAGAAAAATTTCCCGATAATTTCCGCAAATTTTATTAAAATGGCAGCAAAGATGTATTGAACAAATAATATAACTTGACCCAATAATAGGACAAATTTTACTCGATTCTTATACCCGAAATTTGTTGGAATATAATTTGTACTCGACGCACAATCTTCATCGGCCGCTGGACGAATTTGTTTAATACCCAGAAAGGCATCACGCCTTGCTGTCTCATAATGTGTTCCTTGAAACGATGATACGGTATAAACTTTACCGTAAATGAATTTATAGAAATAATCTTCAGGTATTCCACCGTTATTCGTCCCTAACATTAACTCCTTTTTAACCGTTTTCGCGCCAGGCCCATAATTGGTTGAAGATATTGTTGACCCATCAGGTGGGGTCACTGTAATATAATCTTCGAAAACATCAGAAAACACATACGATGACATCATTCCCTCTTGATATTCGTACTTATCATGGTCGCCAGCGGACGTTGGATTGAACTCCCTAATATTTGGAACAAGATATTTTCCTACGGAAATTTTCGAAGAAATAAAATCTAAACTAAACCTAAATCTTGCGGTGGTGGTTGTGGGAATCCCTTTATTTGGGTCGTTTGTTATTTCTTCTTCTCCAAATTCATTTGTGTAAACATATTCCAAGTTCATTGGAAGGGCAACCATGGAGGCACCATTATCATCGATAACCTCGTCAACGGTGAAAAATTCTAATTCGGGGTATATTGTTACTCCGTCCGATCCATAAACACTTTTTCCTGTTTGTCGAACACATTCAATATTTCCACCAGATGTCTGTAAATTACATTTATAACCAGCATTTTTCCTCATTCTACCATTTCTCTTGACAGCATCACTACTATCATCTGTAATGGTCGATAATATGACTAACGATATAGGCTCGATTTTTATTCCTTTATCAGATAGATCAAAATCGGTTCTTGATATTCCAATCTCACAAAGATCTTCATTTCCCCATAATGGATAGACTTCGACACTTCTGTCAAATGTAACAATTTGTGGTAATCCATCGATATCGGAGCTTGATTTAAACTGATAGAATCTTTCGAAATCAGCTTCACCATATCCAGCTTTAAGAAAATCATAAGGTCTAAGTGAGAAACAACCAATATCTGATAAATCGAGATCAATATGTATTGTTTGTGTTCCAATTGGTACGCCCCAAATCATAAAGTCACCAGCGGAGTTTGTTTTTACAGTATATTTGTAATAACTTTCAAAAACTTCGAGGACTTCTTCTCTGGTTAATATGTCTTGTTGATCTGGGAATGTTCCTGTTGGGACGTGACCAGAATGTTGTTGTCTTTCGGGTAATAAATTATAACGATACCCGTTTTCATCTTTATCGGTTAATTCTTGATATGGGTATAATGCTGAAATTACTGGATCGTCAGCGTCAAGGGTATTTTGTGGAACGAATATTGAAACCTTGGCGTTTGGAATTCCGAATCCCTTGTTAGCTGATACACGACCGACAACGACCCCATACTCGGAGCAATTACTTGACGCAAAAATATCTTTTTGTGAAAATTTTAATGAAAGGATTTCCATGATATCGAAATTCTGATTAATTTCGACATTTACACGTTGATCCCTTCCGATATTTGTGTTGATTCTATGTTTTTGTATCATATTATATAAATAGAAAGTTCCCGGTTTTCTATAAGATACATAAAAAACAAATTAATATGTAGTGGAAGACAGATTTTTCGTTCTAACTTTTATGTCTATGTTTGGAAATCTGATTTGAAAAATTTGGTTCGATTTCATATAAATGGTACTGTCTGACTGTCGAATTTCTTTGGTTGTATCATCTACGTATGATTGAGCGACTTCAGATGATGAGTAATTTCCACCAATCTTATTGAATATACGAATTTCAACCACGTTCTCCACACCTGAAACATTACCTATATTTTTCGATAAACTACCAACCAATAATGGGTCTCCCATTTTTCTTTTAGTGATCAAGAAAAACGATGTGATTTCGGTGATCACGGCCTTTACAATATCTGTTGAATTTTCATTCTTATTTACCACTAAATCGACCTCGACTCCCATATCAATAACCTCACCACTTTGGATGTCTAAATAATCATTTATCATCCTATAATTAGCCAGGTAATTTATGACGTTATTTTTTAATGTATTGGACACGGTATCAATTAAATTTCCCTTTTCATCGTAAGACAATAATTTGATTCGAACTTTATTGTCTTCTTCCATTACATTAACCTTTGCCGGGGCGCCATATGTTGACGGCATATTTTCAATTATTGACTTGTAGTCGTTCAATGTAACCGCTCTATTTTGTGCGGAAAAATTATATGCAACCATGTTCCTCATCTCGTCGATTGTCGGAGCATCTGATCCACCAATTGCGGGGGTCACATTTGTCACTCTCATCGATTGACTCGTTTGGTTGTTTATAGACGAATTTGGACCGTTTACTACGAAATCATAGGTATCCATAGTTGTGATGACGTTAACCCCTACATTCGTGTCTTTGCCCCCTCCAACACGATATTTCACGAACATTGTGGTGTTGGGCTTCGGAATTTCACCTAAAGAGGTGTTATTTAAGAAAGTCGCAAGGTTTACTTTCATCGTACTTGTCATGTAATCATCCAAATTATCCATTGGATCAACATTTCCAGATCCGAATGTTAAAGAGAAGTAACCTTCCGGGGTGTACTCAGTATAAAATTTCTTAGTGACCTGAGTATAATCACCAGCTTTAAAATTATCAGTATCAGACGCTGTTGTAGGATCTTCGATAAACACCTGATCCTCGATCAACGATTTAACTTCATACCATTTATTTGTCGATGACATAAATTCATCTGATGTTGGATTTGCGTTATAGCTTGTTCCATTCTTATGGATAACCGAAGTCACACCCAAAACGTTTTTTTCTGGAAGATATAAATTTAAGAATGGTCTTTGATCTGGAGCCCCAATAACTTTTCGGTATATTCGTGTAATACCATTAACAACGGGAGCCCTTTTTGTGATTGTGTATGAAATGAGTTTATTGTTAGCATTAAAATTTGGAACTTTCGTTCTATTTGTCGTTCCACTACTATCGAATGGGCTTGAGAAATCAACATCCTCAAGGATCTCGAAGGTTTGTCCCCCACCTGTTACTTTAGATCCCGCTTTTAAGATACCTTCATATCTTTCATCTTCCTTATCCTTGTAAACGGGGACGTTGATACTGAAATCACATAGGGCGACTGACGGCCTGAGACCTGGAAGTCTAATCCCATAGGTTTTGGCGATGTGAAATAATGATTTCTTTTCTTGTGCGAAATCCAACATCGTTTCTTGCCACACTCTGTCGATGTGAAAGTGTAAGTTATCTGACACGGCAGCGTTTAAATCCAATAGGACTGAATAAATTGACGCATCATTAAAATTGGATACTAAATCGGGATAGTATTGTTTTGTCAACTTGACCAGTTCATCTCTTAAACTGGCGAAATCCCTTACTCCGTATGATATCTGTTTTGACATATTAAATGTTTATTATTACAAAATCTGATGTTGAAAACGCACCATTATTTACTGTGTAATCTATTCGTACCTTGGCTGTGTATGGTTTTGATGACCCATCCGAAACTCTAAATAACCTCGAATCTTCCTCTTCTTGAGGACTCGTTGGTACTTCGGGATCGTTCTCTGCGTTTACTATACTTATCGAATTAATATCCAAATTGGGAATATAATTTCTTACACCTTCACGAATTTCATCCTCAATTTGAGAATATGAGATCGAGTCGTTTTGTTCGAAAATAAATTCATAAATTCGGGTACCAAAATCAGGCAAAAAATATCTACTTCCTTTGCGTGTTAACAACAAATGAATTAGGTCCGCCCTAACTTCTCTCTCAGGAGTTCCCGTCATCTGAACGTAATTCCCAAGTGCGCTGTCCCTAAATGGATAATCTATACCGTAAGTACTCATATTTCATAAATATTAAGAAATAAAAAATTTGGAAGTTAGAGTTTTTATTCTTATGTTTGTAAAATGAAAAAGATTATAATGATTCTGATTCTTGGGTGGTCATCGATTTTATTGTATGGACAAGACTCAATTCACACATATCATTTTTATCTACATGATAATTATACAACCCAATCCTCTCTGTATCATACGTTATTTAATGAAGTTGGGAGTTCGGATAAACTATTCCTATGGTGTTGTGATTGTATTATGTTCTACGCCCGGGCGTTCAATACATCATATAACACAATGAATTTAATATTGTTTGTGTTTCTACAACCAATTATTATTCTAATGTTGTTTCTATTGATTCTAAGACAGAGATTTAAAATAAAACGTCTTAAGCGGAAAATTCTTGCGGGTTAATTGTAAGGTTGATCTTAACCTTATCATCCTCACTTGCGGTGTCGGGATGTTCTAAATAGGCAATTTCTCGGGCCGCCCTATATGGGGTTAAATTATCTTTTTTACTTACATATGACATTTGCTGTAAATATGACATTCCCGCAAGTTCTTCTTTAGTTACAGTATATCCACCACCTTTACTAAAGTCATAAGTATCCGAAACTAAATACGTTCCATCTTTCTGTAATTGATATGTGAAAGCGCCGAGAGTAGACGCAACTTGGAAGTATGGGTCAGTTACACTTTTTGTTATAATATCTTTGGTTGACGCTCCAGTTCTATTATCAAAGGTTGATTTTATTTTTTCTCCGTAGTCACCATAATCTGTTATCCCACGTTCTTTTCTTTTACCTCTTTTTATTGCGTTTTGAATGACGTTATAAATAACACCTCTTTGTTTTTTCGTGAAATCGTTACCAGTTAAGGGGCGGGTGAAAAACATTTGGGCTACGTTTGGAGACGCTCTCCTCATAAACCCCTTAATACCCCCTTTACTCTCCCTGTCTTTCGTTGCTATTTCTTTATCCACAACGGGAGTTATTTTTTCAACTGGTGGTTTACTAACAACTGGTGGTTTACTAACAACTGGTGGTTTACTAACAACTGGTATTTTTTCTACTGGTGGTTTACTAACAACTGGTGTTTGTTTAACGGGCATTTTAATTGAAGATTTAATGGCCGCCCTTGAAGGGAATGTTCCAGCATTTGTTTTATACCTATCATTTAATCTTTTTATGGCAACGGGATATTTCACCAATGAAATCCATTTATTTTGACCCTTTCGAGTTGCAAACCACATATCATTGACTATCTTATAGTCCCAAGCCCTGTCGAAATCCGAATAAATTTTTTCTGATTGTTCAATGAGTAGCGTGTCGACAACATATTTTACTTGCGTCTCAGTTAATATAAGAGTTTTCTTAGGCATCTTGGGATAAATATTATATAAATATTACCCTAAACTAAAAACGTGATAAAAGTAATCACCACGTTTTAAATCTCAACATAATATCGTTAGATTCTGTTATGGTCTTTCAACCAATGTTCTAAGTATGAGATATCATTACTAACAAACCCATCAAAACAATCAGCTTGAAAGTCTCTGACCAATCTTGCCAGGTCTGTGATTGTTAGAAAATACCCTTTTACAAATTTTTCCTCGAACTCAAACCCTCTTAAATTTAGTAGTTCTTTCTTTTCTATTCTTGTTTCTTCGACAATCATATCTACTAAAAGGTTTTCACCGTCAAAGTATATTCGCCCAAAGGTAAATGGTCTTCTTTAACCAGATACATTCTTTTCTTTCCAGCGAAATAAAATTCAAGTAAACTCGCCAATTTTAAATTAGAATACGTTGAGGACAATTTATCTTTCCCCAGTAAGATCTGAACAGCGTCAGACCTGTGCATTTCGAAAAACGGTTCTTTCATAGGTTTTTTTGTTTAATTATTAGTTTATACCTTTGGTGAAAATCAGAGTCAATTAACTCCTCCAAATAATCAACGACTTGTTTTTGTTCGTCTCTAACATCTTCATCAGTATACGTCCCGTCGTCTTCAGACGTATATTGAACCTCAAATTTTAATAATCTTCTCATATTATCCACATTTTGAATTTCCACATGATACACAAATTAAACACCCTTCTTTAAATTCAAGGTGTTCACTTCCACAATCTGGGCATTTTCCCTTACCCTTTTCACCATCTTTGATATACTTCTTAATAACCCGAGCGACACCATTTTTCCATGTGTTGATGTTGTCCTCGGTAAAGTTCAAGGAATCCACCAGATCATAAACATATACAATCGGCATACGTTGACGTAATACACCCGACACCAATTTCGCATAGTTCCAAAATTCAGGGTTAAATGCGTGATTTAACCCATGATGAACCTGTTTTTCCCCATCACTATCAACATATTCAATGTCGTATCTCTTAACTTTAATAGTCTTCCCATCGGCATCAACAGAATCAACAAGATTTTTTACCACTTCACACTCTTTTACACTAAGGGGTAGATTACTTAACCCGTTCTCGAATTTTCCTGTGAATATTTCATAGGGTCTTCCGTCTCTTAATCCAACAACACCAATCCATTTCTCCAAGTTATTCTGGAAACGATGGATGTCGGCTTTTAATCTCTTAGGTCTTTTTGCGACGTGAATTTCAGTAGGAACATCCTTCTTTTCATCAGCACTAACCAAAACCCCACTTCTACATCCATCACGATATACTGTGAGACCTTTACAACCACTTCTCCAACCTATCTCATATACTTTAGAAACGATCTCTTCAGTTGTATCTTTTGGTAGGTTTACTGTGACTGAAATGGAATGATCGACGTGTTTCTGTATCCTACCTTGCATTTCCACCTTTTTAACCCAATTAACATCATTTGAGGTCGCTTTATAATATGGGGACTGTGGAACGATTTTTTCAATAATTTGGTTGATTTCCATTTGTTTAACTTCGTCAACGTCATATCCATTATGATCCAACCACATTTCAAAGTTATGGTGGAAAACAGGGTATTCTTGCCACGAAACACCTTCTTCATCAACAAAATCGACCCGGGAATCCTTTTCTTGTGGATTAATTTTTCTACGTCTCTTATATACAGGAAGAAAAACCGGCTCAATCCCTGATGTAGTTTGGGTCATGATACTCGATGTTCCAGTCGGAGCGATCGTCAACAGGGCGATATTTCTACGCCCGTACTTCACCATTTCTTCATATAATTTTGGGGATTCTTCCTTAATACGGAGAATAAAGGGGTTATTCGCTTCATTTTTTACGTCGAATATCGGGAAAGGCCCACGTTCTTTCGCCATAATAACACTTGAACGATACGCCTCCAATTTCAATGTTTGATGTACCGCTTCACTAAATATATTTGATTCGTCAGTTCCATATGTAAAACCTAAAGCCGCCAACATATCACCTTCACCTGTAACGCCGAGACCTGTTCGACGACCCCTGATGGTTTTATCTTTAATCCTAACCCATAGATTACGTTCGACCAATTTTAATGATTCATCTTCTGGGTCCGAATCGATTTTCGCTATAATCGCATCAATTTTTTCAAGTTCCAAATCAATAATATCATCCATATATCTTTGAGCTATCCGTACATCTTTCCTAAATAATTCCCAATCAAAAAACGCATCCCCGGCCACAGGGTCGTTGTGATAAAACGGATTTTTCACATAACCAAATAAATTCAACGCCAACAACCTACAACTATCATCAGCGCAAAGTGGAATCTCACCACATGGATTAGTGCTAATTGTTTTAAAACCTTGGTCAGCATAACAATCAGGGATACTCTCTTTTATTATTTTGTCCCAAAATAAAATACCGGGCTCGGCTGATTTCCACGCATTATAGATGATTTTTTTCCAAAGTTTCTGAGCATCAATTTCTTTTGTGTATTTTGGATTAACACTATCAACCGGGAATTGTTGGACATACATCTTTCCATTCATTGCGGCTTCCATGAACTCATCATCCAATTTCACCGATATATTTGCTCCTGTAACCGTACCTGAAAGTAGTTTTGCGTCAATAAATTTTTCCGAATCGGGATGTTTAATTGAGATACTTTCCATTAAAGCGCCTCTACGTCCATCTTGGGCAACTTCCTTTGTGCTTCGAGAAAATCTCTCCATAAATGGAACAACGCCAGTACTGGTAATTGCACTATTTTTCACAGGACTCCCTGCGGGGCGAACAAATGATAAATCAGTTCCAACACCACCACGTCTTTTTTCAAGTTGAACCAATTCTTGATCAAGCTTCATGATCCCACCATAACTGTCACTATTACCCTCATTGCCGATTACAAAACAATTTGATAAAGATACCACTTGAAAATGGTTTCCTATCCCTGACATTGGTGACCCTTGTGGAATTATTCGTTTAAAATCTTTTAATGTCTCAAATATTTCGACTTCACTCAATGGATTGGGGTATTTTGATTCGGCTCTTGCGAGCTCCTTCGCAATTCTCCAATGCATATCATCAGGGGTTAATTCATAATAATTTTTATCGTCTTTTAAACAATATTTTTTCCTCCAAACATCAGCGGCGAGCTCGTCACCGTTAAAATATTCCAAAGCGGTGACCATCACCTCCTCTTTTGTGTAGATCTTGCGTTCTTGTTCAATCATAATATTCGTAATAGTTTTAGTCATTATGTTCCTCTAATTGTAACGCCCTCATTGCTTTGTACGCTTCTACGGCTCTACGTTTTTTCTCTTCTGGACTCATTTCTTTAACCTCTTCAGTATTGTCCGATGGCGCTGGGTTTAAAACCTCATTTACAACATCATTTGTAACATCACTTTCACCCTCATATCCCTCAATCTCATGTTTTAATTCTGTAAACCCATGTTTTAATTCTTTCTTTTTCTGTAAAAGAATTTCGATGTCAGATTCAACTTTGAGTTTTTCTTTTTCTTTTCTTGCCTTATAAACGTCGATAGCTCTCTGTTGTTTTTCTTCCGCCCTTTGTTCAGCGTGCCCTAAAAGAGTATTTTGAGTATCTGTGTCAATTTCTAACATTTCATTGTTAAATAAACAATTAGTGAAAACGATTCCATCCTTACCGATACGTGATTTAAGCAATGTAACGGTGGCCAGATTATTTTCCTTTTGTTCGAGAGTTTTACCCGCAGATATTACAACATGGCCGATCTGTGCTTTCTTAATTGATCCACCCATTTGGTCGGTTGTAACAACTTCTGATGCGATACTTTCCCGATTTCCTTGGGTTGCCGTCCATATGGCGAGATCAAATTCGTCGGTCATGGATTCAAGACTCCTCATGATTGCCCCTTCACCCTTCCATTCTTCACCACCATTCATTGTCCCTTCACTTGAGATACAATCAATATAGTCAAGAACCAACAAATCCGTCTTGAACCCTTCTGATTCTAACTTCCTAATTTTGTTTTTGATATCGGCAACAGTTACACCAAATGCGGGTAACTTGATGAGCTTCAACTTATTCTTTCTTTCAATATTCAAGTGATTCATGAATTCGACGATATCTACTTTATGTTTAGGCTGATCGTCCGAAACAATACCTGTCCATATAGTATAATGTTTCCTTCTAATATCTCGAATATTGTCTTCAAAAAATATCTGTAAAACATTTGCCCCAACCCCATAAGCAGAGTTGGCCATTTTGGTTAACCATGTGGTTTTACCAATACCCGTTGGCGCCAGAAAGAGCGCCATCTCTCCCTTAGCAATACCACCTTTAAGAAGTCTATCCAACCCAGGAATTCCAGTTGGGAATGGAACACGGGATTCGTCTTCCAATGAGTCCAATACATTATCACAAATATCCTCCACATCATGGGTGGTTGCTCCTACCTGTAACGCCTTTTGTATCTTTCCTTCGATTTTATCATATTCTTCGAACTCTCCTTTATTCATTATCTCCTCAGATTCCTTTAGAGCCTTTTTCAAGACCTGTTGGCGACAAAAATTGAGGGAAGTTTTTTTGACATATGGGGCGTCCCCGCCATCTAGTTCCTTCTCTTTGATTGATGTTAATGTGTCGATATGTATTTTACATGTCGTGTCACTATTTTCCGCAAGGATTTTTTGGGTTAATGTTTCGTAATTAGGAATAATACCAAATGAAAGATAGAGTTCTTTAATATTCTCCATCAAATACTTAAAGTATGGGCCATCGAAATATTTACTGTCTATAACATCGATGATCGTGACAGCGAATTTTTTGTCTTCTATAATTGTTTTTAGTAAGGACTGTTGGAAGGTAGTCCCTAAGTACCCAAAATTTTTCTCATTCATGTTTTTACTCCTATCTTAACACATAACCCAGGTAAGATTTATTCAATTCCCTTGAAGACAACACATTGGTTAAATCTCCCAGAATTTTTCTAACTTTTGGTCGAATATCCACCGCATATCTCACCTTTGGATGATATATATGCCCGGGAAATATTCTAGAAATAAATACGGCATCCCCTAGCTTTATTTCTAATATAAAGTATTCTTCTTTATACTTTTCTCGTTCTTCTACCCGCTGTTCTTCAGTGACGAATTCGGGGTTTAAACTCATGATTTCCAAGGTTTTATCTTTTAAATCGGCAGAAATCTCCTCACAAATCTCTGTGACAGATTCATAAAGATCGATGGAGTTTTTCGCTGCGGGATTGTAATGACTAACATTGAAAAATCTCTGTATCACGATGTTGCTCTCAAGTTTTAAAATAAACTCGAATTTTGTAATGTCCTGATTTTGCATAATTTTATTTTTTTAAAAATTTTAATTGTTTTTTGTTTTTTTCTTTTCTCGTTAATTTGAGGAAAGGATTAAGAAATTTAATCCACGCATCATCTGATTTTGGTAACACATTGAATAGACCGTCCTCCATCATCATCTTCATTGTGTTTTTGTATGACCGTCCTTCTGGGTCAAGATTTTCGTTAATTATTTCATATATTCCTTCTTTTGCCTCTTCTGTTAAAAATGGATCGTCTAAACTTACAATAGTATTATTGATGTCAAAGAATTCGTCACCAAAAACTCCATATTTGGTTACCCCTGTGATTAGGTTTTTAACAATTTTACTTTCCTTATCCTGTTCAAATAGAAAATTTGTCTTGTATCGAACATAATCCAAGGTTAATGGTTGGGTTTCGATTTCAGGGAAGAGACCCTTGAGGGTTTTAA
>Ga0307379_10010968_pt1 | contig 11946 bp, 7 predicted proteins | sample UN2MG_FD_202237 | JGI IMG/M metagenome (GOLD analysis project Ga0307379, IMG submission 202237) | Soil microbial communities from Risofladan, Vaasa, Finland - UN-2 | ecosystem: Environmental > Terrestrial > Soil > Coastal area > Acid sulfate soil | place: Finland: Risofladan, Vaasa | collected... | reverse complement strand
TCTCATGGCTCGGCCTTTTGAAGACTACGCAGTACTCGTGCTTGATCGGCGGGTCCTCTAACCTGCCATAGACTTTGTGGTCGCTTGTGCAGTTGTGTTGCACCTTGATGATGATGCTCCGGATCTCACCGTGCGGGAAGTTCAGGATGTCATTGATGAGGGCCGTGTACTGGCCCTGCCTTCGGACATCACCGATGAGGACAGCCAGCCTCCCGCCGACAAGCAGAGCGTCGTAGCACCGCTCCATGCAGACCATCAGCATCTGCCTGAACTCTTGATAGTCCCCGCAGGCGCTCAAATCCCCTGCCCGCTCGGAGTAGCGGACGATGTTCCAGTACGGTGGGTGTATCCAGACAAAGTCGAACCTGCATGGGATGTCCTGCCTCGTCAAGTCGAAGCCCTTCCTGAGATCGCTCCCCCAGAACGAAATCTCAGTCTTCTTGAACCGGTTCAGGCCTTCGACAACATCCCTGGTTGTGCCAGAACCGAGCATCGGATCCGCAACGCGCCTGGCCTTGTACCGCAAGACGAGGTTCTTGAAGAGCCTGCCGTCACAGTTGCCTCTGAACCTTGAATCGCCCCAGAGCGTGCAGCGGTTCGGGTAAGAGACGACCGAGGTCATGCCCTCATCTTCAGCATAGACGTCGTAAAAGCCCTCGCCCAGCCGGTTGAGCAAGCCTCGAGATGCTGCCTCGGACAGCCTTGCCCGGATGGTGTGCTCGGGCGTGCCTGGCTTTACCCGCAGAATCTCGACGTGCATCTCACGGATGTGGCTTGCGCCATTGGTGTCAACGAACTCAAGTATAAGGGTTCGAATAGGTGTTTCGTGCATGTGTATCGCCTCCCCTGGCACAAGCGGCCAGGCCTCAAAGAGAGGGGCTGGCCGCGAAGAGAGGAGAGGCGAAGAAGTAACGTCAAGCAGAAGACTTCAGATCACGCGGTCACCCGGAAGATCTGGGTGATGTACCCGTCTACCGTGGCCCGCCAGGCGCCCGACCGTGCGTGATCCACAAAGACCAGCGAACCATCTGGCGCCGCTTCGCCTGTACGGATAGCATCGCTCGGGAAGGGCAGCGAACTCGTGGGGTCGCCGCTTTGTGTGAAGTAGCCGAGGAACCCACCACCCGGGCGATTGCCCCACGCCCAGATTCCCCTGTCCCGGAATAGGCGGAATTCGCAGCCGTAATACCCGAACTCCACACGCCACACCACGTTGCCCACGGAGTCCCAACAAGACAGGCAGTTGCTCTGGTCCGACACAAAGAGGTTCCCCCTGCTGGGCTCGTAGGCAAAGCACTGGACAGGCGCATGGGCCATGTACTCGCCAAGGATCGCCGGGAGACTCCGTGGAGTCGCCGCGGGGGCCTCGCTATCGAGGAGACGCAAGACAGTGCCTTTTGCGTCAATCCTGAGCACATGACTCCACGATGCGACAAAAAAGAGGTCTGGCTTGGCTACGAGGAGCCGGTATGGTTGAACACGGACAGGGCCGAAGGAGGTCTCGATCACTCCTGCAAAGGGGATGGCCCAAAGGTAATCAGCCTTCGGCGTCATGCAGAGAAGGGTGCCGTTGCTGTCTGGCAACTCCCGCATCCCAGCGAGGAGAATGTCCTCGGTAATGGCGACGGTGAAGATTGGGACGTCGATGCAAAACAGGCTGAACTTCTCCTGGCGAATGTCCAGAATGCCGAGATGTCTCTCCCGTCCCGCCAGGTAAACAATCACCTCGCTGTTGGCCGCACTTGCACTGAGGCCATCGATTCTTCTAGGGTAAGAGATCGCCCCGCTGCGATGGACGACATACACCTTGCTCGCGCGAGAGATGATAAGGTGGTCCGGTGCGTGAGAAAGGCATCGCGTCTTACCTCGAGAGAGATCGTAAGACAGGCCCGGAAAATCCGGTAAGGGGATGAAGCCCCCGATCTTCTCTGGGTCACCCACCGTAAGCGGCAGGGCCCGTTCGCCGACCTTGCGCAAAGGCGGCGAGGGGAGATGATCCAATCGTATTGCCGATGCCCTCGCTGAAGCCATGTGCAAAGCTCCACACACAACTCACTTGGTCGCAGCCTGGTCGTCTTCCGAGTGCTTGTAGTCATTAGCCCGTGGCGCAGAGGCCACCGTGGGTTCCACCTCGCGGGCCTCCGCGGTGAGGCCTTCCTTAGCTTGTCACCGCATCACGCCCTACAGCACGCGCGGCCTCGTGGACCACGATCCACTCACTGAGACAGTACCCGTACCGCCGTTCGTCCGCAACCATATCGTCCTTGCCGAAGGTCACCACGAGTTCCTGGAGAAAGCGCTTCGTGGCGTTCGACCGGATCGAGCGGACACGCCCCGTCGTCGTTCTGGGCTCGGATCTGCTTGGTGGTCCGCGCACGGCCGGCGGGACTACCGTTGAGTTGAAGACCCGAAGGTCGCCAATACCAAGCCTGCCGTAAAGGTTCTTCAAACGTGGCTCTCTCGGGACAGCTCTGATTCTGCAACGGAGCCGTCTCGCGACTACCGCTGACCTTGCCGGCCCTAGCCAAAGGCGTTTACAGCCACACGGCCCCCACGCGGCGATTTGGCGAAAGCACAACAGTAAGCGTGCCCCCCAAGAACGCCGACGTCGGATATTGTTTGCGAAGATCCGCCAAATACGGACAATGTCGCTATGAGGCCTTTTGCGCGAAGAACGGGGGTGGCCGAGGAGTCAGCTATGGTAGGAACCTCCGACGATATAATGACTATTGAGGCACTGGCGGCGTACCTCAAGATCTCCCGGTCCACACTCTACAAACTGGTCCAGAGCGGCAGGCTGCCCGGCCAGAAGGTCGGCAAGCGATGGCGCTTCCACAAGGAAGCCATCGACGAGTGGGTCAAACAGGGCCCCGAGCAATCCAAGAATCGGAGAACGAGGTGACCTATGGCACTTTGGCTCAACAGATCGGGACGGCACTGTGAGCACGAGAGCAAGTTCCTCGAGGAGAACCGCATCTATCTGACTTGGGGCGGTCTTAACCGCGATCTTGGCAAGCTCAAGGACCGCAAAGCCCTGATGGCCGTGTTGACGGAGGTCTACCCGAAGTTCAAGCACTTCCACCGCGTACAGAACTCCGGACAGATTTGGGCCTTCGCCCACCGCATGTCTCCGGGTGACTGGGTCTGCGTCCCCAGCAAGCGCAAGACGATTCACGTTGGCGAGATCACCGGCGACTACAAGTTCGTCGCCGACGCCCAGGACCCTTACTACCACTTCCGCACAGTCAAGTGGCTGGAGACCGATGTCCCTCGAACTAACTTTGACCAGGACATCCTTTACTCTCTCGGTGCATTCACCACTATCTGCCAGATCAAACGCCACGACGCTGAAGCTCGCGTTCGCGCCATGCAGGGCAACGGCTGGCAATCTGTCGGCATTAAGCTCAAACCGGTGACGGAGGATGAAGGTACTACCGACGAGGAAGCCGGTGGCGACTTTGATCTCGAGCAAATCGCCCGCGACCAGATCGCTCGGCTGATCTTCAGCAAGTACAACGGTCACGAAATGGAGTTCCTCGTCGAAGCTATTCTCCAAGCCCAGGGATTCACAACCTATCACAGTGACAAGGGCGCAGACGGCGGGAAGGACATTCTCGCTGCCCCGGACACCCTCGGTTTCGGACACCCCCGAATCTGCGTCCAGGTCAAGAGCCAAGATACACCCCTTGAGCGTGCCGTTCTCGATCAGCTTGTCGGCACGATGCAGGACGTGCAAGCCGGTCAGGGCTTGCTCGTTAGTTGGGGCGGATTCAAGCCCACGATCAGGCGCGAGGCCAGCCGTCTCTTCTTTAAGGTCCGCCTGTGGGACCAAAATGACCTGATCGACCACTTCCTGGCCAACTACGACAAGCTCGACGAGGACCTCCGTGCCGAGCTTCCGCTCAAGCGCATCTGGACCGTGGCCTCGGCGGAAGACGAGCAAAAGGAGTAGTCTGCGGTGAACAACTTCGGCGAGAAGGTTAGTTTCATCTGGTCTGTCGCCGAATTGCTGCGCGGGCCCTACCGCCCGAACCAATACAAGGACGTCATGCTTCCGCTGACTGTCCTGCGCCGGCTCGACTGTGTTCTGGCACCCACCAAGGACAAAGTGCTCGAAAAACAGAAGAACCTTCAGGGCAGCAAGGTCAAGCACATCGATCCGATCCTCTGCCGAGTCACGGGCGTGCCTTTCTACAACACGAGCCGCTACACCTTCGAGAAGCTCAAGGGTGACCCGAACAACATCGCCGCCAACCTGACCAACTACATCAAGGGATTTTCTTCCCGCGCCCGTGAAATCATCGAGCACTTCGGGTTCGATGAACACATCGGGAAACTCGACAAGGTCGACCGTCTCTACCTGGTCATCTCACGCTTCTGTCAGATCGATCTGCACCCGGACACTGTGTCGAACATCGAGATGGGATACATCTTCGAGGAACTCATACGCAAGTTCAACGAGGCATCGAATGAGGAGGCGGGCGACCACTTCACGCCGCGCAAGGTCATCCGCCTGATGGTCAACCTGCTGTTCATGCCCGACAGTGACGTGCTGACCACCAAGGGGATCGTCAAGACCCTCTACGACCCCGCCTGCGGAACCGGCGGGATGCTGTCGGTGGCCGAGGACTACGTCCGTGAACTCAACCCCGATGCCCAGCTTGAAGTTTTCGGCCAGGACTACAACGACCAGGCCTACGCCATCTGCGGGTCGGACATGATGATCAAGGGCCAGAACATCGACCACATCGCCTTCGGCGACAGCTTCACCGACGACCACTTCCCGCGCCACAAGTTCGACTACATGCTGGCCAATCCGCCGTTCGGCGTCGAATGGAAGCCCGAAGCCGACGCCATCAAGCGCGAGCACGAGGAACAAGGCTTCGGCGGCCGGTTTGGCGCGGGCCTGCCGCGCATCAATGACGGGGCGCTGCTGTTCCTCCAGCACATGATCAGCAAGATGAAAGACCCGAAAGAAGGCGGCACGCGCCTTGCCATCGTCTTCAATGGCTCACCACTGTTTACCGGCGCTGCCAGCTCGGGCGAGAGCGAAATCCGCCGCTGGATCATCGAGAACGACTGGCTCGAAGCCATCGTCGCCTTGCCCGACCAACTCTTCTACAATACTGGAATCTTCACCTACCTCTGGATTGTCACCAACCGCAAAGAGCCGGGCCGCAAGGGCAAGATTCAACTGGTCGACGGCACCAGCTTCTTCAAAAAGATGCGCAAGAGCCTCGGCAACAAGCGCAACGAGGTCTGCGATGAACAGCGCGACGAGATCACGCGTCTCTACGGTGGATGCGCGGACGGTGACCACGTGCGGGGCTTCGACAACGCCGACCTTGGCTACCACCGCATCACCGTCGAGCGACCGCTGCGGCTGAATTTCGCTGTAGACGATGAACGCCTCGCCCGCGTTCAGGAGGCTACACCGTTCGCCAAGATCGCCATGAGCCGCAAACGTAAGGACACCATGGCCGCCGCGGCCGAGATCAAGGTTGGCTGCAAGCAACAGGAGGACATCCTGGCCGCCCTGCGAACACTTGCTGGGCAAGGTGTCGTCAGAGATCGTGAAGCGTTCACCAAGCAGATGAAGGCCGCCTTCCAGAAGGTCAACCTGAAGGTCCCAGCATCGCTGCAAAAAGCGATCCTCATGGCCCTGGCCGAGCGCGACGAGACGGCTGAGGTCTGCACTGACGCCAAGGGCAACCCGGAGCCCGATCCCGAGCTGCGCGACTATGAGAACGTGCCGCTCAAGGAAAACTTCGACGAGTACATGAAGCGGGAGGTCTTGCCCCATGTGCCCGATGCCTGGGTGGATGAGTCCAAGACCAAGATTGGCTACGAGATCAACTTCAATCGCTACTTCTACCAGTACACACCGCCAAGGCCCCTGGAGGAGATCGAGACCGATCTCAAGAAGACCGAGAAAGAGATCGCGGACATGTTGTCCGAGGTCACTGAGTGAGGTAACGAAATGGCAGAAACAGTTTCTGCAGATGTGATCGGAAGGCTGCGGGAGGCCATTGCCGGTCTCAAGGGCACGCCCATCTACAAGGAGATCGTAGAACCACGGGATGCCGTTCTAGCCAGGTTTCAGCCGATCTTCTCGCCCGAGCACGTCGTGGAGATCACGGCCGACGAGTTCTACAGCTTCCTGCTGTTGGAGAACAACCATCACTGGACCGGTCTCCACCGCCAGGGCTCTCGCATGTGCGCCGACATTGACAAGCTGCGCGAGGCACTCGCGATCCTTGGCGATGAGACCCAATCGGTGGCGGATCGCCTGGACCACGGACCCGAGATGGTGCCGGGTATGGGCAAGAACGTAGCCAGCGCCATTCTCCTGGTCACGCACCCAGATCGTTACGGCGTGTGGAACAACCGCTCCGAAGCCAACATGAAGCGGCTCGGCATCTGGCCGCAGTTCGACCGGGGAGAATCTTTCGGGAGCCGGTACGTCAAGGTCAACCAGTTCCTGCTTCAGCTTCGGGACGCGCTCCAGGTCGATCTCTGGACGCTGGATGCGTTGTGGTGGTACTTGGACCAGAAGGAAGCGGGTGATTTGCCGTCCACCGAGGTCGGCAAAACACTGCCCGGCGGCGTGTCAACGGAGCCCGAACAGCGGTTCGGACTGGAGCGACATCTCCACGAATTCCTGCGGGACAACTGGGAGCACACCGAACTCGGCCGGGAATGGGCGCTGTACCAGGAACCTGGCGACGACGAGGTCGGGTACGAATACCCCTGCGACGTCGGACGCATCGACCTCCTGGCGAAGCACCGCAAGAAGCCGCGCTGGCTCGTCATGGAGCTGAAGCGCAATCAAACCAGCGACCAGACCGTGGGGCAGCTCCTGCGATACATCGGCTGGGTTAAGCGGCACCTCGCCGAAGATGGCGAACAGGTGTACGGCATGATCATCTGCCGTGAGGCGGATGACGCGTTGCGATATGCACTGAGCACGCTTCAGAATGTCGAGCTTCGACTCTACCAGGTTGAGTTCCACCTGGGCAAACCCGAAACGCTCCTGGCCGGAGACGTGAAGGACACCCAATGAACATAAGGACCGCCATGCTCGCGGAGACAACCGAATGACAAAGCAGTGCTCACGGACCTGCCCGCATCATACGAAGCACGGCGGGCAAGGATGAAGGACGATTGATTATGGCGAAACGGGTGATTGAGAAAAAGCGAGACGATGGGAGTACGATCTACCGCATCGACCGGGCGCGGAAGAGAGGAATCTATCGCATCAATCCCGACAGTTGGCAGCGCAAGTGGTTGAGCAAGGTCGAACTCCGGGATGTCGAGTCCCTGCCCTCTGGCCTATACACTGACGGGCGGGGGATTACTGCTGCCGGATCACGGCTCCTTGAGCAACTCAGCGAGAAGTACGGCAATAGGCTGCGGCTGTGTATCGCCAATGATCGAAACTCGTCGGTTCGGAAGAATCCGAAAACCATCAAAGTCACGCTTAACCATGATGATCTGCGCGCACTCAACAGCGGATATCGAGCTCTCCGGCAAGAGAAGAATCAGGATCTTCGGGAACTTGTAGACGCCTTCCTTCAGAAGACATTTCCAAAGGTATTCAAGGGCTCAAGCAAGGAGTTCACGAGCTACGCGTCGGGGACGCTGGCAAGGATTCTGAGTACACCGGAGCTTATCGAACATCTTTCAACGAACGACCGCAGAGCGATTCAGGAGTTCATCCCGGAGTTCGTCAAGGGCATGGACTTTTCACTTCGATCCACCAGCAACATCGCCTTCGCCAAGGACGGCCTCGGAGCCACCCAGACAATCTACTTGGGCAAGGTCGTTGAGGAGTACGAGCGAAAGCTCAAGACAAAGAGCACTGAGAACACATGGCAGAAACTCCTCCGGCAACACATCCTGGTCCTGCTCCACAGCTATGCAGCCGTCATCGAGAAACAAAGCGTCGATCTCGACGGCAAGTACCCGGACTTCATGTTGGTAGACCCGTACGGTTACCTCGACATCTACGAGATCAAGAAGCCCCAGACAACCATCTTGCAGCATGATAAGAGCCGGAACAATTACTACTGGACCGCCGAAGTCTGTAAGGCGATCTCGCAAGTCGAGAACTACATCGACATGACAACACGCCACTGCCTCGACTTGGCAGACAAAGTCCGGCGGGAACTCGGTCAGCAGATTAAGATCGTCCGTCCTCGCGGTTTCATCATCGCGGGCGTGCGGGCGCAACTCGCGACAGAGAAGATGCAGGAGGACTTCCGTGTCCTCAACGACAGCTTGAAGAACATCGACATCATTTTCTACGACGACCTCCTGGAAAACATCAAGGCCACGCTGAGCCGCTTCAAAGACAGTGGTGGAAAGAAAGCTGGGAAGAAGCCACGTAAGAACGTCAAGAAGAAGGCTGCGAAGAAGTCGCGGAAGAGCAGCAAGAAGAAGTCCTCAGGGGGTAATGCATGACCCGTCCGACCGTCCAAGCAGGCAAGCGACCGACCTACCCGGCGTACAAGCCGTCGGGGATGGAGTGGGTCGGCGATATCCCTTCGCATTGGGAGGTCCACCGCCTCAAGCACGTCGCATCGGTTCAGTTCAGCAGCGTGGACAAGCACACCATTGAGGGCGAAGAGCCGGTACGTCTCTGTAACTACGTAGACGTGTACTACAACGACTTTATCGCGGACGGCCTCGACTTCATGGCGGCCACCGCGACGCGAAGCGAGATCGCACGATTCCAGCTTCGCCACGGCGATGTGCTGATTACCAAGGACTCCGAGGCTTGGAATGACATTGCCGTTCCAGCATTCGTCGCAGGAGAACTCGACGGCGTGCTGTGTGGTTACCACCTGGCGCACATTCGGCCACATCCGCGGAAGCTTCTCGGGGAGTACCTTTTCCGAGCATTCCGCTCCTGTGGAGTGAATGACCAGTTTCGCGTTGCCGCCAACGGGATCACGCGATTCGGCTTGGGCAAGTACTGGCTCGACAACGGGCTGTTCTCTGTTCCCCCTCTCGACGAGCAGAAGGCCATCGCGGCGTTTCTTGATCGGGAGACGGCGCGGATCGATGCGTTGATCGAGAAGAAGCGGCGGCAAATTGAGTTGCTCCAGGAGAAGCGATACGCTCTGATCAGCCACGCCGTCACCAAGGGCCTCGACCCCAACGCCCTGATGAAGGATTCCGGCATCGAATGGCTCGGCCAGATTCCGGCGCACTGGGATACTCCACCGCTTTACGCCAGATACAGCGTTGAGTTGGGAAAGATGCTCGATGCAAAGCGCATCACGGGCGAATATCTCTTGCCGTACCTGCGGAATATCGATGTCCAGTGGGATCGCGTGAATGTCGACAACTTGCCGGAGATGGATATCGCGCCAGGCGAGTACAGCCGCTTCACGTTGGCGGAAGGAGACTTGCTTAGTTGCGAGGGCGGCGAAGTCGGCCGAACAGCAATCTGGCGTCGCGAGCTGCTGGTGTGTGCCTTTCAGAAGGCAATTCACCGCGTGCGTCCTCGAAGCGACCGCGATCTACCTCGGTTCTTCTATTACGTGATGAGAGCAGCCGCTTCCAGTGGTGTGTTTCTGGCATACGGCAATCCCAACACGATTCCACACTTGACCGCCGAGAAGCTCCGTGTCTACCGCTTCGGGTTCCCGCCACGCGGTGAGCAAGAGGGAATAGTCGAACATCTCGACTGCGAGACCAGCCAGATTGACGCGCTGACCGTCAAAGTCCGCGACAGCATCGAGAAGCTTCGCGAGTACCGTACAGCCCTGATCTCGGCGGCGGTGACGGGCAAAATCGATGTGCGGGGGAAGGTGTGATAATGACACAGCACGCAGAAGCCATCTGGCGTGTTGCGGATGCCATACGTGGGAAGAGGGCTCCCTCGGATGTTGTCTCGCTTCTGCAAAGCTGCAAGGATGCGGGTATCCCGATTGGGGTCAAAGAGCTTCTGTTTGTTATCACCCGTATCGAAAAGCACCTCGACAATTTCGTCCCAACAGACATCGCCGACTTCATCGCACGCTTGGTCGAGCCGCGTGCGCCCAAGAGCATCCTTGATCCATGGGCCGGGATGGGGCTGCTCACCATTCCTGTCAAGCATCGATTGAAACCCGAAAAGTTCGAGGCATATTCTGTCAGTCAATCGCACGTTGATGTATGGAAACTCCTCGACGAGGTATCCGGGATAATGCTGCATCATGGCGATGCGCTGATTGAGCTACAGGAATCGGCCACCACGTTCGATGCTGTTGTGGGGTGCCCTCCGTGGGGACTGAGAGCAGAGGGACCTTTAAGAGTCCGAATCGGGGACGAGGTCATCTCCGTCAAGGATGACTACGGACACCTTGTGATTCTCGAATCGTGCCGGCACCTGGCCGAGAAGGGACTGGGTGTTTTCATTGTGTACGACAGGTTCTTCTTTACGTCAGGTGGAGTCCGTCACACGCTTGAGCAACTCGGAATCCGTGTGACGGACGCCATCCAGCTTCCGGCCGGAAGTTTCAGCCCGTTGACAAATATCCCAACCCATATCATTGTTCTTCAACGGACTTTAGACGACACGGTCTTCACCGCGAAGTACTCATCTGATGCCAAGCATCAAAAGGAGTTGCTGAGGAACCTGAGGGGCCGCACTGAAGGAGCCTCTCCGGCACTCGGCCGAGTTGTCGCTAGTGAGTCCTTCGATGGTTTCTCTTTGATCGAACTCAACGAGCAACTGGTTGAGCAAGCTCGTCGCATGGGCTTGGTTCCCTACGCCTTCAACGACGTCGTTCAGGAGCTGAACACGCCACCCGCAAAAGGGGGATTCGAGAACCTCCCAGAGAAGCCCAACTCGGTCTATTTGCCACAGATGGCAGCGACGCTAGCGACGACATCGCAAGAGGCCCTGCCAGAGCGGCTGAAGAGCTACTATCAACTCGTGATCAATCCAGAAATCGCAGATGCGGTATTCCTGGCCAGACTCCTAAACACGAGCTTCGGTCAGTTGTGGCGTGACTCGCTGAGGACCGGTGCCACAATCCCACGCATTGGGAGGAAGCTTCTGGAGGCGTCAACACTGTATCTGCCACCAGAGAAGTCAGGGGGGCTTCAGCAGGAGACTGTTAACTGCAACCAGGATATCTCTCGGCTGATCAGCGAATTGAGGGAGTTGGAGGCACAGCTCTGGAGACGACCTGCTGACATCAAAAAGGTACGCACGTCGCTGCAAAAGGTGAATCGGGAAGATCGATTTCAGGACTGGATGGAGACCCTGCCGTTTCCGCTGGCTTCGATTCTCTGGGTTTGCCACACTCAAACCGGAACCTGTCGCGAGCAATACGAGCGAAAGATACATTTTTTTGAGGCCCTCGCTGAGTTCCTCGCAGTTGTTCATTTGAGTGCCTTCGCAAGGCATCCAGTCTGGCCAGAACTCAGGGAGAGGGTTATAGAAGCACTAATAAAGCAGTCGCTGTCGCTGGAGATTGCGACGTTCGGCACATGGAAGGCCATTGTCGAAGTCCTATCGGCCGAGACTCGACGAGTTCTCAACAAGGAGCCGGAGCTGTGCTTTGAGCTCTTCAGGGCGAGGAATCGGGGATTACTCGAAACGATAGCATCAAAGCGGCTCGTAACTGTAATTCAGGCAACGAACGCAATCCGCAACGACTGGCTGGGGCATGCTGGGGCTGTTCGTGAAGCCGATGCCCGTGCTGTCAACGAGCAATTGGCCCAGCACATCGGAATGGTGAGGGAGACGTTCGGGGTAGTGTGGGAGGAATACGTGCTTCTCCTGCCCGGCTCCTGCAGAATGAAGGCTGGTGTCTTTGAATACTGGCCTTTCGCAGGTTTTATGCGGCGCGGGTGGCGGTGGAGAAGAGTTGTGCGAGGGTTCCGGCCATTTCGCGTAAGCCCCTGCGCCGGGGGGCACAGGCGAAAATGGTTTGCCGGATCGTTTCC
>Ga0307379_10010965_pt1 | contig 11947 bp, 7 predicted proteins | sample UN2MG_FD_202237 | JGI IMG/M metagenome (GOLD analysis project Ga0307379, IMG submission 202237) | Soil microbial communities from Risofladan, Vaasa, Finland - UN-2 | ecosystem: Environmental > Terrestrial > Soil > Coastal area > Acid sulfate soil | place: Finland: Risofladan, Vaasa | collected... | reverse complement strand
GCACCGAAGGGCTCGCATGTTGGAAGGGAATGTCGAGATAAGGCAGCACGCGCCCCTCGGCCATCAAGGGGATCACCCGATCAACGTGCGGATAGGGATAGACGTAATGCAGGCGCACCCAGACGCCTAGGGTGCCGAGCGCGCCAGCGAGATCGGCGAAGCGCGTCTCGTAGGTCTCGCCACGCCAATCGCTTTTGGCATAACCGAGATCGAGCCCATAGGCGCTCGTATCCTGCGAGATGACCAGGAGCTCCTGCACACCGGCGGCGACCAGCCGCTCGGCTTCGCGCATCACATCGGCGAGCGGCCTGCTCTTGAGCGGGCCGCGCATGCTCGGGATGATGCAAAAGCTGCAGGTATGATTGCAGCCCTCGGAGATCTTCAAATACGCGTAGTGGCGCGGCGTGAGCCGGATCCCCTCCGGTGGCACGAGATCGACAAACGGATCGTGCAGCCGGGGCACCGCCGCGTGCACGGCCTCGACCACGGCCTCGTATTGCTGCGGCCCAGTCACCGCCAGCACATCGGGGTATTCGCCGCGAATGCGGTCGGCTTCCACACCGAGACAGCCAGTGACAATGACGCGGCCGTTCTCGGCGAGCGCCTCGCCGATGGCTTGCAGTGATTCCGCCTTGGCGCTGTTGAGGAAGCCGCAAGTGTTGACCACCACCGCGTCGGCATCCTCATAGCTCGGCGACAGCGCGTAGCCTTCGGCGCGCAGCCTGGTGATGATGCGCTCGGAATCCACCAGCGCCTTGGGACAGCCGAGACTGACAAAGCCGATTTTCGGGGCGGTTTTGGATGGGGGCATGGGCGGGACCATGGGCGCTCTGCTGGTCAGTTGCCAGGCACATACAGGCAGAGGCTGGCGCGTGGCAAGCTTATTGCCTAAGACCTGTTGCCCAGGACCTGTTGCCTAAGACTTGTTGCCCAAGACCTGGAGCGCTCCACCTGTCCCGGTCATGAGTTGGCCACGGGGCCTTGTTGAGATGACCGTTGGGATTTGGGCGACAATCACGAGGACGGAATGAGAGTGTCGGGATCGAGGGTTGCAGCCGCCGCGTTGTTGCTTGGCGCTTTTGTCGCGGGCGGGGCGCTGGCCCAATCGGATGGCGGAAACTCGAGCGCGGCTAAGAAGAGGTCGCCCGCGGCCGCTGCCAAGAAGAACGTGCCGTTTGCCGCCGCTCAAGACAAGGCGTCGCCCGCGGACGCCGCCAACCAGCCCCCTCCGGCAAAGGTCGCCGGCAGTTTCGGCAACTGGACGCTGCTTTGCGGGACGGAGACCGGCGACGAGAAGGAACGTTGCTCGCTCGTGCTGCCGCTGGTCGAGAAGGAGACTCAGAAGCTCGTGTTCAGAGTGATCGTGACATACGGGCCGCAGGGCAATCTGGTGCTCCGCGTCGATGGCCCGACTGGTGTCGCCTTGCAGCGCGGCATCGAATTCTCTCCCGACACCAAGAAGATCTATCGGATGCCGTTCCAGACGTGCCTACCCATGGGCTGCAAGGCGCTGCTCCTCATCTCCGACGACCTCAAGAAGGAGCTTGTGGGATCGAAACAAGGCGCCATCACCGTCTACGCGCTGAACGGGAAGGCGGTGCAGACGGTCACGGCGATGACAGGCTTCGGCCAAGGGCTCGCCGCGCTCGACAAGCACCGCGCGGGCGGGTGACCGCGCCTATTTCGGCGAAGCCGCAGGCTCGACGGCACCGCCACCACCTGACCTGACCTCGTCCGTCAGCGCAAGATTCTTTCCAGGTCGGGATCCATCGCCTCGTCGGCGTCGCCCTGCTCGGGCTCGGCCGGCGGCGGCGCGGCTTTGGCCTGGGGCGGCCGCTTGGGCGCATTCTTGCCGCCGCTACCCCTGATCTGCACATTGCCGAGGAACCGCCCGATCGCCTCGCCGACGGGCTTGCCCTTGAACTTTTTCTCCAACGCCTCGCCGATCTTGTTCACGGTCTTGGACGCGCTGTCGGGATTGGCGAAGACGCCGCCGATCTGGGGCTTGATCCGCGGGTGGTCCAGCGGACCCTCGATGCGCACCGGCACGGTCAGCCCGGCGAGATTGTTGGCGCCACCGTTGCCCTCGGGGCCTTCGATGATCTCCGGATGAGCCAGAATATCGAGATTGCTCCTCGCAAGGTCCACGGTGCCCTCGGCGGTCACCTTGAGCAGCGGGCTCAGCATTTTGAGGTTTTGCGTCTCGGCGATGCCGTCGGAGATGGTGAAGCTGCCGCCGAGATCGCTAAACGCCGTCTTGGCACCCGGGCCCTGGCGCAGCTCGAAATCGCCCGCGCCGAGCGCGCTGATGAAGGCGGTGATGTCGATGCCCTCCAGCGAACCGTCGCTGACCACGACGCTGCCCTCGCCGCGCAGCGACGACTTGATCGCGTCGGCGTCCTCGCCCTCGCCGCTGACATTCAGGGTGAGCTTGGTGCGGCCGGCGATCATGCTGAACTGAGCGGCATCGTTCAGCAGCGGCTTGGCCTGCACGCCTTCGAGGCGGAAGTCGCCGGTAAAAGCGGGGACGGGTTTCGAGGCATCGATGACGAGCGTGCCTCTGGCATGGCCTTCGTAAAGCTCCATGCCGCCAAGCGTCGCGTTCATCACGCCATCGCGGAACACGAGCCCAAGCGAGCTCGGGCCGATGTCAAGATGTCCGAAGCGCGTCTTACGCACATTGAGATTGATGTCGGCGTCGAAGGAGGCCGGCGGGGCCACGCGCGCGGCGCGCGGCATCGCGGTCAGCGCGGGTTCCCGTGGCGCGACCGCTTGAGTCACGGTTGGCGCCGGCGGCGCGACGGCCTTCTCCACCTCCGCGGCGTCTGACTTGGCGAACCCATCTTTCGGCGCCGCGGCAGGCGCTGGCGAAGACGGCACGGGTGTGTCGGTCTTGGGTTCAGGTGCGGCAGCGGCGGCCCGATACTTTGCCTTGCCGAGGAAGGGGTTGAGGTCGAGATGGTCGAACGCCAGGGCGGCGCGGACATGCGGCCGCGGGCTTTTCAGCGCCACCACCGCCTGGCCTTGTCCGCTGGCATGCTCAAGCGCGAAGCGCAGTCTGCTGAAGACGATCTCGCCTTTGGTCCAAGACACATCGCTCGCCAGCTCGCCGTCGCCGATGGCGGTCGAAACGGCCGGTGTCTCCCGCATCCAAGCGAGCACGGAGGGGATCGAGCTTGCCTTGGCCGAGAGCCTTCCCTGGCCGACAAGGCTCGGCTCCGTGGCGACCGTTCCGTCGAACCGGGCGGCGATCGCCGGCGTGTCGAGGGCAAGGAGGAGCCGCGCCGGGCGCTTTGCCTTGAGGTCCGCCGGCGTCGTCACCTCGAAGCTGAAGTCGACCGTCTGGTCCTTCCAGTCAAACTTGCCGCTGCCGGTCAGCGGATCGGCCATGGTCGGCAGGCTCAAATGCGCATTGATGTGCTCGATGCGCTTCGCCGCCCGCGCGTCCTTCTCGTCATAGATGATGACGACCGTGCCGTCCTTGATGCGCACGTCCTTGAGGCGCACTTCGCGGCGGCGCTTTGGCACGCCACCGGCCTGGGCCTTGGCAAATCGGATGGTCTTGCTCGGCTTCCGATCGACGCCGCCCCAGCGCAGGGCGCGCGCGTCGTCCCCGAGGCGCACGGTGAGGACTGGCCGCACCAGGACCACGCGCTCGGCGTCGACCCGGTCGCTGAAAAGCTCGCTGAAATTGAGATCGAGCGTGAGCTTGGCCACCGAAAGATCGGCGGTGCCGGCCTCGGCGTCAGGGTCGGTGATCTTGGCATCGGTGATGACGACGTGGGGCCCGGGCGTGAACAGCAGCATGGTCGAGCCGTTGACCGTGAGGTCGCGTCCGGTCTGCTCCTTGATCCGGGCGGCGACGCGCGCCTGCACCCAATCGGCCGATAGGATGAGATTGACCGCGACCAGTGCGAGGACGAGAAGCCCTACGATGCCGCCGGCAATCATCAGGCCGAGCTTGACCGGGCGCCGCTTCAACACGCCAAGCAGCTTGCGCGGCCGCTCCGTCGGCGGCGGTGGAACGCGCGCCGGAACTTGCGGCCTATGGGGGTCTTGGCTGTGCATGGATGTCCCGATAAGGCGCAAATTAGCCCGATAATTAAGGTGAGAATAGGTACCAGGCGGCTTGGTTATCACCGGGGTGCGGCGGATCGCCCTCCTCGTCAGCGGATCAGGATGGCGTGGTTATCCCAGTGATAGGGCGAGGGCTGGCGCGACAGGGTGCCGTCGGCCTCAGCCGTCGCCAGCCAGCCTTCGCCGCTGGTCAATAGGAAGCTGGCGCTGTGATGGGTCGGCGCGAGCCCGCACCCGTCGCCGAGCTCGTACGTCCCGAGATAGCGCCGGGATGCCACGTCCCAATAGGTGACGAGCCCGCCTTTCGGTGCGGACGCGGCGACGATGCCGCCGCCCGCGTCAGCCGTCACCGAACCGATATAGTTGCGCAAGGACCCTTGCGTGGCTGCCGGCGCCGGCACGACGACCGGCTGTTGCCCGCGGGCGTGAAAACCGATCAGCGGCGGCGTGTCCTGGTCCGACCCGCGATATTGGCAGCCGAACACGACCGTATCGCCTTGTGCGACGGCGAGATGCCGGATCGAGAGCTGATGCAGGTCGGGCGCGAGCCTCTGCTCCTCCACGAGATCGCCGGTCTCGATGTCGACATAGACAAGCGAGGGCTGCATGTCGGCGAGGTTGAGCTCTTCCCGGTTGCTGTCGGGATGGGTGCGGATGCCGCCATTGGCGACGACGATGGTGCGGCCATCGGACAGGAGCGCGAGGTCGTGGGGCCCGACGCCATAGCCGGCAAGTTCGCCGATCTGCTTGTAGCCAAGTGCTGCGTCACGCACGCCGATGACCCCTTGGCCACGGTCGTAGTCGTTCTCGGTGGTGTAGAGCAGCCGGCCGTCTCCCGAGAACACCCCATGGCCGAAGAAATGCCGGTCGGGCTTGGCGGCGAACCAGACCGGTTCGCCTCTGCCTATGGGCACCGCAACGCCGAAGCGGCCGGGACGGCGGGCGAAGGCCACCCATTCCTTGCCGCCGGGGCGGAGCGCCACGTCGTGGCCGCGGGCGGGGAGCTCGACGGCGCGAAGGTCGCCGCTCTCAAGGTTGAACAGCGCGGCCGAATACGTGCCGCGATCGTCCTTGCGCGCGGCGGCGAAGCACTCTGGGGCAAACGCCGCGGCAACGGTCTTAGGCAGAGCCAACGCAGCGGCGCTGCCGGCAAGACTTGCGAGGAGGGCCCGGCGATCGAGCTGCATGATCAATCTCCGTCCAGGGCGTTGAAGCCGAAGCTCAAGTCAGCGCCACGCGCGATCATGGTGGCGCCGGTGTCGCGCGCGCTCTTCAACGCAATGCGTAAGGCTTCGAGCTTGTCGCGCTGGGCCTGGTCGCGAACAACCTCCGCAATCGGCCGGTCGATGGCGCCGAGAACGTCGATGACGTGACCGAGGTCGAACAAGACGGACTTCTCGACGCCGGACGATTCGGCGGCAACCACGCCGGCAAAACCGCCTTCGGTGAAGAGGGTCCGTACGCCATCAAGATTGCCGGCCATGTTGGGGAAGGTCAGACCACTCCGCCAGAAGGCGGCGAGTTGCGGCCGCGCCGTCTCGGGGGATGCGCCGAGCGGCTTGCCGAGCTTCTGGTCCCGCACCAGCTCGATGCCGGAGGTGAAGGCCTTGAACAGTTCAAGCGTGACGTCCTTAGGCGCCCGATAGAGCGGATCGTCCGGACGAGGATCGAGAAAGGTTTTGGTGAAAGGCGCGCCCTCCCCCCAGGCTTTGTCGACGTCGGCGGCAATCGTGGCCATGTTGGCGGCGATCGCGGCCGCAAACCGGCAGCGGAACGCGCCGTCGCCCCCAGGCTTGGCGAGCATCTCCGCGCCTTGGGCATAAAGCAGGTATTCGAACGCCGTCAGGCCTTGAAGGGCAACGCTCTTACCGGCGAGCGTGTCGGGGTCGGCGGTCGTCTCGTCCTTGCCGGCCAGCGCCTTTTGGACCTGCCTCAAGCCAATGCCTTTGGGATCGGGCCAGTAGAACAGCCGCTCATAGCGGTGGGACTTGTTGACCGGTCCAAAGCGGAGGATCTCCACCTTGCTCCAACTCTCGACCGTGGCGGCGAAGGCGTCCTTGGTGTCCTTGAGCGCCGCGGCAGACGGCTCGGCGCAGAGCGCCTCGACCTTTTCGTCGAGCGCGGCGGTGGCTTGCGCCAACGCGGCGTAGCCCGGGCGAATAACGTCGGCGAGCGCGGCGCGGGCGATCGCGCTCTGATCCGTCTCGGCGTGGGCGCATGGCAGGCCGGTGCAGAGAAGCACAGCCGCAAGGAGGAATGGTCTCATCCGTCGCATTATAGCGAGTTGACGAAGGCAAGGAGGCGGTCGCGGTCCGCCTTGGGCAACGCGGCGAAGACATCGCGCGCAGGCTCCGCCTCGCCGCCATGCCAGAGAATGGCCTCGGTGAGGTTGCGGGCGCGGCCGTCATGGAGAAACAGCGTGTGGCCACTCACGGTCTCGGTGAGGCCGATGCCCCACAACGGCGCCGTGCGCCACTCCGTACCGCTGGCGGCGCCATCGGGGCGATTATCGGCCAGTCCCTCACCCATGTCGTGGAGCAGCATGTCGGTATAGGGATAGATCAACTGGTTGGACAAATGGGGCTGCTTCGGCGCCGTGCCGGTCATGAATTTCGGATTGTGACAGCGCGCGCAGCCGATCTCATAGAACAGCGCCTTGCCCTTCAGCACATCTGGATCGTCTGGATTGCGCCGCGCCGGCACAGCGAGGTTCTGCGAATAGAAGGTCACGAGCTTGAACAGCTCATCGCCCACCTCGACGTTCTGATATTTCGGCGAGTTGCCGGACGGCGCGTTGATGCACTTCTCCTGCTTGTCGGTGCACTCGCCGGCGCCGCTTGGATGTAGCGTGGTGGAGATGCCGATGTCGCCGGAAAACGCGCCGGCCGATTGCTCGGCGATACTGGGGACGCTCGCCTTCCAGCCGAAGCGGCCGAGCATGGGCTTGTCGTGCTCGATCGACCACACACGGTTCGGCTTGCCGGAAATGCCATCGCCGTTTGAGTCATCGGGGTCGGCATTGCTGAGGATCTGATCCTCCGGCACGGCCTCGAGCAGGCCGAGACCGATCATCGGCGGGGCGACGCGGGGCGAGAGCATAATGTCGGGGCTCATGGCGCCATAGCCGAGATCGACGATCTCGTATTTCGGTGCCCGCAAGCTCACCGTCTCGCCATCGGCAAGGGTGACCGGCTTCTCTTCATACTCGATCTTGGCCTTGCCCTCGGCGGCGAAGCCCTGAATGGCGAAGTCCTGCAGCTGACCGCCATAGATGGGATCGGGAATCGAGGCGAGCCTGTGGGCCGCGAGCGCCGCCTTCTCCTCCTCCGTTGTGGGCGGCACCGAGAGCCTGATCAGCATGGAGCCGGACGTGTCCGGCACGTCGGAGGACAGCGGCGGGTGGCCGCGGCCATCCTTCAGGTGGCAGCTCTGGCAGCCGCGCGAGTTGAACAGCGGCCCGAGCCCGTCGGACGCATCCGTTGAGGACGGGGCCGACACCCAGGTCTTGCGGAAGATACTGTTGCCGATCTTGAAGTTGAGCTCGCGCCGGAAGCCCATATTGCCGGAGGACAGCGAGAAGGCGTTGGGGGTGCCGGTGGAGCCGCGCGAGGTGGCATCGCCGCCCGGCTTGTCCTCGCCTTGCTCCAGCTTGGAAAAGTCCGTGGTCGGCGCCAGCAGGCTTTCTACGCTTGCGGCTATGGCCGTGCCGTAAATGTCCAGGGCGCCGGCAAGCAGCGGCAGAGCTGCACCAAGAACGAGTGCACCGCCAAGCCAGGCTCGATGAGCCTGCCTCGGCGGTACTCGCTGGGACAACTCTGTTACGGGATCGAACGTTGAACTCTGTTTCTGCACTCGTCTCCGTCAGAAGCTAACTGTGGTGCGCGCGCCCAACACCATTGCATCTTTGATCGGCCGCGTGCCTGAGTCATCCGGCACATTGCCACCGGCATTCCAAATGTATTGGAAATCGGGCTGCAAAGCCCAGCCCGGCATGATCTCGAACGTGTAGCTGACCTCGAGCAGAACCTCGCGATCGCGAACAATCGACAGACCTGAATCACTGTCGAAATCGGAGGCTTCGTCCGAGATGCCTGTATAGGCAACGCCGACGCCCAGGACGTCATTCGGACGGCTTGAGACCATTCCTGTGAAGACCACGCCCGTATCGAAATAGGCATTGACCTGATTGCGATCCGACGGGCTCCCGATCACGCGGGCGAAGACGGACACGTTTCCCCCGTCCTCGCCGGGACGCTGATAGATCACCTGATCGATGATTCCATAGATGCCGTAGGTGCCATCGCGGACCCGGGGATCGAGACCGGTGACTCCCTGCAATCCTCCGTTCACATCGAAGCGCTGATCGTCGAACTTGCCGAAATCGTACCAACCGCCAATCTTGATGATGCCTGGCCTGGCTCCGTCCTGGTTGTAGGAATAGTCGGCTTCGGAGAGCAGCAAAGGCGGGTTATCAAGGCGGAACTCAAGACCGTACTTGTTGCACTGCCCGGGATCGAGATCCTCGGCGCAATCACCGATTGGATCGTCGTCAAAGACGGCCGTCATCAGCGTGAGGCGGTCATTTGGGCTCACGCTGACCCGAACGCCTGGAGATGCGAAAGGATAGATCGGACCCCCAAAGGGGAGATTGTCGGAGCTCAGCGTGGTCCAGCCGAAAGTCGAGGCAATGAAGGCACCGGCGCTGTCGGCGAACATGAACTCCGTGTCGGCCGCCAGCTTGCCAAACCGAACCGAAACTCTTTCGTTGAACAGGCTCTGGTCAAACCAGAACTCATCCAGCCGGGTCGAGGGGAAGGCCTCGATGTTGCTCGCGGCTGTGATGCTCAAGAGATTCTCACCGCTGATACTGGTCCCATGGATCTGGAACATGTTCGTGTGGAAGCAAAGTCCTTTCCAGCCAATCATCCTCTCCATGTCGCCATCTAAATGTATATCAAGGAGACCATCATAGTGCGTACCCTGCTCGAGGCCGCCAGACGGGTTGCCGAGCACCTCACCGATATAAGTGCCGCTGAGGCCGAGGCCGTTCCGCGCGAGCGTAGGGCGCATACCGCCGAGGGATTCCATTCTTGGAGCGAGGGTTGAGAGCACCGACTCCTCCGGTACACCGGTCCCACCATGCGCGCTAGCTGGCTCCAAGAACGCGCAATTGGCGGCGCTGGCTATGCCCGGGAGCGCCGTGAGCGACATGGCCAGGATCGAAGCCACGCCGGCGGCTTTAGCGATCTTCGAGGCGACGGAACGGCTAAGCCGCATGTTTCGGGCAGTCGGAGTGGTTGGTCGTCCTGTCAGGTCGCTTGTCGCGATCGGCGTCTTCATATTGTCAGCCCCCCAAGGCTTTCGTCTTATTATGTGAGTCGGTTTTCGTCGTCTCCGCGTCGCGCGGTTTGTCACTCTCCGGCGCCCTCCCCGACCACCGTCTCAGGCGCGTCGAGGCTGCCGGACCCTTCAAATTCGATGGACTTCAGGTCGAGAGTGGCGACGGCACGCTCGATCGCCTTGGTTTGGGCGAGCAGCGCGTCGACCACGTCCTGGACCACCTTGTTGCCGGCGTCGTTGCCCTCGCCGATCATCTGGTCATAGGACTCCGTCGTGAGCGCGCGCAGATAGAGGACGTTCATGGCGTCCATGGTGGCGTCGAGCTTCTGGCGCATCTCGGCGTCGACCTCGGGCGCCTTGGCCTTGACGAGATCGGACACGCTCGGGCCGCCGACAAACGTCCCGTCAGCCCGGCGGTAGCGGCCGAGATAGACGTTGCGGATGCCGAGCGCGTCGAAGAAGTGCGAGGAATGGGTGTTGTCGGAGAAGCAATCGTGCTCCTCCTCGGGATCGTGAATCATGAGGCCGAGCTTGATCCGCTCGCCGGCCAGCTCGCCATAGGACAGGCTGCCGAGCCCGGTCATGATGGCGGTCAAGCCTGCCTCGTCGCTGCCTTCGGCGATCACCTTGCGGCCCTCGCCGCCGGGCCCCCACTGCTCGGCCATCCAGGCGAGATCGTCGATGAGCAGATCGGTGACGGTTGAGAGATACTGAGCGCGCCGGGCACAGTTGCCGTTGGTACACGTCTTGGGATTGTAGTCGGTCGCCGGTCGCACGCCGCCGCCAGGGCCGGTGCCGTTCAGGTCTTGGCCCCACAGCAGGAACTCCACGGCGTGATAGCCGGTGGCGACATTCGCCTCCACGCCGCCGGCCTCTTGCAGGCCGTCGGCGAGTAGTTCCTTGGTGAGCTTCGCGGTGTTGAGCTTCTTGCCGCCAATGGTCAGCGAGACGTTCTTGATGACGTTGGCGACGTAGAGCTCGTTCTCGGGCGACTCGTTGCCGTAGGCCCCGGCGACGTAATCGATCAGGCCTTCGTCGAGCGGCCAGGAATTCACCCGGCCCTCCCAATCGTCGATGATCTTGTTGCCGAAACGGAAGGCCTCGGTCTGCATGTAGGACGGGCGCGCGGCGATCCAGGCGGCGCGGGCGGCGCGCAGATTGGCTTCGGTCGGCTTAGCGATGAACGCATCGATCGCGAGCTTCAGCGTCTTCGCGGTGTCGAGAGAATCCTCATACCCAGCCTGCGCAATGTCGGCGTAGATCTTCAGCACGTCCTTCGGCGCCTCGGCCGCGGCGGGCGTGAGACAAAAGCCGAGCGCCAGAGCGGCGGCTGGCAGGGCAGTCAACAATCCTCGAAACATCTGCATCCCTTTGTCGTCGTTGGGGCCAGCTGACGTCTGGCCCGTGAACCCGTTCCCTCAAGTCCGCCCGGAAGCGGAAGAATGCGGCGGCCCGCGGGCCGGGACCTCTGGGCCGCCGCACAGTTGAGATGAGGAAGCGTCCAGGCTCGGGCTCAGACGCTCCAGACATTCGGGCTGGGCGGCCGAACGTCTTGTCAAAACCGTAGTCCAAGGCCTAACATGCACGTAGTGAACTCTTCTCAGCAGAATAGTTGAATGAAATGCATCTAAAGGAAGTCGACGCCAATCTCCTGGTCACTCTCGACGCCCTGCTGGTAGACGCGAGCGTCACCCGCGCCGCCGAACGGCTGGGCCGGAGCGCCTCGGCCATCAGCCACGCATTGGCCAAACTCCGCGAAATTTTCGCCGACGAGCTGTTCGTCCGGGCCGGTCAGCGGCTCGTGCCGACGGCCAAGGCGCTTGAGCTGGCGCCCACCGTTCACGTCATCCTGGCCGGTATGGAAAGCCTGCTGCGGCCCAGCAAACCATTCGATCCTTCCCTTTCTGTGCGCGAGTTTGCCGCAGCATCGAGCGAAGCGGGGGAGCTGATCCTGGTGGAGCCGTTGCGGCAACGGCTGCAATCGCTCGCGCCGAGCGTGCGGGTGAGTTGGACGCCGTTGCACCGCGACGAGACGCTCGACGCGCTGCGCAACGCCCGCAGCCATTTCGTCATCGACATCGAGGGGGCTCCGGTGGTGGCACCGGACGTCCGGGTGGCGAAGCTGTTCGACGATACGCTGGCCACGCTGGCGCGGACAGGCCACCCCTTTGCGGCCCGGAAGCCAAAGGCGGCCGCCTTTGCCGGGGCCGATCATGTGGCGGTGAACACGCTGCCGACGCTTCAGCTCATGGACGGCGCGCTGGCGGCGCAGAGCCTCTCCTGCAACGTCTCATCTCATGTCTCCTCGGCGCTGGTGGGGGTGCTGGTGGTGCTCAACGGTGATGCGCTGCTCACCCTGCCCTCGTCGCTGGCGGCGATCCTGCAAAAGCAGTTTGGACTGGTCCGCATCGCCCAGCCGGTCCCGCCGGTGGACTTTCCCTTGAGGCTCATGTGGCACTCGAGCTACGACCGGGACGAATGCCACCAATGGGTGCGCGGGGAGCTTGCCAAAATCGCCCAGGACATCGCG
>Ga0307379_10010964_pt1 | contig 11948 bp, 8 predicted proteins | sample UN2MG_FD_202237 | JGI IMG/M metagenome (GOLD analysis project Ga0307379, IMG submission 202237) | Soil microbial communities from Risofladan, Vaasa, Finland - UN-2 | ecosystem: Environmental > Terrestrial > Soil > Coastal area > Acid sulfate soil | place: Finland: Risofladan, Vaasa | collected... | reverse complement strand
TCTACGTCGACCAGCGCCTTGGCCTGTTCTAGCCAGCGAGAGGCGAAGACCTTCATATCCACCCGACGGCTCTTCCACTGGTCGGGGCGCTCTGGAGCGTTGTAGATCTGCACGTACGCCGGAATCTCCTTCCCGGCCAGCAGGCCCGCGTCTCCCACGAAGTCATGATCCTCGTCAACCAGACACTTCGGCCTCACCACTGGCATGATGCCCTTGTCCCAGTAGGCCGACGCCGCCCTTCGGAGCTGAGTCCTGTCTTCAGGGACCGTCATCACCCACTTGACGCCAAGCTCTTGGGCTCGCGCCACATCGGCAGACAACGACTCCGCTGAGAGATCCAGTCCCCCGTGAATCCCCAGTCCGTTGTCCTCAGGCGGGCGCGGCCACTCGGCGTAGCCAGTCCTCAACTCCGGCCATACATCTACCGCCTCACGGTCGGCACCCACGATCTTGACATCGGTATAGTAATGATCGAGGATGTCGACATAGGTGGCGCCCTGGTCGGCCATTGCCATCGCACCCTGCTGGCACATCCCCACGCCGTGACCATTCATGGAGGGGTAGGACTTGACGCACGAAACACTTCTGCAGTACGGAAGAGCGCGCACCCACACATCCTCACTGTTGCGTGTGTGCCCGTCGCAGTATGCGAAGTAGAAAGCCTGAATGACCTCGTCCCCATGGAGGGCAACCACGTCTTCGGTCTCTTGCACAGCCCGGTCGGTGCCGGCGTGCGTCTGTGCTGACCACCCCTGACAATGCTTCTCGGTGCACACATCGGCGCCTACCGCTGCGTGCCTGGGGTGAGCAACCGCATATGCTGAGAAGCAGCGAGCTGCCACGGACTGAGCCCTGAGAGCTTCCTGCGGGGCATTGAGTCCCATCTCCTGAGGCACCACCCCGCGCAGATACTGCTCAAGTCTCATCACCTTCACGCTGCCATCGGGCATGAGCACTCTGATATCATTGGGCACGTGTACTCGAAGAGCCCGCTTGATCTTTGGCAAGGCCTTCAGGCGCGCCACTGACTGCGGGAGTCGGGGATCACCATTGGGCCTGTACCAGCTGTGGCGTACGAAGAAGTTGTCGTCCTCAGCAGCCAGCAGCCAAAAGGCGTTGTTGAAGAAGTAGTATGGCAACCCGCCAGTCATGGTCATCTGACACATGCCGGCGTGTCGTTCCGCGTGGAGCGCCTCGTTGATCGCTGGGGATCGAGGATCATCAGCGTCACCCAGCCGCACGCCGTTCTCGCACCCAATGAGGGGAAGACGTCGCCCGGTGCGCTGACGCACAATCTCGTCGTACCATTCGAACAGGTAGAAGCCGGTGTGATCCTCGCATCCCGGCGGGCGTTGATACGGTTTGGCACAGGTCCATCGCGAACTACCGCCCTTTCCAAAGGTGAGCGGTTTGTTGAAGGCATAGTTGTGAATGCCTATGGCCATCTTGTCGTAGAGATACTTCTTGCCCTTCTGATCGAGTATGGCAAGTGCTTCTTTCAGGAAGGACGTATCCCAGTAGTCTCCCGCCGGCGCCAGGGGTGTGAAGACCGGGATGATCCCGTCCACCGAGTACATCGTCTCCAGGCAGGGGATCAAGTGATCCATGAAGCGGGGTACCAGGCGGTCGAGGTTCCATTCCGCCCACTCAAGCTTCAGATTGGGTTCGTTGAACACGTGCACGTAGTGCACACCCAGTGATGCGTAGCGCTTGCACGCCTGCCTCAGACCCGCCTGGTCGATGAAGGCCACGAATCTGGTGTAGACACGGATGATGGGCTCAATGTCATTCTCGATGAGGCCCCGCAGAAACCAATCTGGGATCGTGTTCAAGCCATCGGAGAGAACAAGCAGCCAGCTGGCCCCCATGGCCTTCATCTCAGGCACGAAAGTATCGAAGTAACGCTTCTCATAGTGGTAATGGTCAGGGAACCAGTGAAACCCTATGCCTGTGTCTGTCTTGGGTCTGGGGTAGTCCAGCAAGTTCATCATCACCCTCCTGGGCGGCGGCAGTCTCGCGACAGCGCGAGCTAGGGAATCAGCAACTCCTGCCCAAGGGTCAGGATGCCCTCGGGGTCCAGGTCGTTCAAGGTGGCGATCTCGTCCACGGTCGTATCGTACTGTGCGGCAATGCTCCACAGAGTGTCCCCGGCGGCCACCGTATGCGTTTGCTGCGAGCTGCCGATATCCTGCCCTTCTGACGAAGATTCTGTTGGACTTGACTCCTCCGGGATGGTGTCATCACCGTCGGGGATCACCAGCTGCTGTCCCGGCTCAAGCCTGTTCGGATCCGCCAGTTCGTTGGCGGCGACCAGCGCTTCCAACGTCACGCCGTATTCGTTGGCAATATCCCACGCCGTTTCCCCAGGCTGCACAGTGTGATACTTAACCTGAGGTACGACGGGCGTTATCATGGGCGGTGCCGTAGGCGAAGGTGTGGCTGGCACTACCTCCACCGTGGCAGTTGGCGTGGGAGTAGGCGAGGGCCGGTCCCTCGTGCATCCTCCAGCCAACACCAGCCCTGCCAGGCTAATCGCCGTGAGACACAGGTGTGTAGTTCTCGAACGCAACGCCAGCCTCCTAACCATCACTTGGGAGCCCCCTTCAAGGCTTCATATGCAGGCCTGACACTGCCATCGGGATTGGTGATGGACCACCAGTACTGCTCCTCCGCCTCAGTCCAGGCAGGGTTGGCGATGGACAGAACAGTCATCGCGCCCATCCACGGTGACCAGTGATCGCGGGCCCACCTATAGGCGCGCACGATGTAGTCAGCCTTCATCTCCTCGGATACGGCGTGCCAACTATACGGCGACCCAGGCCTCGAATCGCTGGTCCAGCCGAACTCCAACACGGCCATTTGTTTGCCCGCGTCGCCATTCTCCACCATCACCTGCCGCAAATCCTCCACATGCCTGAAGCAGAAGAAGCGCTGGCCTCCCAGGTCCCTGTTGTTCCGCGCCTCATCGGGGCTGGTTTCCGGTGCCGCCTTGTAACCCGGCGCATGCACGCCCAGCACATCGAAGTAGCTTTTCACACCAGCCTGGTACATCTCACGCAGGTACTGCACGTCCGGAATAGCGTGTGGTAAACCGGTGCCCGTGGGAGCCAGGCCAGCAGTCATCACTACGGCATTGGGATCGGCTTCTTTGATGCGCTGGTACGCGACTCTCAGCAGGGCCACGTATTCAGCGGCGTTGGGCGGCCGGTCGCCCCACTCGCGGGCGAGGTTTGGCTCATTCCAGATCTCGTAGGCCTGGATGCGGCCCTTGTAGCGGTTAGCCAGCGCGAACAGGAAGTCCCCGTAGTCACGGTAGTTGTCTGGAGGGCCATTGTTGGCTCCATCGGCCCTGGCCCAGCCAGGCTGGAAATCCACCCGAGCGATGATCTTGATCCCACGCTCGTTCAGCTTCTGCACCACGTCGTCGGCCACGCTCCAGTCGAAGATGCCTTTGCCAGCTCCCTCGATGCTCCTCCAAGGGAACAACTCCTTCGCCCAGGTCAGACCCGCATCTTTGGCCAGCTGAGCGTCTCTCGCCCGGTACTCGCCGCTCCACCAGAGGAACGTGTGCACGCCATATTCCGGAGTGTTCATGCGGGCTACGGGACCTGGCGGCACCGGATCCGTTGGTGTGCTAGCAGGCGGAGGAGCCGGCGCAGGGCTCGGCTTTGGCGCTGGCGTGTCACCCGAAGAGCAACCGGGGATCGCCAGTCGCTGTCCCGTCCAGATGAAGGACGGATTGGCCAGGTTGTTGGCAATGGCGATTGCCCAGACCGAGGTCCCGTACTTGACAGCGATCTTGGTCAGATTGTCCCCTCTCTGCACCACATAGACGCAAGTGTCGACCGGTTTGTCCGGTCCATCCGGCCCCCCTTGGCCCGGGACCTTCAAAATCTGACCGACGTAGATCAGATTCGGGTTGACGAGGCCGTTCATTGAGACGAGAGTGTTGACCGTAGTCCCGAACCGATAGGCGATGGCAGAGAGCGTATCCCCAGCACGCACCACATAGGTGGTCGAGTCACCTGAAGGAGGCGGGGGAGGAGACGCGGAACTCCCCGGAATGGTCAGCCTCTGCCCTGCGTAGATGAAGTTGGGGTTGGCTATACCATTCGCCTGAACGATGGCCGAAGTGGTCACTCCGTACCGCATCGCGATCAGGCTCAGGTTCTCACCCCACTGGACGACGTGCACAATGGCGCTTGTGCCCTGCCTCTCCGATCCTGGGGCTGCCCAGGCCGGAGCGCCTGAGGACACCAGAAGTGCAATCACGGTGCACAGCACTACCATCCGGCACATTCTTCCGCTCATTCCTATGCCTCCTTCGTACCACGGTTCTCGTGGAACATGTACATATCGACGACCGATTGCCTTCCCGGGATTGCTGGCGGAGTACTGGACAACTCTACAAGCCTCCTCCGTACATCGAACCAGCGATCCATCCGACGACATACGCAGCCACGATGATCAGCAGCAGCACTCGTACCTGGAGCAAGTTGCTGGCTATGGAAGCGATGGTTCTCCAAAACATCAGCCGAAGCATTCCCAATCCTCCAGGATTTGGCGGCGGCAAGCCCCCATTCCACGCACCCTCACTGGTATACAGTCCTTTGGAACGTGAGAACGAAGCCGGTGTGGATGGTCCAGTCAGGATGCTCGGGCGTCCCTAGACCCAGCCCCGAGACCCTGTCGCTGGGCAACCCTTCCACGTACGCAGTGTACGAGCACAACGTGTTGAACATCGGCCACTTGACCGGGTAGTCCCAAGGATAGCAGCAGCTCTGAGGCTCGCTGATCACCGTGGACCGGCCGCCGTTCTCAAAGGCGACGGTCTGTCCGTATACGCGTGCTCCTGCCTCGTCCAGCAGATCGACATGGATCTGAATATCCCTGCGGCTCTCCTCTTCGCTGAGCCATCTGGCCCGCACCAGGCGCCAGTATCGGTCCCCAGGATTCAGCCGTATGCCTCTATCCGCTACAGTCAGCAGGCGGACACACGGCAGCTGATTCAAACGTGGATCCCATTCCACCTGGGGTGGAACTGTGTTGGGCACAGTGGTCGGCTCCGGAGTGCGCCCTGGCGCCCCTGTAGGGGTACTCACAGGTCGTGCGCTGCCCCCTGAATACTCGAACCGGATGCTGTCGAACTGGCCCGCCGCAGCGCAATCTGTGAATCGGATCTCCAACGTGTCTGACTGCGGGATTGGATTACTTGCACTGTCGACAATGTCGATGAGAAACGTGAAGAGTGAATGATAGTTCTCGCCAGCGAGGGGGGCGAAACTCCACTCCCCGGGCTCCTGGCCCTCGCCGCTGATCCGGTAGACCACGTTGCCGGCAAAGCGTAGGCGAACTGTGCGACCGCTCACCGGCTCGCCCCCGACGCCTGTGACCTTGCCCTTAAGATAGACTGTTCCGCAGTTGGGATACTGCCTCACACTCCCCTGCACGTACCGGAAGACATACGACGGTCCGGTAGTGGGCGTCGCTGGCTGAGGCGCAGGAGCTGGCGGCTGCGATGTGGGAGTTGCAGGTTTCGGAGTGGGCGCCACGGGACGGTTGGCATCAGGGGGGACGGTCGTCGCCGTCGGGGTCGAAACCGCACTTGAGGATCCCGCCGACCCCGGAATGACCAGTGTCTGGCCAACGTAGATCAAAGACGGATTGGCGATGTTGTTGGCCAGCACGATGTCCCACATTTGTACCTGAAACCGTATCGCGATCCCAATCAGGGTGTCCCCAGCTCGTACTTGATACGTGCTACCCATCTCTCGCTGATTCGGAGAGCTATTCGTAGGTGCCCCGCTCGGAACCACAAGCCTCTGTCCCACAACTATGAAGTTGGCATTGCTCAGACCATTCATCTGAACCAGCTGCTGCACGGTGGTCTGATGGCGTACGGCAATACCGGATAAGGTGTCGCCCCTCTGCACTAGGTACGCACCAGAACTGGCGCTTACCGGAGAGCTGCTCCCTGGTATGGAAAGGCGCTCGCCCACATAGATGAGATCAGGGTTGCCCATGCCATTGGCTTGCACGATGGCCGACACGGTGGTCCCATACCGCTGGGCAATACCACTCACGGTGTCACCCCAGCCGACCACGTAAGTACTGGGCTCGGTGCCACCAGGTGCTCCCAGGGCGATCGCGGGCCACTGCAAAGCAAGTCCAAGCGCAGCCACAGAAAGCAGCAGAACGGTGGAGCGCCTCCAACGCCACGTCTTCAGATACGTCATGCTTCGCCAGTTCCCCATCTTCAGCCTCTGCCCCTCACCCTACCTGGAAACGGAAACCTTGAGCACCTTGCCCTCGTCGTCGGAGGTCAGATGAACGATCTGCAGGAACCGCACCCCATTCGTCGAGCGCAGCGCCTTGCGATAGGTAAAGTGATGTCTTGTCCCTCCGGAGTGATTGCTCGTGGTGACCTTTGGCCTCACGGCCGACATTTCCGGGAAATGGCTCTTCAAATGTTTCTGGACTCGACCCCTGCACTCCTTGGTCGGCCTGCTCATGCTGTCTCCTCCCCTATTCTTGCCAGTTTGCGACGTCGCAAGAAGGTGGGAACATCCAAATCGTAGAGATCCACAGCCTGTTGCCGCTGCTGCGAGTCGAGAAGGGCCGCCCGCCCAGCTCGCGTGCTGCCCGCTGGCCCCCGGCGCGACAACCTCTCATAAGCAGCCGGTTCCGAAACCGGGAATGCCGCCCGTCCGTTCATCCCCACGGCCACGAGCATCACCTGGAGCCCGTCCGTCATTTCGGGGTCCACCGTGGCCCCGAAGAAGATGTCCGCGTCGGGACTGGCCACTCCAGACACTGTGCTGACCGCCTGCTGGACTTCGTCCAGCGACAGGTCGCTGCCGCCGGTCACGTTGACCAGAATGCCCGATGCCCCAGCGATAGACGACAGCTGAGTAAGGGGGCTGGCAATGGCCAGGTGCGCTGCCTCGACCGCGCGATCCTCACCCCGAGCCTGCCCAATGGACATTAGAGCCGGGCCAGCTTTTCGGAGCATGTTCCTGACGTGCATCAGATTCAAGTTGATTACACCGGTACTCGTTATCAACTCAGCGACGCCCTGGATTCCCTGCCGAAGCACTTCATCGGCAATGCGAAACGATATGTCCAGGGAGGTCTCCTCATCGATGAACTCGAGCAGTCGATCGTTGGATATGGCAACTAGCGTATCCGACGTGGCAGCAAGGGCGCTCAAGCCCTCACGAGCCGTGTCTCCTCGTCTGCGTCCCTCGAAACTGAACGGGAGCGTAGCGACTGCTATGGTCAACAAGCCCTCTTGGCGGCCCAGATCCGCGATCACCGGGGCGGCACCGGTTCCCGTACCTCCACCCAGGCCCAAAGCCACGAACAGTATCTCCGCTCCTCTCAAGATCTCGCGGAGTTCCTCAGAACTCTCCTGGGCTGCCCTGGCCCCGACCGCGGGGTCCCCTCCAGCTCCAAGGCCGCCCGTAGTCTTGGGGCCGAGCTGCACCTTGCACGAGGCCTCCGAGAGGGCAAGGGCCTGAGCGTCGGTATTGGCCGCAATGAACTGCACTCCGCGAATGCCTACGTGGATCATGCGGTCGATGGCATTGCTGCCACCACCTCCAACTCCGATGACCTTGATCAAGGGTTGGATCTTCCTAGCGGCCATTCCATCCTCCCGTGACAAACCGTGGTCTACCATGCAAGCTCTCGAACGTCCCTGAGATAGTCACGCTAGAGACGCTCCCTGAGCATTCTCAGGAACCCCTCTAGGCGCTGAATCAACTGTCGCACCAACTCCCCTGGACCAGATGGTTCAGGTTCAGAGCCGCCGTCATCAGATTGCCCGCCGACTTCCACCATGAGCGGCCCCAGCAGGTTGTTGCTCTCGTCGGTCTCCGCCACCAGTCCAACCTCACCCTCCGTGTTGTACACATCTACGTACACGTAGAGCTCGTGCTCCCCTGCAGAGAGACGGCCGCTGAACGTGCTGTAGCGATCGTCCACATCTTCCAGCGACAGCGTCCTGGCCTCATGGGCAGCCAGACCAGGTACGTACCAGAGAGCGCCCTGGCCTTCGAGGACAGCGACCGAGTTAACAGCTGGGGGAGTTGCCGGGTCCACGGACAACCCCACCCAGAATCCGTTCGCGACCTCCACGTAGCCGTCGTTCCGTATGGTGACGGTCACCGTCAGCGGAGCGGAACCCAAGCTCGCCTGCGGAGCGATCACTAGCTTGTCCACAACAAGGTCCGGCAGATCGACCGGCGGAGCTTGCTCATCTGGAGTAGCCGTCGGCTCCGCCGTGGGCTGTGCATCCGTCGGCGGGGTCCGTTCTGGAGTCGGCGAGGCCACCACTTCCCCATACGCGGGGCTGTAAGCCTCGTTGCCGGCCCGGTCCGAGATCTTGAACCTGACTGCCCCCTCCGTTACTTTCGCTTGCAGATAGCAGGCACCCGCTGGATCCTGTGCTCCGCTAGCATCGCAGTTAATAGCCTGCCACGCGCCCCATGTGAATCCACCATCAGGGGACAAAGAATACCGCGCGGATGTTGGATCCAGACCACTGCCATGATCGGTGACCCCAACCATAACTCGCTGAGGCTCCTGCGTGGACACTCGATCCCAATCCCCAGGAGGAGCGGTGTCAAGGATGATGCTGGCGGTGTAGGTAGGTGACACGTTGTCTGCCCAATCAACGAACCGAACTCCCACAGTCTTCTGACCGTCGCCTGAGTCCAACAGCCACTGACGAGCAGGTGCGAACTCCTCGACCTCGGTGAACTCGCTGGCTCTCAGTTGCGTGAACTGCATCCCTACTATCTCGCCGTCTGCATCATCTGCCTGCAAGCCGAGCGTGACGGTCAGCTGCGACGTGTACAGAGCTCCTTCGTTGACAGAGATGGCACCAGTGGGCAGAGTGTTGTCCACCACCACCTCGTGGGCCACGCGGGAGGTACGCCCCTCCGCACTGCTGGCCACGGCCTCTATGCGGTGACGCCCCTCACTGAACTGCCTGGTGTTCCATTCCCAGGTCACCGCAGACTCACCTTCGGCCTGCAAGGAACCATCTAACAGCAGTTGAGTTCTCGCCGTGGTGGGACTTGGGCTGGAGACGCTGATCTCCACCTTTCCGGAAACCGCCTGGCCAGCCTCCGGACTAGCGATCCGCACCCGCGGGTTGTGAGCGAGGAGCCGCTGCCAAACCAATTGGCGTAGTTCCTGTAGCACTCGGTACACCTTGTCCCCGGGGCACACGGTGCTCCACAGATCGCGGTGCCCCACTATGTGAGGGAACTCGCGATGTACGAAATGCGATGATTCCATCGGGTTGATGCCGAATCGGTCGGCTTCCCAGGCAATCAACGAGACCAGTGCTTCCTTCATTGCCGGGGTCATCTCCGCGGTTCTGTAGTCACCCAAAAGGGCGATGCCGATGCTGCCGTAGTTGTAGTCCCCGGCGTGCATCCCAACGACGGCTTCGCCGCCTTTGCGACCCTCGTAGATGTTGCCCTGGCGATCGATGAGGAAGTTGTAGCCGATGTCGCCCCACCCTCGTGACACAGCATGATACTGGTAGACGGCTCGGACAATGTATGCAGGGTCCTGAGGGTCATTTGGCGTCACCGTGTGGTGGATGACGAAGTGCGTTGGCTTGCGGTAGACCGGCTCCCGCGTCGCCCAGGCCTCGTTGGCTCCCCAACCCTGGCGAGATATGATGTGGGGCTGAGGAACGCCAGAGGTTGCCTCCTGAGGAATGATCATGGCCCGCGCTTCATCGACAGTCGGCCCTTCTGTCGTATTCATGAAAGTGAGGACTATCTCGCGCATCAGAGGCGAGACACTGGGCTCGAAGGTCCCCAGAGTCAGCCGATACTGCACGTATCGTGATGGCGCGACCTCGATGAGATTGCCGTGCTGAAGAGGTTCGCTCCCAAACCCCTCCTCGTCGGCTGAGACCAATGTCCAATCGTCCCACTGGGCTCCACCACTGCTGACACGGAGTTCCAGCTGGAAGGTAGTGCCCATGGGCTTCTCCACGTCCCAGCCTGACCCGACGACGTTGAAGAGAACTGACGTCTCCTGGATCTGAGAGGTGAACACCCCCCTTGAGCAGAAAAGCCCCTCTTGCTCCTGGGCCAGCGCCAATTCGCCGTCGCCGGTCGCCTCCAGCACCAGGCAGTCCAGCTCCCCTTCCTCGAAGTCGTCCACCGTAGTCTGCACCCACTTCGCGGTCATCTGTTCCTCGGCGTCCGTCCTCCGGACAACGATTGCAGCCTTCTGAGGTAGGTATTGCAGTATAAACAGCGTGGCTGAGAACAACACCAGAGCCGTCAGTGTCCTACGCATGCCCGGCCGTCCTCCTCGGTCTCAATACCCTCACGCATCATATTCCCAGCTCACTCAATTCCTCTGAGCTTCGGAACGACCTCTCGTTCACTCTGTACTCTTCGTGACTCCACCGGTGAGCGTTCCAGATCTCCAGGCGATCGCCCACCCCGATCAGGACAACTTCATCCTCCAGTTCAGCGAAGCGGCGCAGGTATTCCGGAATCGGAATAAGGCCTTCAGACCCCAGTGTCGCCACCGAGGCACCTCCGAACAGATGCCTCTGAAACGCCCGGGCGGCTGCCCTTAGGAATGACGTGCCGCCCTCAATGCGCTTCAGCAGGGCCTCCCATACGGAGAGAGGGAAGACCGCCACGCATCCATCCAGGCCTCTGGTAATCACATAGCCTTGCTCCAGGCCCTCGCGAAGATGCGGGGGCAAGATAAGACCCTCTTGTGTCAATTGCACGCCCTTGGAAGTGCCAAGCAGCATCCCGTGGTTCTCCGGCTCCGATCAGCCCCCAAGTCTTCTCAGTCGCGCCGCCACCAACTCCTTGATGTCGCGCATCAAAAGGTCCAACTCGCGCTCCAGGCCTTCGTATACATCTCGCGCATCCTGCTCCGCTTGGTCTCGTGTCCGAGCTGCGTCTTGCTGGGCCGCCTCTATCACTTCCCGTGCGCTAACCTCCGCCATCTTCACCAACTGGCTTTGCTCCAGAATGAGCATCGCCTCCCGCTCGGCCCGTTCCCTTATGGCCCGCGCCTCAGCGTCGGCTTGTTCGAGCACCTGTCCCTCTTTCGCCAGGACACGCTGAGCCTCCAGAACCTCGAGGGGCCAGTTGGCTCGGAGCATGTCCAGAGTGGTCAAGCAATGCTCCTGGTCGACAAGAGCCTTGGAGGTCATCGGCACCCTGGCGCCGGAGCAGATCATCTCCTCTATCTCATCTATGAATGGGCTGATCTCGTACACAGAAGGTGGTTCGCCTTTCGCATAGGCGCGGTCGCTGCCCGCGGGCAGCCCTTCGTAGTCGCTATTGGGGCACGATCTGTCACTCCTGACATCTCGACCACGAGAGGGGATCACATCCCTCATTCGCTCACGAACATTCCATCCTCGCATCTAGCCCTCCCCGCCGCTATCCGCCGAAGCGACCCGCACCCGAGTGAACTCGAGTATGCTCTTCACCGCCTCAATGGTCAGCACCTTGGTGGTGAACCCGTACCACGCCTCGTCACTAAGGTCGCTCAGTATCCAGGGGCAGACGGCGAACAGGTAGTCTGGCAACGGTGCTCCTCCGGTCAGCTTGCCCCTGCGGAACCACTTGTACACATGTTTCGTGAACTTCGCGTGGAGCTCTCCGTCCACCCGCGGATAGCGATGATCGTCGTAGGCTCCGTACAGCCAGCCGCCCTCCCCACAGATGATCGGCGGGACGAACCCGAGACGTCTCTGGAAGACCTCTGCAAAGAACTGGAAGCCGAGCACGCACCAGACGTCCTCTTGCCAATCCGGGGGATGGTTGAGGGCGTAGTTGTGGGAGCAGAACCAGACACGCTGCCACACTGGGCTGCTAACCCCCAGGGCGTCTATCGCAGCTTCCAGTTCTGCCAGGCTCAGGCACTGCAATCCTGGATAGCCT
>Ga0307379_10010963_pt1 | contig 11948 bp, 8 predicted proteins | sample UN2MG_FD_202237 | JGI IMG/M metagenome (GOLD analysis project Ga0307379, IMG submission 202237) | Soil microbial communities from Risofladan, Vaasa, Finland - UN-2 | ecosystem: Environmental > Terrestrial > Soil > Coastal area > Acid sulfate soil | place: Finland: Risofladan, Vaasa | collected... | reverse complement strand
ATGTCACTATGCCGTTACGAGAGCTTCCGCAGTCGATAGCAGCCGAGGCGGCGGTGTTAGGCTCGATCATACTCGATCCGGCGTGTCTTGCCGAGGTGGCCGAGCTGCTCTGCGTCGAGGCGTTTTATCATTTCGAGAACCGTTGGATATACGAGGGGCTGCTGCGAATCTCCAACCGCGGTGACGGCGGTTCCATCGATTGCGTGCTGCTGCGGGACGAGCTGGTCACGATGGGCAAAATGGAGGAGGTCGGCATAGAACATATCGTAAAGATAATGGACAGCGTTCCATCGGCCGCCAACGTGATATATTACGCGAAGATCGTCAGAGAAAAATACCTGCTTCGCAAGCTGATTAGAGCCGGCAGTGACATCTGCGACAGGGCGTACGAGCAGGGCGAGCCGGTCGACGAGCTTCTCGATCAGGCCGAAGCGAGTATCTTCGCAATCGGCCGGCAGACTCAGGCGTCGACTATGCACGAGCTGAGCGAACTGATACCTTTGGCGTTTGAAGCCATCGAGATGCGCGACCCGAACAGCCTGACGGGATTATCGACGGGGTTCTATCAGTTGGATGAAATAATGTGCGGCCTGCAGAAGGGCGATGTGATTGTGGTGGCGGCTCGCCAGAGCATCGGCAAAACGTCGCTGGCACTGAACATCATCGAGAACCTGCTGCTCGACGAAGATGTGCCGGTCGCTTTGTTCAGTCTTGAGATGGGCGGAGTGCAGTTGGCCGAGCGGATGATGAGTTCCCTTAGCAGATTGGAAAATCAGAAGGTCAGGAAAAACCACCTGAACGACAAAGACTACGCCGAGCTGGCGGACGGTATGGGGCGGCTTATGCCAAGACGCCTCTGGATCGAAGAGGCCTCCGAGCTGACGCCGCTGAGCCTTCGGTCGAGGGCCAGGCGTCTGAAGGCCGCTTACGATATACAATGTGTCGTCATCGACTATTTGCAGCTTATGAGCACGCACGACCGGCATGAAAATCGCCAGCAGGAAATCACGAGGATAAGCCGGTCGATCAAATCGCTGGCGAAGGAGCTGGATGTGCCTGTCATATTGCTCAGCCAGCTCAACCGGGCACCGGCCAGTCGCAGCAATTTTATGCCGAGGCTGAACGACCTGCGCGAGAGCGGCAGCATCGAGCAGGATGCCGACGTCGTGCTGCTGCTGCATCGGGAGGACTATTACCATAAGGGACAGGCCGATTACTGCAATACGAACGTGGCGGATGTTATCGTCGCCGAGCAGCGCAGCGGCCCGACCGGAGCGATAAAACTGACGTTCCGCCCGGAACTGTCGAGATTCGAAAACTATGCGCTGGCCGAGGCTGCAATTTTCTGAAAAAGTCCTATATTTTCCTTGACTCGGTAACCGTAGTATAGTATATTGACGTTCGTGAGGTAAAAACCAGGAGGTCATAGCGATGTCGGAAACGGTCGGACATTGCCGGATATGTTCTGCGGATTCGTTTTATTCAAAAGGGTGGATTATGCGCTAAACCTGATGCTTTAAATCAATTTCAGCCGGAAAGGAGAATCAAAATGAATTGGCTTAACAGTTCAAAGAAGAGATTGGTTTTAACTGGATTTGTCACGGCCGTGATTCTTTTGGGCGGCAGGCGTGCGAAAGCGGATTTCATCTTCGGTGAACCTGTTAATCTGGGACCGCCGGTCAATCCGGCCGGCTGTCCAAATATCTCAGCCGATGGCATGGAGTTATACTTCAGTTCAGTGCGCTCCGGTGGGTATGGTCAAGACGACTTATGGGTAACAAGGCGCCAAAGACGAAATGACCCCTGGGGAGAACCGGTAAATCTTGGTTCCACGGTCAACTCCTCATACCAGGAATGGTTTTCGACCATCTCGCAGGATGGGCTTTCGCTGTACTTCAGTTCTACTCGGCCCGGTGGATCAGGTGGTTGGGACCTATGGATGACGACGAGGGGAACTACAGACAAAGACTGGGGCGCTCCCGTGAATCTCGGTCAGACCATCAACAGTTCGGCTGACGAGTATCAACCAAACATCTTGGCGGATGGCTGTACTCTTTTGCTGTGCTCAAGCAGGCCTGGTGGTTATGGTGGCCTCGACATCTGGATAACAAAACGCGACACGAAGAACGATACATGGGGTACACTCGTTAATTTGGGGCCGCCAATCAATACATCGGCTGAAGATGGCCGGCCGAGCATGTCGTTGGATGGTTTGACCTTATTCTTCAGAACTGATCGGCCCGGTGGTTTTGGTGGTGGCGACATATGGCTCACCACGCGGGCTACGACAAACGACCCGTGGAGAGAACCGATTAATCTTGGGCCAACGGTCAACACGTCTTCTTGGGAGTGTGGCCCGAGCATCTCACGTGATGGCGCTACCCTCTATTTTCATTCCAACCGGCCGGTTGGTATGGTAGTTGGAACATCTGGCAGGTGTCAATCACTCCAGTGGTGGACTTTAACGGCGACGGAATCGTCGACAGTGCCGACATGTGCATGATGATTGACTACTGGGGCACAGATGAGTCGTTGTACGATATTGCTCCGCCACCTTTCGGAGATGGCATAGTGGATGTCCAAGACCTGATTCTATTAGCTGAACATCTATTTGAGGAAATCTTTCCACCTGGATTGATTGCCTACTGGAAGCTGGACGAGGCCGAGGGCAGCATCGCCGAAGATACCGCCGGCGACAATGACGGCGTTCTTCTTGGCGAGCCGCAATGGCAGCCGGCCGGGGGCAGGAAGGCCGGAGCGCTGCAACTCGACGGGATAGATGATTATGTCAGTGCAGATTTTGTGCTGAACCCAATGGATGGGCCGTTCAGCGTCTTTGTATGGATTTTATGCAGTGCGCCTGGGGGCGTAGTTGTTTCTCAGGTTGATGGTATTGGTGGCAGCGGCGAGACCTGGCTTGGGACCGAACCGGTAAGCGGCAAGCTCATGACCGGCTTAGTGCCTCCTGCTGTGGGCCGGTTTATCCCCCAACCGCTGGTCTCGGAATCAGTCATCACGGATGGCCAATGGCACCATGTCGGCTTTGTCTGGGACGGTGCGTACAGATCTCTCTATGTGGACGGCACAGAAGTCGCCAGAGATACCACCGCTCAGAATCCGCTACAATCCGCAACAGGAGGCCTATACATCGGTGCCGGCAGGAATCTCGATGTAGGTACTTTCTTCTCCGGCCTTATCGATGACGTCCGCATTTACGATGTAGCACTCGGGGCAGAGCAAATCGAGGGGCTGTTTCGTTAGGGTACTTTGGAACCGTCTGTTAGAATGACGGTTTCGAAGCCTATGTAGGCTTTTAGATAAGAAAAAAGAGGAAAAACCTCTTGACAATTGACTCGAAATTGTCGATATTACTTATTAACAAGTTAGTGCAAGGAAGGTTTCATCTCGAAATTTCTTCCTGAACAATCGGGGCGGCATGCCGCAAAAGAAGTGTAAGTCTTTTTATTTTAGTGCTTTATATTAGGGGTACTTGTTTCTAATAGGAGTCCCTTTTTCGTTTTTTTTGGTTATGTGAACACTTGGGAATAAGGAATAAGGTTGTGTAATGACGAACAATGGTGAAAAAAATTTTATCAGTGGGCCGTGGTCGTGGACAGAGGATGATATAAAGCTGCTAAAACGGCTTTATCCACGAGGAAATACCAGGATGATAGCCAACAAGCTTTGCAGGCCTTTGACGGCGGTCAGGCAGAAGGCTTACGACATGGGTATGAAAACGGATATTTATAGCTATTGGACCGAGGATGATCTGAAGCTGCTTTCAAAACTTTATCCGGATACAATAACAGACGAGCTTGCCGAGCGATTTGGCAGGTCGGCAGGATCGGTAAAGACCAAAGCACGCCAATTGGGTCTTAGAAAAAGCGATAACTATCTAAAAGCTATTAAATCCCGCCCTCGAAAACGGCGCAAGAAACAAGCCTGATTTTCGACGGCATTCAGTCGTAAATGTTTAGCCCTCAGTCTCGCTGGGGGCCATATCTGGCAGCGCGTATTTAGTGCGCCATAAGTATGTACGCCATCAGTACATTCAGTCGCAACCGATTTTCATCTCAAACCGGAATTTTGATAAGGCTAATTGGGGGATGCAGCCATGTCCAAAGAAAAGCCATTAAGCGCCAAACAGCTTGCCGTGATCGAGGATTTATTTGAAGGTAAGAAAGAGCAGGAGATTCTGGAAAAACACAATCTCAGCAGAAAGCTCTACGAAAAGTGGCTGGCCGATGATGCCTTCATAAGCCAGCTCGATAGGCACATGGCCTGGGAATACCGCAGGAGTGAATTAATGCTCGCTCGTAAAGCCAGGGATGCGGTGTCCGATCTCGTGGGTCTGACAAAATCCCAACAATCGGAAACCGCCCGCAAGGCCTGCCTCGACATTATAACAATGCGCGCCAACCGTTTAGCTGGCACCCCCGCGGTGCCGGTTGATAATCCCACATCGGCCGTGCCCCAGCCCCTCTCGATCGAAACCGCCGGCAAAATCTTAGCCGTCCTGGCAGAAGAAAAAACCGCGAGAATCTCGGAAAAGCTGAAGAAATAACTTGCATTTGAACCAATTCTTGCTATTTTCGTATAGAGTTAAGCCAAATTCACCGATATTTAACGGCATATTGTAACAATTATGTCTTATTAGAGGTATAATCATGAAACTAAAGCAAATAAGAGTTGATGGTTATAAGAACCTGATAAACTGTGTGCTCAACCTTGGCGACTTCAACGTGCTGGTCGGCCCAAACAACAGCGGGAAGACAAATCTTCTCGAAGCAGTGCAAATGCTAATTCCTGTTTGTTGGGGTTCAGAAAAACTCACGAAGAGTATGTTCTACGGCCTGACACCCAGGTTCATCGGTTCTTCCGTCTGTCACCTTGGCAGCTACAAAAACAAATCCCTGACGCTCGGTGTGTCATTCGAGACTATTTTTCAAAAAAGACGTTGGGACGCCGATTATGAAGTGACTGTACGTTGTAAAGACGCCAACGGAAGAATGGGCAAATCTGATATTGGTTTCAGAAAGGAAATACTAACGGCGAAACCTTCCTCGCAAAGAGGACCTGCCACTAAATACATAGAGCGTAGTGCCGAGAGTGCAGAGCGATTTGTCATCTCTGCAGAAAGTGGAAAGAAGCTCGAAAGGAAAATTAACAAAAACAAATCGATTATAGGGACTATCGAATCTATCTTTCCTAAGTACGAAGGTTTGCCCAAAGTTGTCTCTAAACTGATTTATGATCTGGGTGATATTGCTATGAGCGAGGTCTTCGCAGTTTCTCCTGAAGGTCTGAGAAGTGCCATTGATGAGGAAAAAGAAATCGATTCATTGCGTGTTGCATCTTTTGACTTGCTCCTGGTGATCGATGAGTTCCATAAGAAGAAAGAAACTTACAACCTATTCCGAGAGGTAATGTGCGATGTTCTTCATTTGGACGATGTTTGCTTTGAGGCCAGCTATACTAAGAAGGGACGCAAACGAGTGCGCTCACTGGCAATAAAAACACAAGGATCTGATTATGCGGATGCCGCTGAGTATTCCGATGGCACACTCGCGGTGGCTGCGATATTGGCGGCCCTGTTTTCAAGAAGACGCGATGGCCCAATGCTTTTTGTCGAGGAATTGGAAAATTGTTTGCATCCAGCCGCCCTGGAGAAACTCCTTCGGTTCTTGCAGGATCACTCTGACAAGTGGCCGGTTCTGATAACAACTCATTCACCATATATTCTTAACGGTGTAAATCCAGAAGATGTTAATGTTGCAATAGTGGATGAAACAGGAGCAACGCATTTTGAGAAGGTCCACAATACCAAACAGTTGCGAGATTATCTCAAGAGTGGGTTTATGAGCTTCGGGGATATGCTTACTTCTAACTTTGAGGATTTTCTTGGGAAATAAGACAGTGCCGAAGCGACCGCATAAGAAATCTTGTGATAAGCCTGTGTCTCTTCTGGTTCTCGAAGGTGATACAGAGGAAGTTTTTTACTCAATCGTGCAAGACAAATTCCTCCGCGATATCCGCTTCAAGCGAACAAACATAAAGGGGCAGGGTAATGTGAATAAGGATATGCTTGGCGAAATATTTAAGTACACATACAATAACCGTAGCGATCTTGTCCGAACCTATTGCTGTGTGGACACCGAAAGGCAGAAACGATCGGCTACTCCGTTTGATTTGGACTTCGTTCGCGAGCAAGTTCGAACCAGGAAGATGATGGGAGTTCTGAGCATCGACGCCATATTAGCGGATCCTGATATAGAGTCGTGGTTCTTCTATGGCATTGATGAAATCTACAAATTCCTTGGTGTAAGAAAGTCACAGCGAAGCACAAAGAAATATCGCAATCCCAAAAATCTATGCAAAAAGGACCTGCAGCAGTTGTTCAGGAGATTTAACAAAGTATACTTACCCGGTCGCAGAGCCGCACACTTTATAAATAGCCTCGATATCCAGAAAATTATTGCCAACTGCGAGATTCTCCGGGAGGGAATCCGGAGCATACAATCACAATCAAACGATTTGACCAATTATCTTTTTCCTGAAAAAAAGCATAGGAAACAGTCGAACTGCTAAGGCTCTTATTATACTTTTCGGCTCTCAAGTATAATAAGAATTCGCTTATGAAACGAAAGTGTAATAAGATATGATGCCTATATGATTCATATAAAGTGTTGGTGTGGCGAAAGAAGGCATGAGAACGAAGGAGTGAATTGGTATGAGTCAATGTGATTACACACGGCGGGGATTTTTGAAGGCTGTGGGGGCCGGGGCGGCGGTTCTAGCTTCGGCGGGGAATCTGATGGCTGGAGAGCGGAAGGCAGCGAGCAAGCCGAATATTTTGATGATTCTGGTCGATGATCTGGGCTATGGAGATTTGTCGAGCTATGGTGCGAAGGATTTGAAGACGCCTCATATCGACAGGCTTATGACGGCCGGGATGCGGTTCGATAATTTCTACGCCAACTGCCCGGTCTGCTCGCCGACGAGGGCGGCACTGCTGAGCGGGCGCTACCCGGACATGGCCGGCGTGCCGGGAGTGATTCGCACTCATATCACCAATAGCTGGGGCTATCTTGCTCCGCATGCAGAACTGCTGCCGAAGGTGTTGAAAGAACAAGGGCGGTTCGCGAACCGCCCCTACCATACCGCCATCGTCGGCAAGTGGCACCTCGGCCTGGACTCGCCGAATACGCCGAACGAGCGTGGCTTCGATCACTTCGGCGGCTTTCTCGGCGATATGATGGACGACTACTATAACCACCGCCGGCACGGCAATAATTACATGCGGCTGAACGGCAAAGAAATCGATCCCGAAGGCCACGCCACCGACCTGTTCACGCAGTGGTCGATCGACTACATCAACGACCGCGCCAAATCGGACAAACCATTCTTTTTGTACCTGGCATATAACGCGCCGCACACGCCGATCCAGCCGCCCGCCGATTGGCTCGACCGAGTGAAGAAACGCGAGCCCGGCATCAATGAGAAGCGCGCCGAACTCGTCGCCCTGATCGAGCATCTCGACGACGGCATCGGCAAAGTCATCACGGCATTAAAAGCTGCCGGCGTAAGTGACAACACGCTGGTGATTTTTACCTCCGACAATGGCGGCCAGCTCGGCGTCGGAGCCAGCAACGGCCCACTGCGTGCGGGCAAGCAGGATATGTACGAGGGCGGGATCCGCGTGCCGATGTGCGCCGTCTGGCCGGGAAAGATTCAGCCCGGCACGAGCAGCGAGCGCGTCGCGCTTACGATGGACCTGTACCCGACCATCTGCGAAGCGGCCGGGGCGAAGATCGCTCACGAGATCGACGGGCGCAGCATCCTGCCGACACTGCTGGGCAAATCGCAGCCTGCCGAGGACCGCTTCTTGTTCTGGGTACGTCGCGAGGGCGGCGACTACGGCGGGCGGGCATATTACGCCGCACGGTACGGCGACTACAAGCTTGTGCAAAACAATCCTTTCGAGCCGATGGAGCTTTACAATCTCAAAGACGACCCGAAGGAGCAGAAACCTCTCGGCAAGAAGAACAAAATGTACCAGAATCTCTTTACCGCTCTTCGCAACCACATTATCGAAGCCGGAGCCGTGCCCTGGCAGAAATATCCTGTTCCACCGCTGACGTCGGAAAATTCGAGATCGTGATTTTTTACATTTTTTTTACAACCGAAAACGTCTGACAGTCGTTATAATATATACAGATACGGTGTGGTGTTCTGTTTGCAAAGGGCCTTGCGATGATTAGAGACACGAAATTCTCGTTCAGGATTATGGCGTTTGTAATCATATCTTTGCTTTTGGTGCCGGCGTTGGGCGATGAAAAGTCGGGAGAGTCCGTACGCATAACGGAAAGCCATGTCAGGAAATTGGCCGAACAGACCGTCGCCGGCAGACAATTAGCGGTACGGATCTACAACGACTGGCAAACCGATCCAAGGGCGTATAAACTAATCAGTGTGCCGTTGAGCGGCCTTTCGGTCAGCTTCGATGCTGTCAGGGAAGCTTTCCCTGGCATAAGCGACACTGCCGCTATCGTCGTATCCGGTCAACAGCAGAAAGATGAAGCTGTGGCGGCAGTTATGGGCGATTCGGTCTGCGCCGAACGCTACAAAAAGGGCAAACAGTTCTCTATCTGGTCACAACGTTTTGGCATAAAAGATACGCCGGAGTGGGTCGTTACCGATGCTTTGGGACTTCCGTTTCCAAAAGCCTCCGTTGAGGTTTTCGTCCGAGGAGTACCGGACAAGGACCCGAGTATCTATTTACGCACGGCCGCCACTAATGAACAAGGGCAGTTGAAAGTTCCTGAATTGATCGGGACTTTGAGGTTTTTATCTTTTATTATTTCAGAGCCGAATTACGGTGTCTCTCTGGTCGATAGTTACGTCCACGGCCAGAAAGAGTTGATCGTGCCCCTTGTATCCAGAACCACGGAGGCCTATGAGCGTTCTATTTACGGGATTGTGATGGACCCCGAAGGTAATCCGGTCGGTGGAGCGGTAATTGAGTGCTACAACATACGCACGCTCGGCGAGGGCCTGATCAACGCACTTCACGACTGGTCATACAAATCCCTTACCGATGAAAAAGGCGTTTTCAGCCTGTACCTGCCGAATGAAAACCGCCGCGATGAAAGAGGATATCTCGTTCCACCGAAATCAAAATATCATGTACGTATTGAAGCGCCGAAAGAGCTTGGCCTTTTGCCGTACGTTAAGCCGATAGAAAACGGCCGGGAAGCCTTGATTTTTTTGGAAAGCGACGGGCGTTTCAGGACTCTTACATTTGAAGACGCAAACGGGCCGATCACGGACCCGAGGAAACTGCAGTATATCAGTCTGACTATCAATAGGCCTGATGGGAGCCGGGTGTCACTGAGATACAACGACTTCAAGGACGGAGGGATTTTCCCGCCGGGAGAATATCACGCCGTTCGGCTGGGAATGGATGAATTTGATTTCGAGCCTCTGACCGTAAACGAGCAGAGCCATGATGAATTGGTATTCAGGCTGCCGGAAGGCATTCTGTATTATGGGCAGATCGTTCACGGCCTTACCGGCGAGCCGATGGCAGGTGCGTGTGTTATCGGCTACAATAGCAAGGCCAGGGGAAATCTTTCGATGATTACGGACCGGCAGTGGCAGGCTCTCCATGCTTTGCCGGCCGATCCGAGTCTTACGGACCCGGCGGTAAAGCCGGTATGCGATATTTACGGTGTCAAAAAAATCGTGCGGACCGATGGGCAGGGGCGTTTTCAGATGAGCTTTCGGCCCGGCGAGATTTATGGCTTCATCGCTTTTGAAGAGAACTATCTCGGCCTGCAACATCGCCGGCACGCATTAATACCCGATGAGAACAGACAAGCTGAAATCCCCGTGATTAAACTATACCCGGCTGCTACTGTTCTGATTGAGGTGCGTACTGAGGCGGAGCATATTTCTATCTGGCCTCGCTGGATTATAGATGAAAACAAAAATCCTGTTTGGGTGCGGGAATTTCTGGCAACCGACGACAGAAGAGAGAGTATGTTTACATACGATGCCTGGATAGCACAAAACAAAGCGCAGAGTTTTCATGTTCCCGCCGGATTGAACTTGCGTGTAAAATTGGATACTCCGTACGAAAGGCAGTTCTGCCCCATCGAAATACCCCAGGTCATTCATCTCGCCCAGGGCCAGGTGCTGGATTTGGGCCGGCATGAGTTCAAGCCCGCCCTTGAGGTTTATGTGCAGATGACCAATACGCAGGGGCTGGCGATAGAAGGCGTACCGGTCAGGGTGCTGCGAAACGGCGACACCTGGAGTGTGGCGCACAATACCGATGAATCCGGCATCGCTCTGTTTCACGTTGCCCCTAATTCTCATGGACAATTCGGCGTGAGCTACCATGGAGAAGGCGGGTTATACCTGAATGAAACCATTCCTTATGACATGGGGGGTAATCAGGATTCTGGCCGACAGTTTACACTTCAGCTCTCGGATGAAATCCTTAACTTTCTGTTCGGATCGAATGGCCTTGAACCATTAAAACCTTGACACCGACAACCGTTTGCGGATACAACACGGCAGACAATTACAGACAAAGCCGACTATGAACGCACGAGAATTCTGGAGGCAACGCTGACATGAGAAAGAATATCCTGAGCGTATTTATATTTGTATTTTTGCTGCCGGTGCTGGTTTCTTGTAGCCGGGCACAGACCGTTCTTATCGAGGCCGAGGCCTTCGCGAACCGTGGGGGTTGGGTAATTGACCAGCAGTTTATGGACCAGATGGGCTCGCCGTTCCTGCTGGCTCACGGTCTGGGCCAGCCGGTCAGCGACGCCGCTACGGCTATATCATTTCCGGCAACGGGCACGTACTGCGTCTGGATTCGGACGCGCGACTGGGTCGCACCGTGGAAAGCACCGGGAACGCCCGGCAGGTTCCAGCTCATAATCGACAATGAACCGCTCGATGCCGTATTCGGCACAGAAGGTGCCCAGTGGTACTGGCAGAACGGCGGGATGGTCGCGATTAAGAAAAATCAAGTCGTGCTCAAACTGCACGATCTGACCGGTTTCGACGGTCGATGCGATGCGATTGTCTTTTCTACCGATATGAATTTTATCCCGCCGAATGAAGGCGAATCAATGGAGGCTTTTCGCCGGAGATTGCTCGGCCTGTCTGATGTGCCTCAGGATGCAGGCAATTTCGATTTGGTCGTAGTCGGCGGTGGTATCGCCGGCACTTGCACCGCGCTGTCGGCGGCAAGACTCGGCCTGCAGGTGGCGCTCATTCAGAACCGTCCCGTGCTTGGCGGCAACAACAGCTCGGAGGTCCGTGTTCACCTGAATGGCGAGGTCAACCAGCCTCCATATCCGGCCCTTGGCGGCGTCGTTAACGAACTCGACACAGGGCTTAGAGGCAATGCCCAGCCCGCCGAACATTATGACGATCAGAGAAAACTCAAAGTCGTCCAGGCGGAGGAGAATATCCACCTGTTTCTGAACATGAACGCTTTTAAGGTTGAAAAGCAAGGCGACCGGATTGTCGCGGTTGTCGCCCAGCATATTCAAAAAGGCACCCGGTCGCGATTCACCGCTCCGCTGTTTGCCGATTGTACGGGCGACGGAACGCTCGGATTTCTGGCCGGCGCCGAACTCAGGATGGGACGTGAAAGCAAGGACCAGACCGGCGAATCTCTGGCACCGGAAGAGCCCGACAAAATGACGATGGGCGCATCGGTCCAGTGGTACTCGACTGCAGGCGACAGGCCATCGAGGTTTCCTGATTGTCCCTGGGCATTACAGTTTAACGAACAAAGCTGTCACTACCTGATCCGCGGCGACTGGGACTGGGAGACGGGAATGAACCGTGACCAGATAACCGAATTCGAGTCTATCCGCGACCACGCTCTTCGTGCGGTCTACGGCAACTGGGCGTATCTGAAG
>Ga0307379_10010961_pt1 | contig 11949 bp, 10 predicted proteins | sample UN2MG_FD_202237 | JGI IMG/M metagenome (GOLD analysis project Ga0307379, IMG submission 202237) | Soil microbial communities from Risofladan, Vaasa, Finland - UN-2 | ecosystem: Environmental > Terrestrial > Soil > Coastal area > Acid sulfate soil | place: Finland: Risofladan, Vaasa | collected... | reverse complement strand
TGCCTCTGGTCACTTTACTCCATTGACTGGGATGATATGGGTGTATATTCAAGAGATGAAGTTAGAACATTTTAAATAGGAGGTAAACATGCAGAAACGACGAACTGAGGTCACTATCGATGGTGACAAGTGGCTCATTAATGGGAGGCCAACTTACGAAGGCCGGGAGTACCGAGGTTGGAAAATCGAAGGTCTTTTGCTTAATAGCCGGATGGTACAGGGCGTTTTCGATGACGAAAATGAGAGCACGAGGATTCTCTGGGCATACCCAGACACGGGGAAGTGGGATCCTAATCGCAATACATCGGAGTTCGTGGCTGCAATGCCGGAATGGCGGCGATATGGACTTATCGGTATTACTGTCGGTCTTCAAGGAGGAGCCCCAAACGGCTACTACCGAGTAGATGTAACTAGAAAAAGGTTCAAAGAATTAGGCATAAGGGTGGATGACGAGGTACTGTGGTCTGGTCTACCCGGACCTTTTTCTCAACCCTGGAATACCTCAGCGTTTGATGCCAATGGTAACCCGAAGAAGAGTTACTTTGAACGATTGAAACAGATACTTGATAAAGCTGATGAACTCGGCATGATAGTCATCGTTAACCCGTTATACTTCGGTCAGGATGAGCGTTTACGGGATGAACGTGCAGTTCGGAATGCGGTTGAAGAGACATGCGGATGGATATTGAATCATGGGTATACAAATGTCGTCATCGAGATTGGCAATGAGTGTGACTGTCGGTACTACGAACATGAAATAATTCAGCCCCATCGGATGCATGAACTACTTAGCCTAGCGAAGAGTGTTACTCAAAACGGGCGCAGGCTTTTAGTTAGTGCGAGTTTCTTAGGAGGAAAGGTACCTCGCGATTCTGTCGTATCCGCTTCTGACTTCATCCTGATGCACGGCAACGGAGTGAGAGAACCAATGTGCATAAAGCAAATGGTTGCAGATAGCCGTGAATTACCAAGTTACCGACCTATGCCCATACTTTTCAATGAAGATGACCACTATTCTTTCCGCATGCCAGAGAATAATTTTAAAGCTGCTTTATCGAGTTATGCGGGGTGGGGTTATTTGGATCCAGGAAAAGGGGCTGGAGGGAAAGGATACTTCGATGTCTACAATGAAGGATTCCAACTTGTTCCGGTTAACTGGGGCATAAATACGCCAAGGAAGCGGGCTTTCTTTAAATTACTCGCTCAGGTGACAGGGTCGGCATGACTGCAACATTTCTGTAAGAGATGACAGAATTTAATAGGAAGTAAACATGCAGAAACGACGAACTGAGGTCACTATCGATGGTGACAAGTGGCTCATTAATGGGAGGCCAACTTACGAAGGCCGGGAGTACCGAGGTTGGAAAATCGAAGGTCTTTTGCTCAATAGTCGTATGATACAGGCTGTCTTCGATGATGAAAACGAGACCACTAGGGTGCTCTGGGGGTATCCAGACACGGGGAAGTGGGATCCCGATCGTAATACATCGGAGTTCGTGGCTGCTATGGCTGAGTGGCGGCGATACGGTCTCATTGGTATTACCATCGGTCTTCAAGGAGGAATACCCAGAAATCCTCGGAGGAGCTCCACTAAGGAAAGGCTCAAGAAGTTGGGTATACAGGTAGTGGTGTATTCTCAACCTTGGAACAACTCCGCGTTTGATGCCAATGGTAACCTGAAGAAAAGCTATCTCGAGAGGTTGAAACAGGTTCTTGACCAAGCGGACACACTCGGTATGGTAGTCATCTTAGACCTATTCTACTGGGGGCAGGATCAGCGTTTGCATGATGAAGGTGCAATACGAAAGGCGGTTGAAGAGAGCTGCGGATGGGTATTAGAACAAGGGTACACAAATGTCGTCATTGAGATAGCCAACGAGTGTGACACTCTATTTTACGAACATGAAATATTCTGGCCATACCGCATACATGAGTTGGTTGGTCTGGCGAAGAATATTACTCAAAATGGTCGCAGGCTCTTGGTCAGTACGAGTTTCGTGAAGGGAGTTCCTTATGATTCACTTGTAGCTACGTCTGACTTCATCCTTGTGCATGGCAACTCTTTTGGGGTGCCAGCAATCATAAGGCGGATGGTAGCAGTGACCCGCGACTTACCCAGTTATCGGCTCATGCCTATTCTTTTCAACGAAGATGACCACTACGATTTCCACTTGCCAGACAACAACTTCATGGCTGCCTTGGCGAGTTATGCGGGATGGGGTTTATACATACAAGAGGGATTTCAAGATGTCCCAGCCACTTGGCGAATTGATACTCCAAGGCAGCGCGCTTTTTTCAAACTCCTCGCTCAGGTGACGGGGAGTAAATGACCAAATGAAATCAGCTTACCAAGATTGGGGTACGTCGCAAGGAGTTTACTACGGCTTCAACTGTGGTCATAAGTAAACCTGCATCCGAACACTTGGTGTCACCGCCTTGGATGAGTCCCTTAAGGGGGTGTTGTATATGTAGTAAACCGGGTATAAAAACAGTAAGACCTAATAAAGCACTGGGCTATGGTTAATAGGTAAGGTCTAAGCCGGAGATGATGCGGCGTGCCTTTACTTACCTTAGAGCGGGGCGGCCAGGTCCTGAAGGCAGAGATGGGATATTAAGTCCGACACTGGCATAGTATAAAGGAGCAAAAACACGGGGAATGCCTATATCGTTAGCTCGAGGTCGCTCCTCGTGTTTGTTCCTTTAAAGAAAAAAGGATATTGAATAGGAGGTAAATTATAATAATGGTTCTGGGTTCTGGTAATTATAAATATGAGCGAGTAGAAGGGTGGTTCAATCTACCCGAGTATTTCCATTTAGAACAAGAGAATATAATGTACCCGCCGGGCGTAGCTTGCGATTCCCGGGATCGTGTCTTTTTGTTCGGAGGAGGTAATCATCCGGTAATCATCTTTGATAAAAGTGGCAGTTTCGTCTCATGCTGCGGTGAGAGTCATTTTGTGAATCCACATGGAATTTTCATTGCACCTGATGACTCAGTGTTCTTAGTGGACCGCCAAGCCCATGTTGTGGAGAAGTACAGTCCCGACGGGAAGCTCCTCATGACAATAGGAGAAAGGGGGTGGGCCCAAGGGACAGGTTCCGGTAGGCCTTTTAACATGCCATCATATGCTACGGTTGGGCCATCGGGCGACATATTTGTCTCGGATGGATATGGTAATAGTCGAATACATAAATTTTCAGCTGAGGGGAAACTGATTAAGTCTTGGGGGCAAGCAGGCACTGGCCCAGGCCAGTTTAATATTCCTCATAGCGTTGCAGTTGATAGGCATGGCACTGTCTATGTATTGGATCGACTTAATCATCGTATTCAGTTATTTACAAGTGACGGAGAGTTCATTAATATGTGGACCGATTTTAGATATCCAGAAGCCATATATATCGACAGAAAAAAGGATATTTTCTACATAGTCGAGGGGCTTCCGGGCCAAGAAAATCAGCCGAAAGTCACCATTCGTGACTTGACAGGACGCGTTCTTTCCCAATGGGGTGGACGAGAAAGCCAGGGTAAAGGAGTAATGGATTCTCCGCATGGCATTTGGGTAGACTCAGAATTGAATATCTATGTTGCAGAGAGTGAGCCTGGTATCCGAGGTATTCATAAGTTTTCTAAAATACAGAATTAGACTTTGCAGGTATAACCTGCCCCTAATAATTGTAAAGTAGTGTATCATAACCACAAAAAGGAGGTGAAAGACACAGAAAAATAGGTACCTCACTTAAGGTTTATGTGTATCCACATTTCAAAGCTAAAAAGGAGAGTGTGAAAAAATGACATTTGACCAACAAACAGAATCCGGCTTTGAAGAAGCTGTGATAAAACCCGGAAAGAAAAAGTCCATTCTCGATTTTATGGAAATGACAGAAAAGGGTGAAAAAATCACCTACCTCACTGCCTATGATTATCCTATGGCAGTTTTCTGTGAAAAGGCCGGTATTGATATGCTTCTAGTTGGCGACAGTGCCGCTATGATTGTCCATGGTTTACCCGGAACAGTACCAATGACTATGGATCAGATGATTCAGCATTGCCAGTCAGTCAGGCGGGGTGCTCCTAATACCTTTGTTATCGGTGATATGCCTTTCCTCTCCTATCAGATTTCCGTAGAGAGTGCTATTGAAAACGCTGGGCGATTTTTCAAGGAGGCGAATGTTGACGCTATCAAGCTGGAGGGTGGTCGCAGGATCTCCAAGCAAATAGAGGGCATTGTTAACAGTGGTATGACCGTAATGGGTCATATCGGAATGACTCCGCAGAGCTCAGTACAGTATGGCGGCTTCAAGGCGCAAGCTCGTACTGCTGAGGATGCTGTAGAAGTGATAAAGGACGCGATTGCAGTCGAAAGAGCTGGCGCCTTTGCCACTGTGTTGGAAGCGGTTCCTCCAGAAGTAGGTAAAGTCGTTGCCGAAATGCTCAAGATTCCGGTGCTGGGTATCGGAGCTGGCATGTACACCGATGGCCAGCAGTTGATTATCGGTGATGTGCTGGGCTACTTCGAAGCCTTTACCCCGAGGTTCGCTAAGAAATACGCCAATATCGCTGAAATTGCGGTTAAGGCCATTCGTGAGTTTATCAATGATGTGAGGACCGATAAATTCCCCGAAAGGAAGCACTGCTATCGTATGGTTAAGGGTGAAAGCGACAAACTGGAAGGCATGCTCAAGAACATGCCACCGCAATAGAAACATGCTGGCGAACGCAAGATAAGAAAACGCCATTGAGAAAGGAGAAGAAGATGATAAATATCAAGCAAGCGATTATCCCAGGGATGATGGGAAGGCTTAGAGACCGTTTTAACGAATTCCATGCCCCCAAAACACTCAAAGAGAAGTTGGAGATGGTTTCGAGAATAAAAGGCGCAGACGGAGTGGAAATCGGTTACCCCTATGATTGTGAGGATTTAAATAGCCTCAAGGGATATCTAAGCCAATATCAACTGGGTGTGTCAGCAGTCAATGTCAATATAAAGACGGATTCGGTATTTGTCAACGGGGCAGCTAGCTCCTATTCGAGAAAGGCTAGGCAAAAAGCAATTGATTTTCTAAAAAGGGGGATGGATGTTGCCTCAGAGCTAAAGGTTGACCGCATTACCTGCTGCCCTCTTAACGATGGATATGACTACCTTTTTCAGGTCGATTATCGCAGGGTATGGGATTATACTGTCTCCTCTTTTAAAACAGCAGCTCAGCACAATAGGGATGTCATTCTTTCCATTGAATACAAACCCTGTGAATCCAGGGTACACTGTCTGGTTGCTTCCACAGCAAAAACCCTTTGCCTCTGTCAGGCGATCGATGAACCCAATTTGGGGGTCACACTCGATATAGGTCATTCCTTAATCGCTGGAGAGACACCGGCAGAAGCACTCTGTCTGGTTGCGTCAAGCCCCCGGTCTTACTATATCCATATTAATGACAACGATAGAAAATGGGACTGGGACCTCATCCCAGGAACAAGAAATTTCTGGGATTATCTTGAGTTCATTTTCTATTTAAAAGAACTAAACTATCAGGGATGGGTTACCGCAGATATGGCACCGATGCGACTCGATGCTATAGAAGCGCTTTCAAGAAATGTCGAAACGACAGAAAGGATGATTCAACTGGCAGAGCGCTTGGACTCAAAAAAGCTTTTTGAATTGATGGAGCAGGAGAGGACGATAGAGGTTTTGAAATACTTAGAAGAAGAGGTGTGGGGCAAAGGAAGCCGATGAAAACGGGCATCAACAGCTCTAGCCCTGCAGTTTTGAGTTTTATCGTCGTATTTGTCGGGTAAGACTTGAGCAAAGAGGAAAAGCATGCAGATTATAGAGTCCAGCTCCGAGTAGATAGACAACTTGGTACCGTAGCTATCAACTAAGGAGGAAGTAGTATGCGTGTTTATATAATTAGAAGATTATTGATCTTGATACCCACCTTGGTTCTGGTCAGTTTCCTAATTTTCTTCGTGGTACGCCTCATGCCAGGCGATATAATAGACACGATAAGGGCAGCTGATCCGGAGGCCGAAGTCGACAGAGCTCAGATTGAGCGCGAGTTGGGGCTGGATGCACCAGCACTTGTCCAGTATGGACGCTGGATGGGAGTTGTTCCCCAGATGGATGGCAGTTTCAGTGGTATTTTTCAAGGCGACTTGGGGGCATCCTGGTGGCGAAGGATGTCCACGGTCAAACTAATAGCCCTTAGTTGGCCAGTAACCCTTCAGCTTGGCCTCATGGGTCTAATAATAGCCCAACTAATAGCTTTACCTATAGGTATATATTCAGCGTTACGGCAGGATAAATGGGGTGACTATATAGGCCGTAGCTTTGCCATATTGTGTATCTCCATCCCTGGCTTCTGGCTAGGGACGCTGGTAATAGTCTTCCCTTCAATATGGTGGGGTTACATGCCACCCATAATGCTTATCCCGTTTACTGAGGACCCAATAGGTAATCTGAGAATGTTCATAGTGCCGGCTATAGTTCTTGGCATGGGTATGGCGGGAATAACCATGAGAATGACCCGCACCATGATGCTGGAGGTGCTGAGGCAGGATTATATCAGGACGGCCTGGGCAAAGGGGCTCAGGGAGAGGGTTGTTATCATGAGGCATGCCTTGAAGAATGCGCTAATTCCGGTAATCACCCTAGTAGGACTTCAGCTGGAGGTTCTGATTGGGGGCACGGTTATTATAGAGCAGATATTTGTCCTGCCCGGGATGGGCCGCCTACTATTAAGTAGTGTCCTTAAAAGAGACGAGCCGCTAGCTAGCGGAGTAATATTGTTTTTTGCCGGCGCCTTGGTGTTAATCAATCTAATGGTTGACCTAACCTACGCCTATCTAGACCCCAGGATTCACTATAAATAATAAGGATAAATCAAGAAAAATGGGTAATAGTGTAACCGATAGTTCATCAGGGAGAGTAGCCGAGTCAAAGGCTACGCAAGGCGAGACAAAGAGACACTCCTTCTTGGTCGATTTCTTGATAAGGCTGGTAAAAGAGAAGCCTCTGGGCACGGTGGGTGGGATTATAACCCTGCTTCTGCTTCTGACGGGCATTTTTGCTGACCTCATAGCCCCCTATGGTATGAATGAATGTTGGGCGGGAGGTTTCCTGGCTCCACCATCCGCTAGGTTCTGGTTGGGCACAGATAACCTGGGGCGAGACATACTCTCTCGTGTCATCTTCGGGGCTCGTGTCTCGGTGATTGTAGGTCTGGCTGCTTCTACTATTGCTACGATCATCTCTTTGATTATAGGTACTCTGTGTGGGTATATTGGTGGTAAGTTCGACCTGATACTGCAGAGGTTTGTTGATGCCATGATGTGCGTTCCTCAACTAATCCTCATGATGGTCATAATATCCATTATCGGGCCGGGTATGTGGACTGTAATCTTTACTTTGGGGATAACGTGGGGTATCATCGGGTCCAGAATAATAAGAAGTGCTGTTATCGGCATTAAAGAGAATGTATATGTGGCGGCGGCGGAGGCTATTGGCTGTTCTACCACTAGAATACTTACCCGGCATATCCTGCCCAATATTATGGCGCCCACAATTGTCCTGTTTACCATACGGGTGCCGAACGTGATTTTGGTTGAGGCCAGCCTGAGCTTTCTCGGCTTTGGTATCCCTCCCCCGGTGCCGAGCTGGGGAGGTATGCTTAGTGGCGATGGGCGTGCCTATATGTTCGACGCGCCGTGGATGGTTATATGGCCTGGTCTTGCCCTGGCTAGCGTGGTCTATGGTATAAATATGTTTGGCGATGCAGTGAGAGACTTATTGGACCCGAGGTTGAGGGGTGGTGTCGGGCGCTATGGGGCGAGAGCGAAAGGTGCTGAGAAAAAGGCGGTTAGGTGACGCTGCCAAAAACAGGTAGCGGTAATGACCTTGTGTATAATTTAAATATGGCAGAGACAAAAGAAAAACCGAAATGTCCCAGTTGTGGTTCTGGGGAGGTTTACTATCGCAGAATACTAAAGGAATTTGCCTGCCGAAGATGTGGCGTTACTTGGAAAGATGGAGTCAAAAAATAAAAGGAGGGAATTATGGCAACTGGTAAAGTAGTGGTTCTGATGCGTCGTATGGATCCTGCCTCATGGGATGCATTCATGGCCGAGAAACCTGCCGGGTGGGAGGTTACGCTGGTGAATCCGGATGATGGCGAGCAAAAGGTAGCCAAGGAGCTGGAGGATGCTCAATCTCTGGTGGCCTTAGGCGGGCGTGTCTCGACGAAAGTTCTTGAGACGGCAAAGCAGTTAAAGCTCATTCAGACCTGGGGGATGGGTACAGAGCACCTGCCGGTAAAATGGTGTATGGAAAAAGGAATCTCTGTTGCCAATGCTGGCGGTGCCAATTCCATAGCCGTTGCGGAGTATACCATGCTTCTGATGCTGACATGCCTGCGGAGACTTCTGCTATTCAATCAGTCCATTCGTGAGGGCAAATACCAGGGGACCACTGATAGGGAGGGCTCACATGAGCTTTACGACAAAACCGTTGGGATTATTGGGTTTGGGAACATCGGGAGAAGAGTAGCCAAGCTATGCTACGGCTTTGGTGCTAACATAATCTATTTTGAGAGGTTCTTTGTTCCTTATGCTCTTAGAGCCGACCTTAAAGCCCGCCCGGTGAGTCTGGATGAACTGTTATCCACATCAGATATCGTCACACTGCATGTCCCATCGTTTGAGGGTAACAGAGGAATGATAGGCTGGGAACAGTTTAACAAAATGAAACCCTCGGCTTACATAATAAATACGAGCCGCGGTGCCATTATAGATCAAGATGCCCTGATCCGTGCTCTTAATGAGAAGAAGATTGCGGGCGCGGGTCTGGATGTCTTTGACCCAGAGCCACCCGACCCGAAGAACCCGCTTCTTCAAATGCCTAATGTGGTAGCTTCGCCGCATATGGCCGGACTTTCCCAGGAGAACAGGAAACCGCGTTGTGAGACTATATGGAGGAATGTGCTGCTGGTTTCGGAGGGCAAAGAGCCCCTGAACAGGATACGCGAATTCTAATTGAATAATATGGACGGAGAGGAATGTCAAATAAAAGGTAAAACTTAGAGAGGGGGGAATATCAAAACTAATGGAAAGGAGAAATGTCAAATGAAAGGTAAAAGTGCCGTAGCAAAGATTCTGAAAATAGAAGGAGTAGAGTTTATAAGTGGTTTCCCATCGAACCCCATATTGGAATCGGCGGCCGAAGAAGGTATCAGATTTATAAAGGCGAGGACAGAGCGGGTGGGGGTGAACATAGCTGATGGCTTTAGCCGGGCTTCATATGGTAAGCGCTTCGGTGTCTGTATATTGCAATCTAACCAAGGAATTGAAAATGCTTTTTCGGGTGTAGCACAAGCCTCTGATGATTCTGTACCAATGCTAATATTACCAATGGGACCGGCGCGGCGTCGAATTGGCACCCTCCCTAGTTTTAGTGCGGTGCAAAACTACCGGGCAATAACTAAGTGGGTGGATTCGGCTAGTTTTGCAGACTGTGTACCGGAATTGATGAGACGCGCCTTTACTTACCTTAGAATGGGGCGGCCGGGTCCGGTAATGCTTGAGCTACCTGTAGATGTATTGGCGGAAGAATTTGACGATGCGATGCTTAAATATAGTCCTCCAAAAGGGGCGAAGTCTATGGGAGACCCCGCTGATGTAAGGGAAGTGGCTAAGGCTCTGATAGCAGCCAAGAATCCAGTCATCCGCGCCGGGAACGGGATTCTTTACGCCAGTGCCTGGGATGAACTCCGCGAATTTGCCGAGCTACTACAAATTCCGGTGTTCACGACTATGTGCGGGAAGAGCGCTTTCCCCGAAAATCATCCATTATCTCTCGGAACTGGTGGACGAACCCGACCAAAAATGGTGATGCATTTTCTAAACAAAGCCGACCTGGTATTTGCTATCGGCTCCAGCTGTACAAAAGAGACCTATACAACTACTATTCCTGATGGCAAGGTTATCATGCAATCAACCATAGATGAACGTGATATTAATAAAGATTACTCTATAGAGCAGGCAATTATAGGAGATGCCAAGCTGGTGCTGAGGCAGCTTATTGATGAAGTTAAAGAACAAATTGGCCCTGAGGGCAGAAAAGGAAACAACGCAGTTACCAGAGAGATTAGGGCGGTCAAAGATGAGTGGTTGAAGGAATGGATGCCGAAGCTTACCTCTGATGAGGTACCCATTAATCCCTACCGGGTAATCTGGGACATAATGAAGGCATTAGACAGGAAGGAAACAATCGTAACTCATGACTCTGGAAATCCGCGAGACCAGATGGTTCCCTTCTACGAATCTATTATACCAGGGGGTTATATAGGTTGGGGGAAATCGACTACACTGGGTTCTTCAATGGGCTTCGCTATGGGAGCAAGGCTGGCCAGACCAGATAAAACTGCGGTCAATCTTATGGGTGATGCCGCCTTTGGAATGGTAGGCATGGACCTCGAGACGGCAGTAAGAGAGAAAATTCCCATCCTGACCATCCTTATGAATAACTCCAGGCTTGGGGGATACGACAAGACTTTTCCGATAGCTTCTGAGCGCTATAATCTCAATATCCTTTCTGGAGACTACACTAAAATCGCTGAAGGACTCGGGGGCTACAGCGAAAAGGTTGTCCAGCCGAATGACATTATCCCGGCGCTGCAAAGGGGAAAGAAAGCGGTAGACTCGGGGCAGCCAGCACTTATTGAAATTATTACTTGCGAATTCCCGGTTTTTTCCACATATTAATAAGTCCTTTTGTTTAATATGAACCTATCAGTCCTCTCTGAGGTTTAATGTTAACCTTGGAGAGGATTGGTCATTCTGAGGGTATTTACTATTCCTGTTAATCGTAAGCTAGTGCGGGAAAGCAGCCAATTGCTATTTCTCTAGCCTGATTAAGATTAACCTTAAGGCTCGTTCGGCGGCATCGGCGATTAACTGCTCCGCATTAGCCATGGACTTCCCGGCGGATTCGAACCCCGACTCACTGGTAATATAGTAGCGATTACTGTTATAATTGTCCTGCCGGGGTGGCGGAAAAAGACGCTAAGCGTGAGTGCCCGAATCTTTGCCCCGCCGAAAGGTTTAGCCTAGAGTGCCTCAATTTTGAAGGTTGAGGATGGTAAAGTCAGAGAAATCTGATGCGGCTTTAAGGGGAGCTTCCCAGGCTAGTAGCAAAGCGGTCTGGGCCTGGGATTAGACCTGAATGAAGCCATCAAAGGGCACAGTCTAGGAGTGAAAGAATCCTAGCCCCGGCACCACAAATTCGAGCCACTTTGATGCACTTTACATCACTTTGCATCACTTTGAGTCAGTTTAAGACACAAAAAAGGGGGCGGATGATTCGAACCCCCGACCCCCAGTAGTCTAGTACTGTTTTAGTCCCATCTTTTTCTTCAAGTGCCATTTAATGACGTGCCACCAAGAGCAGAAAAAGAAAATATGCTGGGTCTTATCGTCATAAAGGGCAATTAGTTTGTGCCCCTCTGGGATTCCTTTGTGGCAGGAAATGCATTTGCGCAATCGTTACCTCCTTTCTACATTGTTGGAAACAGCTCTTTTGCCTCTGGCGAATCGAGCCATATGTTGAAGCATACCTCATCACACCAAGCCCAGATACGATTGGGGCGGTCCCGCCCGTCTATTAAGACTAGACATTCGTACCCCATCACCTGGTCGTAGGTATGCTCAGAGCGACAGGTAGCACACTTCACCGTTTCGCCAAAGAACTCATGCTCTGCCATATTTCACCTCCTTTCTTAAGGCAGTTTGCTTCACATTACATCACTCTGATGTAGTTTAAGATACTTTACAATAATCTAAAGTAAAGTAGTTACCTAGAAGAAGGATGGCTGAACCGGCACGGTCGCCATCTCTTTTGCCTTGGCTTCCTCTTTTGCCTGGCGCCGCTCGCCCCGCTGCTTATCCTTGCGGCGTTTCAC
>Ga0307379_10010959_pt1 | contig 11951 bp, 8 predicted proteins | sample UN2MG_FD_202237 | JGI IMG/M metagenome (GOLD analysis project Ga0307379, IMG submission 202237) | Soil microbial communities from Risofladan, Vaasa, Finland - UN-2 | ecosystem: Environmental > Terrestrial > Soil > Coastal area > Acid sulfate soil | place: Finland: Risofladan, Vaasa | collected... | reverse complement strand
GCGCATCCGCCCGGCGGATTTGTCCGCCGCGCGGAACGTCATCACCCGCCGGGTCATCGGCGCCATCGCCGCGACGTGCTCCGCGGTGAAGCCGTTGCGGACGATCGACAGCAGCGTGATCGCGTGGCGTGCGGACAACTCCTTGATCAGGAAGTAGTGTCGCAGGTAGCCGCTGGTCAACGGGTAGGGAAAACCATTGGTGATGTAGAGGATATGCATCAGGGGCCTCTCGTACCGGTCGATGCGCACGCATTCCATCGGAGTTCGTGCAGGTGGAGTAACGTATGCCGCCAAAGCAGGTAGTAGCGGTTCGCCCGCAACCACTGTGCCGTGTCGCGGCCGACCCGCGCTGGGAAGTCCTCGGTCTCGTCCGGACGAGTCAAGAGACCGGCGACGCGGCGGGCCCAACAGGCGACAAACAACGGGGTGAGCGTTTCCGGAGGCAGTTGGAGCCGTCGTGCGTAGGCCGAGACGTAGGGGCGCGCCCAGGCCGACCGCTCGAAGAACGCCGCATGAAACGCCCGGACGTACTCAACACCCGTGGCTGCCTTTTCGACGGCGAACGCGGCGTACGTCAGAAAGAAAAACAGATCCGTCGCCGGCAGTCCGCGGGGCTCGGCCAACTCCCAGTCGATCACGCCCGCCTTGCCGTCACGCAAAACCATCACGTTCGGATGGCTCAGATCGCCATGCTCGAAGACCGGCGGGAGGTTCGCCGCGTCGAGCGCCCAGACCACTCGCCGGGTCTCCTCCAACGATCGGGCTTCCTCCGCGGAGACGGGAAACGCCTTCTCGAAGCCGTGTAGCGGCCGGTCGATCAACCGCTGAAACCATCCGGCGTCGTGGTCCGCCGGGAGATCATCCGGCACGCGCATTGCGGTGAGCCAGTCGATCATGGTGCGGCAACAGCGGACAAGGTGTCGTCGCACTTTGGCTGGTCCCATCGGGCGGCCGTCCAAAGCAGTCTCGACGAGCAGGGGATGGCCTCGAAAGGGCTCGCACGCCAGAACCCGGGGAATCGAGCCGGACCCTTTCGGCAGCAGCATCTCGGCCGAGCGGAGATTGGCGGCTTCGCATTCGATTCCCCGGCGGCCGCTGCCTATACGGGGCAGCTTGGCCACCAGGATCGGCTCGTCGCGGGACCCCGCGAAGACGAGAAACACAACGTGCCGGGAGGCGTGGAAACGCGGCGTTACCATGAGAGTCGACAGCCGCCTCCCGGCACTGTATCGGTCCAGGTCGAGTCGCTTTCGGTTCTCTTCCAGGAAAGTCAAAACAATATTCACCGATTCACTCCACGAAGAAGGGTCCAAGTTGCCGATCGAGACAGGATCGCAGCAGGCTCACATAGTGCCCGCGCTGCAGACCGGCCTCGCAGAGCCGTGTTGCTTCTTTCAGCGCCCGGTGCATCCAGCACGTGTAATACAGCGGTCCGACCAGGCGCCGCGGCAGTTCGATGCGCTGGCAGTATTGCCGAACCGCCGCGTCCACCCACGGGCTGAGCGACGACTCGCGAAGGAAACACTGTCGGAAACCCTTTAGCGCGTTGCGCGTGTTGGTCCGCCGCGCCATGCGAACCGCGTACGAGCGCAGGAAGTAGAACAGGTCCCACAGCGGCATTCCCTGCGGCTCGGCGGCCTCCCAATCCAGCAACGCGGCCTCCCCGCGCGAAGTGATCAGGACGTTCCACGCGCCGGGATCGCCGTGTTGAAATACCAGCGGAATCGGCTCGCGGCACTGCGCGATCGCGGCAATCTCGCTTTCCAGCAAGGACAACTGTTTCTGCGTTACGTGATAGATTCTCACGAACCGGTCGAGCAGCGTTTGCAGGCCCTCGGCGATCTGGCTCGGTGTCGCAGCATCCCGTTGGGCGGTGGCTTCGCCGAGTTCGATAATCCGGCCGATCACGGCCCGGGCCGCCGGGCAATCGGCCGTGAACGTGGTTCGCCGATCGAAGGGGACGCCCCGCACGGCCGATTCGCCGAGCACCGCCAAACCCGCGTGACGGCCGAAAAACGCCGCCCGCGGCACCGTGGCCGGATCGCCGAAACCCATTTCTCGAAGAAGCTCCAGGGCCACTCGCTCGTTCTCCAACCGGTAGTTCAACGCCGGATCACGCGTCAACTTGACGAGATAGTCGGGCGACGTGCCCGTGCGATCGAACAGAAAGAACAGGACCTTTCGCGACATGTACTTCCCCGGCGTCGAGAGCCCCCACCGATACCCGTCCAGATCGATTCCGGCACGCCCGGCGATCTCTCTGAGGTATTGCGGCGGCCGATCCGTGGTGCCGTTGGACGCGTGGCCCAACAGCGCGGCGCGACGCCGGACGAGTTGGTCCCATCGGAAACACGCATTGGCAAGCCGTTCGAGCTGCCGGAAGGGGGAGCGACGGATCGCGGGGCAATCCAGCCGGTGATGAAGAAAGTAGTCGATCGTTTCACGATCGCCCAGCGGCACGGCCGTGTGCAACTCTCCGCCGGCCGTCGGCGTGAGCCAAAGGGGTCGGAACGTCGGGTAGTGCGCCGAAAGCTTTCGCAACGTTCTACCGGCCGTCGGCCGCGCGGCCCAATGGCCCACCTCGCAGTAGATCAGCCCGTGAGGCTTCAGCACCCGTCGCAACTCCTCTCGAAGAGCACGGCTCCGAGAGAGTCGCTGCGCAAGGCGCCGATCGGAAATCGCCGCGAGATCGAAGCGGCCTTGCCACAGCGGAAGCTTTCGCGAGGGGTCGACGCGTATCGGCAGCACGTTGGGAAGTCGGTACTTTCGCGCAGTCGCCGCCGTCGCTCGCAGCGACCGGAAGTCCCGGCACAGCACCACCACGGCGCTCGCCCGACGGCTGAGCGACCGCAGCGCGGCGCAAGGCGGCCGCCCCAGGCACAGCACGTTGCCCGGTTCCAGGCTCGGCAGCAGGAACGACCAGTTGGCGCCGATCGCGTCTGCTTGGAGATTCGTGCCGGGGACGAAGGAGGTGGCGAGCGTGGTTTGCAGCATGATGATCGTCCCCTATCGTCCCAGGAGTTGTTTGGCCAGCGGCAGGCGGAGCAATTCGGGAAAGATTTCGTCCGCGCGAAGCAAGCGGCGATTCATCCGCAGCACCAACAGAGAAACGACGGCCGCCAAGGCGAGGCTGACGAACACGGGCGGTGCGGCCACGGCTTGCAGCGCCCAAAGCGCAACCGCTGCCACGGCGATGCTCGCGTAGACCTTCATGGTGCGCCGCTGGAACAGCCTGATGCCCGTCCCCAAGCGGAGCCCGGCGTGCTTCAGGACGTTGTGGGCGATCAAGGCGCCACACGTGCCGATCGCCGCCCCCAACGCGCCGTAGCGCGGCACCAGCAGCAGGATCGCGATCAGATTCAGCACCGCGGCGGCGACGTTGATCGCCACGACGTATTTCAGCTTCCCGTAGACTTTCAGCGTCAGGCCGTTGAACCCCAACGCCGCGTTGAAGAAACATCCCAGCGAGAGCAGCGACAGGATGGCGGCCGACTGCTCGTAACGCGCCCCGTAGAACATCACGGTGACGGGCCCGGCGATCGAAAAGGTGACCGCGAAAATGGGGAACGAAAAGACGGCGATCCAAATGGCCGTCTGCCAGTAGAGTTGGTTGATTCCGCGGCGATCGTTGCGGGCGAACATCCGGGCCGCCAGCGGAGTGAACAGCATGGCGAAGCTGGCCATCACCACCTGGTTCATCAGCGCCAACGGCTGGACCGCCCGCAGCACGGCCACCTCGCCCACGCCGGCGTAGTATTGCAGCACGATCACGTCCATGGTGTGCATCACCACGTAAACCAATTCGGAGGTCAGCAGCGGGATGGTGAACGTGAGGACTTCGCGCCACGGCATCGTGATCGAAGGCAAGTGGAAGTGCCGGAAGAGTCCTTGTCTTTTCAGCAGCCGAAACAGCACGACCGTATAGATCGCCACCCCCAGCGCGGCCGCGGCCAGGTAGCCGACGGCAAGAAAGTAGACGCTGCCTTCCCCGAGAATGAGCAACACCACCACCAGCAGCTTGAGTCCCGGCCCCAGCACGTGCTTGCGAAAAAAGATCGAACGGGGGCTGGCAAACACGGCGAACATGCCCAACAGCAGTTTGTCGAACGCTTCGACCGGTGCCAGGAAAATCAGCACCAACAACAGGGAAAGCACGCGGGGGTCGCCGATCCACGCGCGGGCGATCGGTCCCTGGCACGCGTAGAGCACCACGGCCATCAGCAGGCCGATCGACAGCACGATGCCGGTGACCATGATCATGGTCCCGAAGAGCTTGTCGTACTGCCGTTTCTCCTGATAGATCGGCAGGAAACGCGAGACGGCCCGGTGCAGTCCGAATGCGGCCACGTCTTGACCGAGCACCACGATCGACAGCGCATAGGCCAGCGCCCCGTAGTCGGATTGCGAGAGGTGCCGGACGATCAGCACCTGGGCGGCGAAATTCACGCCCTTGGCCAGGAACCGGCCGGCCAGCAGCAGACTGGAGCCGCGGATCTGGCGCCTCACCGCCGTGTGTCGGACGGCGGATGGCGATTCGAGCGTGGTGGCCGTTGCGGAAGTCATGGTCGTGTCATTTGCGCTGACTTTAGAAACCTAGGTAACCTCACGATCCGCTTCGACCTCCGGCTCGATGCTCGTCGGCCGCGGATCGTGCTGCCTGGCCAAACGCCGATAGTTCAGTACGACGAACACGGCAATCCCGAACGCCAGGCAGAACTCCGACCATTCGCCGTACCGGGTGACCGTGAATCCGGACCTCGGCAACAGCACGTGCCGCACGAGTTGGTAACCGAACACGACCAGAAAAGAGGACGCCAGAAAGAACGGCGGGACGAACAGATAGTCCGCTTCGGCCCAAATCCGTTCCAACCGCAGCCCCTTGTTGATCAGGCAGGCCGAAGCCGCCCAGGCACTGCCCAGCAGCATGATCAGGTTCAGCACGCTCAAAGTCGAACCGATGTTGTGCAGCGTGATTTCGTTCTGCTTGTTGACCATGTCCAGACACTCGGGCGTTTCCAGATCCAAGACGCGCTGTCCCCAGGCGATCTCTTCGCCGGTGACGAACAACATCGCCAGCGTGAACAGCGCGAACAGCGCCGCCTGCCACCGGTGCCCGGCTGCGAACCGATACCATGCCACGCCCGCGCCGGCCAGACAGGCCACGGCGAAGCAGACGAACTGTGCCCACTCCAACACCCCGTCCTCGCGCAGGAAGAATCGGAACGTCTCCTTGCTCAGGCGCGCCGCGGCCATCGCCACCGCACCGACCAACGGAATCCAGAACAACCACGCGGCGGCTTTGCTCGACAGTTGCCACTGCCGGGCGGACTCGGCGATCAACCGGCCAACTTGCCCCACGTCGGTGTACCTCCTCGATGCGGGAGCACGGCCGGCACGCGCCGCGGCACGCGCCGTGGCCGGCTCCCGCATCTTCCCTCGAGTTGCGATTGGATCCGCAAGACCCAAGCCTGGTAGTTGTTTCTCGTAACGTTCATAACGTTCACGGCCGAGCCGCCGCCGTGGCCCCCTTCGATCCGACGTCGGCGACCCGCGCCGCATAACAGGCCGCTCCGGCCAGCGCCAGCATCAACCAGAAATAGCGAACGTAAGCGAAGTGCAGAAAGAACCCGACCGCCAAGTAGGCGACGATCGCCAGCATGAAACCGGTGACCAGATGGGCCAGGTCGGGCCGCCCGCGGAGGCAGCGCCGCCGTGCCCGCGCCAGGTTCCACAAGGCCACGCCCACGATCGCCAGGAAAGCGAGAATCCCCGGCGCGCCGAGTTCGGCGGCGATTCCCAGGAACAACGTGTGCGATTGCCGCGACGATTCTTTCACGTTCAGCCCGACCTTCTTGGCGTACTCGTGGTAGTGGGCCGGATACATTCCCGGCCCGACTCCCGTGAGCGGATGGTCGGCGAAGATCAGCCCGGCCGCCATGGCTTCCGTATAGCGGCTGCGGATCGAGCTGTCGGCCTTGGCGATCCCGGGTCCTTCTCTCTGCAGCGCCGAGCCGAACACGCCCAGTGACGTCAGCCGGCTGCCGTACTGGGGCAGCGCGCAGAAGACCAGCACAATGCCCAGCAGGATGATCCCCAGTTGCTTCAAGGAGACGTAGCGCAGGAACACCATGATCGCCAAGAGCAGCGCAAACGCGACGGCGGCTCCGCGCGAAAATGTCAGCGCCACGCCGGCCAACGTCAGCACCGTGGCAGCCAGCGCTGCGATCCGCAGCTTTCTCGACCGCTCGCTCCAGAAGCGGAACAGCCCCAGCGGCACGAGCATCAACATGATTTGCGCGTAGCGGTTCTGGTCGCCGATCGGCCCGGCCAGACGACGTTGGCGGAGTTGGCCGTGAGCGGTCGCCTGGTCGGTCTGGAACGACGACTCGCTCATCTGGGCGAATCCGGCGTATTGACATTGATAGGTCTTGGTGATTTGCTGGAGAGTCGACAGTCCGCCCAGGAAGGCCCCCACGCCCAACAGCACCCAGGTTACCCGCCGCAGCATCGCCGGGGTCCTGATCACGTTGATGACCAGGAAGTAGAGGCAGAGCCCCTCCACCACGGAAACTCCCAGTTTGCCGAGCGAGAAAGCCGGGTTCTTCGAGAAGGTTGCGGAGAACAGTTGAATCACGAGGAAGACGCCGATCAGCGGAAGCACGGGGCCGATGATCAATCTCTCCCGGCGGAGAACGACGTAGTGGATCAGCGGGACCGCCAACAACAGCGACACCGAAGCCCCGATCAGATACGGTACGCCGTGAAACGTGACCGCCACCACGGCCGCGTTGCTGTAGAGGATGCCGATCACCACGAGCGTGGCCGTGTTGGGCCAGGCCGCCAGCACCGTGATCAGCATGGCAGCCAAGGCCGCCCCCAAGATCAGCAGCGGCCGCGGCGCAAACAGGATTCCTGCCCCGGCAACCGCCGTCAAGGCGACCATCAACCACGCAATCGGCCGCACGTCCCACGCGGCGGACCATGCTCCGGTCGTCTTCGGCCAAATCATAACAAGCTCCTTTCCGCAGGTGCCGTCGCCACAAGGCCGTCGGCCGCCCGGCCTTCGTCCTCGTCGCGTTGTGGCTCCCAGAGATCGATGCGGTAGCCTCGCAAGACGCGCAGCGCCGCCACCAGCGAGGCGAAATAGACCATGCAGAAGTAATGGGGCAGTGCAAAAAGTCTCACGCGTCCCACGCGCGTCTCCTCCAGCAGCTTCCCCAGCAGCCCACAGCCGTAGAATGCCAGTTGCCCCACGGTGGCCAACTGGTACGGCCACCCGTGGGTCCAAAGCCACGGGCTGACAAGAAGCAGGATCAACAAGGGAAACACGACCAGCCGCCGCACGACCTTGTGGGAGAAAAGCTGAAGGGCGTAGAAGCCGTGGCGCCACGGGTTGAGCAACTCGCGACGCGCCAGCACCCCGCACAGACCGCGCGTGATCACTCGCGACTTGCGGGCGAATTCCAAACGGCTACTCTTGGCCACCGGTTCGTAGGCCACCGCGTCCGAGGCGAAAACCAGGCGATATCCTCGGGCGATCACGCCGGTCGAGTTCGCGAAGTCGTCGGTCACGCCCGGCGGGACGTCGCGAAACAACCGGCGGCGGATCGCGTAGATCGCGCCGGTGGCCGAGGTCACGCTGCCGGCCGCACTCTGCGCGACCTTCAGCATCCGATCGAAGCTCCAATAAGTGCGCTCGCCCGCGTTCACCTGGCGGTCTTCGTCGAGATATCTCTGGTCGCCTGCCACGCCGCCGATCTCCGGGTCGGCCAGCGGGCGGACCAGCGCGCGGATCGCCCCGGGCGAGAACATGCTGTTGGCGTCGGAAAAGACGAGAACGTCCCCCGTCGCAACCGCCACGGCCGCATTCAGCACCGAAATCTTTCCCTGCCGCGGCAACGCCAGCAGCCGAACGCCGTGCTTCGCGTAACCGCGCACGATGCCTTCGGTCGCGTCGGTCGAACCGTCCGAAGCCACCAGCACTTCCAGCTTGTCACGAGGGTACTCGAGCGACAAGAGGTTATCCAGCTTGGCGCCGATGCTGCCCGCTTCGTTGTGGGCCACCACGATCATGCTCACAGTCGGCGTGATCTCGGCGTTCCTATACGGCCGTCGAAACCACCGCCCGCGGATCAACACCGCCGCCGGAAACAGTACGTACGTGTAGACGATCAGGGCCATGGCGCCCCAGAATAGAATCACGAGCATGAGGGACCTCCCGCGTGAAAGTACGACGTGAGCGCGGCGGCGTTTTTCGAGAGATCGAAATCGCGCTGAACGGTCTCCCGGGCGCCTTGTGCCAGGCGGCGGTGCAAGGGGCGATCGGCGTGCAGGCGTTGGATCGCGTCGGCCAGTGCCGCGGCGTCGCCGGGCGGCACGAGCAGCCCGCTCTGGCCGTGCCGGACCAGTTCCGGGATGCCAGAAAGTTCGCTGGCCACGACCGGCACGCCGCAGGCCATCGCTTCCATCAAGGCGACGGGAATGCCCTCGCGCCGCCCGTCCTTGCTCGGCACGCTGGGAGCGGCCAGTACGTCCGCTTGGCGCAGCAGTTCGATAATCTCCGCCCGGGTGCGCCATCCGTGGAAACGGATCCGGTCGGCCAGGTCGCTCTGCGACACCTGGGCGAACAGCGCCTTCCGGTCGGGACCGTCGCCGATCAAGTGACAGTGGACGTCGAGCCCGCGCTGGCGGAGCAGTCGGCAGGCTTCGATCAGGTGCGTTTGCCCCTTTACCTCGTGCAAGGTTCCGATGCACGTCACGCTGAGCGGGCCGTCTTGCCGCGTCGTGGGCGTATCCTCGCCGGGCGGCCGGAGGTTCTGCGTATCGACTCCGCAGTGGATCACGGCCACTTTGTGGTGGAACGGCTCGCCGCACTCGGCCACGATCAGGCGGCGATTGTATTCGGAGATGGTGATCACCACGGCCGCTTCGGCCACCTTCTCGCGCAACATGTGGCGATCCCGGTGCAGGTCGGAACCGTGGGCCGTGAAGCTGTAGGGAATGCCGGTCAGCCGCCGAATCACGAACGCCGCCGCCGCCGGATGGTTGGCGAAATGGGCGTGAACGTGCGTGACGCCCTGTTGCTCCATCAACCGGGCGAAGTGGACGGTCTTCGGAAAGATGGCGACCGCTCCGGTAAAGAACCGGAAGCTGCCCCAGGTCCCTCGCAACAAGGCCCACAGCGCGGCGAAATACACCCGCGGCTTGCGTAAGATGAAGCCCAGGTTGGCCCGCAGGATTGGCCAGGAAAGAAACGGCTGGAAATGGGCTCGCCGCACCAGTTCCGCGGCCTCCGGGTGCATCACGTTGGTCCGGATGCGCAGCAGGGGAAACAGTTCCACTTCCACGCCCCGCCGCTGAACCTCGAGGATCTCGTAGAGCACGAACGTTTCGGTGAGTGCCGGAAACCGCGACATGATATAGGCCACTTTACAGTGGCGGCGAGGTCGTTCCGCGGGGCGTCCGTTTCTCGCTCCGGTCGTCGCGGTCGCTAATTGGCTCATCGTGAAGTCCTCCTTCGGGGCTGCCCGAGAAACAAAGTCCGTTCGATGCGGCTTCTCCCGTTCACCCGTGCCGAAACGGCGGATCTGCTCCTCGGACAGCCCCTTTGCAAGCGTTGTGCGTGGCACTGCCAGATCAACGAGGTGACCCGGCGGCACACGCTCCGGACATCCGTGGTGGCATCGACGACCACCATTTGCGGCAAACACTGCCGCAGTTCAAGGTATCCTTGACGCTGCCGCTCCAGTATGGCTGCGCTGTGTTCCTGTTTTCGCGAAAAGAGCATCTTGCCCGGTGCGTCCAACATTACGACCAGATCGGGGGCGGGACACGCCGCGGCCAAGAGCCGGCGGCGCCAACGTCCGAGTCGTCCCGGCCGTTTCGCCGGCGGGATCAAGGCGTCGTAGGCATACCGGTCGAAGAGCACCATCCGACCTCGGGCACGGTGGTATCGCCCCGCAAGACACCGCCCCCATTGCCGGATCAGGTTTGCCGCCAGTCCGATTCCCGGCATTCGCCGCCCGGCTCTCGCCGCAGGTCGCTTCGGATACAGTCCCATGTAAATCGAGCGCGAAGGGAAGTAGAACGATTTCTCGACCGACGCGATCACCGTCGATTTGCCGGCCCCGTCGGGCGCGACCACGGCCACCGAAAGCGCCCGTGGTCTGATCACGCCGAACCAGCGGTGCAGTTTTCGCAACAGCCGGTCGCGGACCCGCCGTGCGAGGATCCCGATTCGATCGCGGCGGGCCCAATGGGCGGCAATCCTGTTGCTTTCCGCCAGCAGGGCCGGCCAATTCTCCGTGTCGATCAAGTAAGCGATGTTCGACCAACTCGCGCCGGGCGCTTTGGAAGTCCGAAGCAGTTGGGCAAGACGCCGCGGATCGCCCAGGCGGCGCCGCAGATCGCAGATTCGCTTGCGCCGGGCCGGCGCGAAGTATCCCTTGTCGAGCACGCAGTGCAACAGCAATGTGATCAACTCGTCCTCCGCCGACAGGACGAACACCGGACCGCAACGGTCTCGTCGGGCAAGACAACCTTCGGCCAACGGCAGGCAAAGCGATCGGGTCGGCCGGCCGTAGGCCAGGGTGGTGACCACGTCGAACTTCAGCCAACCGCCGGAGGGTTCGTCGTAAGCGACGAAGAATTGGTGAGGGAAATGACCCCACGCCCTGAGCCGGACGAAGCCGAACCGAGCCAACAAGGCCTCCAGCCGTGGAAGTTGGCCGTCATCGACGAGCAGATCGACCTCGCCGCCGCCGTCGAGCCGGTCGAGTTGGTGACCGTCGCGCAGCAGGCAGTAGGGGATGTTCTCCCGCCGAAGCGCGTCGAACACGTTCGCCGACAATTCTTGCATGACGAAACTCGCGCGATGGGGAATCTTGCACTGACTGGGGCTAAGGCTGCGAAGTACCGTTGCCGGTAGTTGCCCGAGGCCGGGAGGGCGTGCCGTTGGCGCCCGGTGTCGGTGAATCGGGAACGATACTCGGTACCAGGGGCATCGGCGGACGTTCACGACGCGGCCGGTCGGGGATCGGCTCCGGGCCGACCGTTCGCCGATCGGGGCGGGCCTCGGCGCGCGCCCCCTCCGCGCCGTTGCGCACGTTCGCTTCCGCACGCTCCAACAGCCCCACGAACGTGATCTCCTCGTCCGGAAAGACAGCGCAACCGAAGTCCAAATCGACGCCGAGTTTTTCCTGCGCGGCCTTTTCCAGCCGCCGGGCGGCCTGGCACGCCTGCTCGCGGTCGGTTTCGGGCAGGAGCAACAGGAAACGGTCGTCTCGCCGCGTGAGCACGTCGCAGTCCTTCGTCTCGATGGAAAGGAACTCGGCGATCCGCGCCGTGACGTAATCTCGGGCCAGGTCCTCGGCCGCTTTCTTGAGGAAACGGTCGAACGAAACCCGGATCGACTGCCGTCTTGGCGAAACGACCATCAGAGACAATGGGCGGCGATGGAGTCTCGCTCGGCGGAGTTCGCGATACATCTCCGCCTGTCCGCTGAAGAAAGGGAGCGAGCGTTCGTTGACGTGACTGAGCATCGCCCGGCCGATGCCGGCGCGAAAGTCGTCCAGACTCTGGCCGATCCGGCGCGCCAAGAATAGGGCAACCGCCAGCGCGCACGTCTCCGTGACGGTGGCCGAGAAGCCCGATCCGCTCAGCGGATACTTCAGCCACGCCTTGGCCAACACCAGCACGCCTGCCGAAAGAACCAGCAGCCGAGCGAGCGACATGCGATGGAGTTGCGGCACGATCAGCAACAGCAGCGCGATCAGCGCCGCCAGCGGACCGATGATTGTCGCCATGCCCATCGGCTCGAGCAGGCTCCCGGCGTGGTACAGTGCGACAAGCCAGACAAGGAGTATCGCATACCGAAATCGTAATTCCTTCATGTTGTTTCCCCGAGCAAGGTAGGCCACTCCTAATAAGCACCGCGCCGGCTGAAAAGGACC
>Ga0307379_10010958_pt1 | contig 11952 bp, 10 predicted proteins | sample UN2MG_FD_202237 | JGI IMG/M metagenome (GOLD analysis project Ga0307379, IMG submission 202237) | Soil microbial communities from Risofladan, Vaasa, Finland - UN-2 | ecosystem: Environmental > Terrestrial > Soil > Coastal area > Acid sulfate soil | place: Finland: Risofladan, Vaasa | collected... | reverse complement strand
CTAGAATGCTTTTTCTTTTTAGTTTCAGATATTTATTAATTAATCGCGGCAGACGTGGAAAGCGCCGTTGAGGTTGACCGCGATGGTCCGCTCCCACTGCTCGCCGCCGATTTCGCGCAGCGGCACGGGATCGAAGATGCCGACATTGTTGACGACCAAGCCAAGATCGCGCCCGGTGGAATCAGCCGTGGCGAAGATGGTCGCGACCTCGGCCGGTTGGCTGACATCGGCACCCACGCTCCAGGCGCTGGCGCCGCTGATCTCGGCGACCAACTCAGCCGCCGCAGCCCTGGACGACAGGTAGTTGACGAGGATGTCGTAACCCAGATCGGCCAGCCGCAAGCACAGATGGCGGCCCAGACCCTTGGCCCCGCCGGTGACGATTGCGAGTTTGCGTGGGTGTTGGGTCATTTGCGGCCCGGGTTTCCAGGCCGCGAGATCGCCGGGCGGGTCGTGGTTGTGATGACCGCCGCGCTGTTGGATGCCTGAGTTTGCGAATTCATGATGTTCAGCGCCCGATATTCGATACCAAATGATGCCCCGGCTCCCACTCCCCAGCTTCGCCGCTTGCACGACCACTCTGGTGTGGGCCGGTTAACCATTCGTTAACCCTGACGCCGGCTTTCGAGCGTGGTGGCGGGGCATCAGCCAATGCGATGGCGGAGATTCAGTGCGCCGTCCGGTCGCAGGCGCAAAACACACAGCAATTTCAACACCTTGATTGGTGCGCGTTGGTGCCTGTGGCGGCTTGACACCCCTATGCCGCATGCCTATTGTCCGCCTCGTCTTTTGCCGGGCATTCAGCGTCCGGCGCCACGTTGTGAGGTACCGCCGATGGGCGCGCCCGAGGATAGGCCGGCAACGCTCGACGAGCTTGACCGGCGGATCAGGGCGGCGCGCGGAGTGCGGGAACCGGCGCGCGGGAAGCAGGGGGACAAGTTCGCCGCGACCGGCATGGCGTGGCGGATGACCCTCGAGCTGGTTGTCGCCGCCATGATCGGCGCGGCGATGGGTTGGGGACTCGATGCGTTATTCGGCACGCTGCCGTTGTTTCTCATCGTGTTTATATTGCTGGGGTTCGGGGCCGGAATTCGCACAGTGATGCGGTCGGCAGAGGAACTCCAAAGGAAACAGGCGGCCGAGGCCGCGGACGACGACGACAGCGCCAACCGTGGCACCACGGCGCGCGGGGAATAACGGGGATCTGGGCATGGCGTCGAGCGAAGCAGCCGAAGGTGAAGGCGGCCTCAACATCCATCCGATGGAGCAGTTTGAGATCACGCCACTGTTCGGCGACCCGCATGGCGGGCTCGGGCTTCTGACCGTCACCAATTCGACCCTATGGATGGCGCTGGTACTGGCGGCCGTCTCGGCGCTGTTGATCTTCGGCATGCGTGGGCGCGCCCTGGTGCCGACCCGGATCCAGTCGGTGGCCGAACTGCTGTATGGTTTCGTTCGCCAGATGGTGACCGACGTGATGGGCGAGGAGGGGGCCAAGTTCTTCCCCTATATCTTCACCCTGTTCGTCTTCATCCTGTTCTCCAACGTGTTGGGGCTGATCCCCTACGCCTTCACCGTGACCTCGCATATCGCGATCACCGGGGTGCTGGCGATGGTGGTGTTCACCACCGTGATCGTTCTCGGCGTCATGAAGAACGGCACCAAGTTCCTCAAGCTGTTCTGGATCGATGCTGCCCCACTGGGGCTGCGGCCGATTCTGGCGGTGATCGAGCTGATCTCGTTCTTCGTCCGCCCGCTCAGCCACTCGATCCGGCTTGCCGGCAACATGATGGCCGGCCACGCGGTGCTGAAGGTGTTCGCCGCCTTTGTGCCGGCACTGAGCATCTTCGGCATCCTGCCGCTGGCGATGATGGTGGCGATGACCGGGCTGGAAGTGCTGGTGGCCTGTGTGCAGGCTTACATCTTCGCCATTCTGACTTGCATCTACCTGAACGACGCGCTGCATCCGGGTCACTAGATCTGGCGCGAAATCGACAACCCGAGATATCCATTCAAGAGGAGTTACTACGATGGAAGCTGAAGCCGCGGCCCTGTTGGGCAAATATATCGGTGCTGGTATGGCCTGTACCGCAATGGGCGGCGCCGGTGTCGGCGTGGGCCATGTCGTTGGCAGCTACCTGCAGGGCGCGCTGCGTAACCCGGCTGCCGCCAAGGAGCAGACCGCAACCCTGTTCCTCGGCATCGCCTTCGCCGAAGCGCTGGGGATCTTCGGCTTCCTGATCGCCATGTTGCTGATGTTCGCCGTCTAACACGGCTTTGTTCGCGGGCGGGCGCAATCGCGGCCGCCCTTGGACCCTGACTGAGTATCCCCGGCCGCACCCGTGCGGCCACCCGACCGTTTGGAGAGTCACATGGCGACGTCCGCCGACGCAGCACTGGGAGCCGCCGAGCACGCCAAGAGCGGGCTGCCGCAGCTCGATTTCACCACCTTCCCCAGCCAGATTTTCTGGTTGGCGGTGACCTGCTTCGTGCTGTTCCAACTGATGAACAAGATCGCCCTGCCGCGCATCGCCAGCGTGCTGGAGGAACGGGCCGACGCGATCGCCGACGATCTCGACCGGGCCGAGGAATTCAAACGCAAGGCTAGTGAGGCTGAAGCCGCCTACCAACAGGCACTGGCCGACGCCCGGACCATGGCGCAGGGCATCGTCGCCGAGACCAAGGCCGCGATTCAGAAGGACGTCGATGCGGCGATGGCCAGGGCAGATGCCGAGATCAGCGCCCGCGCCGGTGAATCGGAGAAACGCATCCGCGAAATTCGCGACAGTGCGATTGCGGCTGTGGCCGAGGTCGCCAATGATACCGCGGTTGCGATTATCGATCGGGTGATGCCGGACGTGATGGATGCCGCCGCGATCAAGGCCGCTGTCCAGTCGCGGTTGGGCTAAGGGGTAGGATATGTCACTTCTGCATGACAGCCATTTCGTCGTTGGTATCGCCTTCGTCCTGTTCCTGGGGCTACTGGGCTACCTGGGCGCGCATAAGCTGCTGTTGGGGAAACTGGACGACCGGGCAAATCGGATCCGCGACGCGCTGGACGAGGTGCGCCGCCTGCGCGAGGACGCCCAGGCAACCTTTGCCGAGTTCGAGCGCAAGCACCGCGAGGTGCAAGGCCAGGCGGACGAGATCGTCGCCCACGCCAAGCACGAGGCCGAACAAGCCGCCGTGCATGCCAAGGCCGAGCTGGCGGCATCGATCGAGCGCCGCCTGAAGGGTGCCGACGAGCAGATCGCCATGGCCGAGGCCAACGCGATTCGCGAGGTCCGCAACCAGGCAGTACAGGTCGCAATCGCCGCCGCCGCTGAGGTGATGGCGAGCCGCCTGACCCCGGCCAAGGCGGATGCGCTGATCGACGATGCGATCAAGAATGTCGGCGAGAGACTGCACTGAAATCCAGAAACGGTGAGTGACAGCAATTCGCGAAACATGATCGCGAGGGACAGCAGGCCCGGCCATCGCGCCGGGTCTTTGCTATTGGTGCCCAGATGTTATCCAGCGACTAAGTTTCTCAATCTCCGGCCGGCGCGCCAGCTCTCCAAGTTTTCGGCGAATAGGGCGGCAAAGCGGGCCTCCCAGTCGATAACCCCGTCGGCGGTATGTGGGCTGATCAACAGATTTGGCGCCGCCCACAACGGGCTGTTGGCGGGCAGCGGCTCGGTCTGGAATACGTCGAGATAGGCGCCGCGCAGGTGGCCGCTTTGCAGCGCCGCCAGCAGGTCATTCTCGACCACATGGCCGCCGCGTGCGGTGTTGATGAAAATCGCGCCGGGTTTCATGGCGGCGAACATCCGGGCGTCGAACAGGTTTTTGGTCTCCGGTGTCAGGCGCAAATGCAGGCTCACCGCGTCGGCCTCGGCCAGGCTGGCCGTCAGGGCATCGGGTGGGCGCATCTCGTCGACTCCCGGGACGGGCTCGGTTGACCGGCGCAGCCCGATCACCCGCATCCCCATGGCGCTGGCCCGGCCCGCCACCTCGGCCCCGATGGCCCCGACCCCGACAACCAGCAGTGTCTGCCCGGAGAGCGGCCGGAACAGGTGCTGCCGCCAGACCCGGTCGCGCTGTTGTTCGTGGTACCGGATCAGCTCGGAATTCATCGCCAGCAGCGCGCCGAAAACCGTCTCGGCCAGAAACGGCGCCAGCACCTCGGCGCAATTGGTCACGGTCAGGCGCGCGGCATCCCACCCCAACACATGCTCGTAGCCGGAGCCGCCGACATGCAGCCAGCGGACGCTTCGCGCATCGAGGATCGGACGGTGAGTGGTGCCGCCCAGGCTCGGCGAATTGATCGAGAACACCACTTCGGGTCGGAGGGTCTCCAGTGCGGCGGCAAAGGCGTCGGGCCGGTTGACAGCATGGATGATCTCGCCGGGCAGGCGCGGGCGCAGGTTCGCCGCCAGCTGTCCCGCATGGTCGGCGTAGATCAGGACTGGTCCGGTCATCGCGGTTCTCCGGTTGTCAGATCATGCTAAATTTTGTCCTGAACCTATCGGTCTTTGCCGAAAGACGATAGGGATGGTGAAGGCAAGTTGTGCGCTTGCGGACAGTCGGTCGGGGAGGCAACGGTTGGCCTTCTCCTTCGTGTAGGGCCATTTGAGGTCGGAGCTTTCCGCTATGAGATTCCGGCTGGGTGGAAGTTCAAAGGCAGGTCGAATGCCGTCACCCCGCCGGGTCGTTGTTCCAGATATCCCGGTGCAGCCGCCACACCCCGTCGCCGTCCTGGCGCCACAGCACGATGTACTTGCCTGTCGCGGTCACCCGGCCGCCCGTTCCGTCCGGCGCCGTCAGCGAGAACTTGCCGACCTCGCTCGCCCGGGTTTCCTTCACATCCAACTCCAGCGTCGTCCGATCCATATCGGTCACTCCGGCATCGAAGAACTTCTGCCACAGCCCTTCGATCGCCCGACGCCCTTTGATCTGCGGGTAATTCGGCGCCATCAGAATTGCGTCCGCCGTATAGAGCTTGGCGAGCCCCGCCGCGTCACCCCGACTAAACGCGTCCTCAAGTTGGGCGCTGGTTGCGGCAACTCCTCCAAGGCCTTGCACCTCGGTCGTTTCGCATCCCGCCAGTACCAGCAGTGCGATGGCCATCAGAAATCGCGTCATGTCACCTCACCCCAATTGCTCGCAGCGTCGAACCCGGTTGGAGTGGACTACGCTACTGGAATCGACGGTCAGATCAAGGCGACCCAACCGGAAATTTGATGCCACTGCGTACCTCAGCCTTGCCGTTGGCGTCCCCTGCCGCTATTCCGCACCGTGGAAACCGTCGCGCCCGCCAAAGGAAATCTCGATGCCTCAATTCCAAAAAATCCTCGTCGCAAACCGGGGTGAGATTGCGATCCGGGTGATGCGCGCCGTCAACGAGCTCGGCAAACGCACGGTGGCGATTTTCGCCGAGGAGGACAAGCTGTCGCTCCATCGCTTCAAGGCAGACGAGGCCTACCAGGTTGGGCCAGGAAAGGGTCCGGTGGCCGCCTATCTCGACATCGGCGATATCGTCCGGGTCGCCCGAGAATGCGGTGCCGACGCGATCCACCCCGGCTACGGCCTGCTGTCGGAAAACCCGGCCTTTGTAGATGCTTGCGATGCCGCTGGTATCGCCTTCATTGGCCCGAAGGCCGATACCATGCGGATGCTGGGCGACAAGGCCAGCGCGCGGCGCGCCGCCATCGCCGCCGGGGTGCCGGTGATTCCAGCGACCGAGGTTCTGCCGGATGATATGGATGAAGTCCGCCGGATGGCAGATGCCGTTGGCTACCCGCTGATGCTGAAGGCTTCCTGGGGCGGCGGTGGACGCGGCATGCGCCCGGTCATGGGGTCCGCCGAGGTCGCCGACAAGGTGCTGGAAGGCCGCCGCGAGGCCGAGGCGGCTTTCGGCAATGGCGAGGGTTATTTGGAGAAGATGATTCTGCGCGCCCGCCATGTCGAAGTGCAGGTTCTGGGCGACCATCACGGCAATCTCTATCATCTGTACGAGCGCGATTGCTCGGTCCAGCGCCGTAATCAAAAGGTCGTCGAGCGCGCTCCCGCGCCTTATCTCGACGACGCCCAGCGGGCCGAGATTTGCGAGTTGGGGCTCAAGATTTGCCGCCACGCCAACTACCAGTGTGCTGGCACAGTTGAGTTTTTGCAGGACATCGACACCGGCAAGTTCTACTTCATCGAGGTCAACCCCCGGGTCCAGGTCGAGCATACAGTGACCGAAGAGGTCACCGGCATCGACATCGTCAAGGCCCAGATCCGCATCACCGAGGGCGCGACCGTCGCCGAGGCCACCGGCACGCCGACCCAGGCCGACGTGCATCTGCGCGGTCACGCCCTGCAATGCCGGATCACCACCGAGGACCCGCTCAACAACTTTATCCCCGATTATGGCCGCATCACCGCTTACCGTGGCGCCACTGGCTTTGGCATCCGGCTCGACGGCGGCACCGCATACTCGGGCGCGGTCATCACTCGCTTCTACGACTCGCTGCTGGAGAAGGTCACCGCATGGGCCCCGACCCCCGACGAGGCCATCGCCAGAATGGACCGGGCGCTGCGTGAGTTCAGGATCCGTGGCGTCGCCACAAACCTGGTGTTTGTGGAAAATCTACTACAGCATCCGACCTTCCGGAATCTGACCTACACGACTAAATTCATCGACACCACGCCGGAGCTGTTCGAGTTCAAACGCCGCCGCGACCGGGCCACCAAGCTGCTGCGCTACATCGGCGAGGTGACGGTCAATGGCAACCCGGAGGCCGAGGGCCGCACCCGCCCGCCGGCCAGCGCCCGCCCGCCGCAAGTGCCCGCCAACCGGACGCAGACCCCCCCCCGCGGTGCCAAGCAATTGCTCGACGAGGAGGGGCCGAAGGCGGTGGCCGACTGGATGCTGGCCGAGACGCGCCTGCTGCTGACCGACACCGCCATGCGCGACGGCCACCAGAGCCTGCTGGCGACGCGCATGCGTTCGCTCGACATGATGCGGGTCGCCGGTGCCTACTCCCATAATCTGCCCGAACTATTCTCGGTCGAATGCTGGGGCGGTGCCACCTTCGATGTTGCCTACCGTTTCCTGCAGGAGTGCCCCTGGCAGCGGCTGCGTGAGCTGCGTCAGAAAATGCCGAATCTGCTGACCCAGATGCTGATCCGGGCCTCGAACGGGGTTGGCTACACCAACTACCCCGACAACGTGGTGGAGAAGTTCGTCGAACGCTCCGCCGAGACCGGCATTGATGTCTTTCGGGTGTTTGATCCGCTGAACTGGATCGAAAACATGCGCGTGTGCATCGACGCGGTCGTCGCCTCTGGCAAGATCTGCGAGGCCGCGTTTTGCTACACCGGCGATATCCACGACCCGGCGCGGGCCAAATACGCGCTGGGTTACTATGTCGAATTGGCCAAGCAGCTGGAGAAGGCCGGCGCCCATATCCTATGCATCAAGGACATGGGCGGGTTGGTCAAGCCGGCCGCCGCCGCGGCGCTGGTGCGGGCGCTGAAGAACGAGATCACCATCCCGGTTCATTTCCACACCCACGACACCTCCGGCATCTCCGCCGCCTCGGTGTTGGCTGCGGCTGGCGCCGGGGTTGATGCCGCCGACGCTGCGATGGATGCCCTCTCCGGCATGACCTCGCAGCCGCCGTTGGGATCAATCGTCGCAGCACTCCAGCATCATGTTCGCGACACCGGATTGAACCTCGACGCGGTGCGCGAAATATCGACCTATTGGGAAGGTGTGCGGCGGATGTATGGAGGCTTCGAGTCCGATCTGCGGGCCGGCACATCCGAGGTCTGGCTGCATGAGATGCCTGGCGGTCAGGTTACCAATTTGCGCGCCCAGGCCCGGTCACTGGGGCTGGAGGAGCGCTGGCCGGAGGTCGCGCGCACCTATGCGGACGTCAACCAGATGTTCGGTGATATCATCAAGGTGACGCCAACCTCGAAGGTTGTTGGCGACATGGCGCTGGCCATGGTCTCGGCCGGGCTGACCCGTGCGCAGGTCGAGGATCCGGAGGTGGATGTCGCCTTCCCCGACTCGGTCGTCGGCCTGATGCGGGGCGACATCGGCCAGCCGCCTGGCGGCTTCCCGGAGGCGATTCAGAAGAAGGTGCTGAAGGGTGCCATCCCGATTACCGTGCGTCCCGGCGCGCAGATGCAGCCGGTCGATCTAGCAGCTGCCCGCGCCGAGGCCGAGGCGGCGATGCCCGGCATAACAGTCGACGACGAGGACCTCTGCTCGTACCTGATGTACCCGAAGGTCTACCTCGACTACATGGGCAAGCGCCGCGAGTTCGGCCCGGCCCGGGTAGTGCCGACGCCAACGTTTTTCTATGGCATGGAGCCGGGTGAGGAGATCCTGGTTGATCTCCGCCCCGGTGTCACCCTGGTGATCCGCCTGCAGGCGATCGCCGAGCCGAACGAATTGGGCGAGGTCAAGCTGTTCTACGAGCTGAATGGCCAGCCCCGCACCATCCGGATCGAGGACAAACGCTACACCGCCGAACATGCCAAGTCCGAGAAGGCCGATGCGGCCAACGCTAACCACGTTGCCGCACCAATGCCCGGCATGGTCGGATCAGTGGCGGTGGTGGAGGGCCAACTGGTCCACGCCGGCGATCTGCTGCTGACGCTGGAGGCGATGAAGATGGAAACAGCACTCCACGCCGAACGCGACGGGATCATCGAGCGGGTAGTGGCCCCGGCGGGGACCCAGGTGGATGCGAAGGATCTGTTGTTGGTGTTTGGGGGGTGAACGGAGACAGCTTGTCCAGATCGTGAGACGGCACGAGGTAGTTGAAATCGATGAACCGTGCCATCTGTTAACCCAGATTGACCGCAGCCCGGCAGGGGTCCTCGCCCAGGATCCGGTCCATCCGGCCCAGCATCATCTCCGCATCGTCATGTCCGAAAGTCAGGGGTGGGCGGATTTTCAGGATATTATCATGCGGCCCCTCGGTGCCGATCAGAATGCGGTGCTCGCGCAGGCGGTTGGCAAGATAGCTCGCAGCCTCGGTCGCCGGCTCCAGCGTCTCGCGGTCGCGGACCATCTCGACACCGAGGAACAGGCCCATGCCGCGCACGTCGCCGATCACCGGGTGGCGTTCCTGCAATTCACGGAGGCCGGCCAGCATGTGGTCGCCGACAGCCGTCGCATTGGCCTGCAAGCCTTCCTCATCGACAATCGTCAGCACCTCACGGCCGATCATGCTCGACAGCGTCGAGCCGCCGAAGGTCGAGAAAAACTCCATGCCGTTGGCGAACGATGCGGCAATCTCGGCCGTTGTGACAACCGCGCCCAACGGGTGGCCGTTGCCCAGAGGTTTGCCGAGGACGACAATATCAGGCTCGGCGCCCTGGGCCTCAAAACCCCAGTAGTGCTGCCCCAAACGCCCCAGCCCGGTCTGCACCTCGTCGGCGATGCAGACACCGCCTGCGGCACGAATTTTCTCATACACAGCCGATAGATAGCCAGGTGGCGGGATGATTTGGCCGCCGACGCTGGGAAAGCTTTCGGCGATGAAACCGGCGAGTTTTCCACCGCGCGCGGTGACGGCCGCCAGCGCAGCATCGACCTCGGCGGCGTACTTAATCCCGGCTTGCGGGTCACCCCGGTAGCGGCCGCGATAGGGGTCGGCGACCTCGATCAGATGCACCCAGTCCGGCGCGCCGTTGCCGCCCGGCCCGTTGAATTTATAGGCGCTAAGATCCAACGCCCCGGTGGTCATGCCGTGGTAGCCGTGGTCCGGCACCACCATGTCGCGCCCGCCGGTATGGGCACGCGCCAGCCGCAACGCCAACTCGTTGCCCTCGCTGCCGGAGTTGACGAAAAAGCACACTGACAGGCGCGATGGCAGCTTTGCTGTCAGGGTTTCGGCAAAGGCGATCTGGGCCGGGTGCAGGTAGCGGGTGTTGGTGTTCAGCATCGCCATCTGGTTGGCGGCCAATGCCTGAATGCGGGGGTGGGCATGGCCGACATGGGGCACGTTGTTGTAGGCGTCCAGATGCGGCCGCCCCATTTGGTCGAACAGGTAGTGTTTCCAGCCGCGCAGGAACAGACAGGGCTCGCGGTAGGAAAGCTTCAGGTTGGCGGCGAAACGGGCTTTGCGTGCCTCCCGGATTGCGTCGAAATCCGGCCCCTTGTGATGCGTCGCCTGGTCGGAGAGGTTCAGCAGCGCCGCCGGGTTTGGGCAAATCGCTGCCCAGAGATCGATCTCATCAGGGTTGGCGACCCCCGGCCAGTCATGACCAAAGCCGCTGGTGGTCAGCGCCAGTTGGAAATGCAGATGGGGTGCCCAGCCGCCATTTTGGTGGGGCTCGCCGAGGGTGGCAAAGACCTGCCCGGCGGCGATGCTTTGACCGGTCGTCAAGCGATCGGTCACATCCGGGTTCAGGTGACCGTAGAGGGTGAAGAAGGTGTCGCCCGCATCCGTCTCGTGGCGCAGGATGACGACGCCACCATAATCGAACCGCTCGGCCCGGTTGGTGACCGCCTCGACCGTGCCCGCCATCGGCGCCAGAACCCGGCGCCCGGCTGGGGCAAAAGCGTCGATCCCGAGATGAACGGTGCGCCGGTCACTGGCACCATAGGGGCCATTGCGGAATGCAGCGCCGGTGTAGATTAGTCGAGGCTCGGCGTAGAAGCCGACCCGGGCGGGCTCGCCTTCTAGAACGACGCCTCCGAGAACCACGGCTTCGGTAATTTGCAGCGCGAAAGGATCGCGCGGCACTGGGGCGCTACCGACCGAGAGATCCACCATCGGGGCGTCGGTCAGATCCTCGTCCAGCACCGGCGCGAAGCTGCCGCGTTTTGCCGCCAGCCAGCCGAGGATGCGCGGGGCGGCGGGCAGGGCGGGCATGCCGCAAGCCAATCGCAACTGCGCCAGCACCATTTCCGGGGCGATGCCCTCGGACTGCTCCAGGAACCGCCACGCCGGGGCCTCGGAGATCACCACATAGGGGTCGTTCGGGCGTTCGCGTTTCATCATCGCAGCATTGACGACACTGACGGCGAGGCGGGTTAGCATGAGCGGCCAGATCAGCGCCAGTTCCGCCTCGGTCAGCGGTCGGGCCGCGTGATAACCGGCCACCAATGCCGCCAACGCGTCGAGTGGCTTTTCCTGATCCAGTACCGCGTAGGCCCCAGCGATGGCCAACTCGCAGACGGCGGGCGCTGCGGTCATGTCGCCGAAGTCGATCAGGCCGGAAATGCGGGGCGTGCCGCAGGCGTCCCGTGCCACCAGGATGTTGTAATCGTTGATATCGTTGTGGATTGGCGCGTTTGGCAACCCGGCCAGTGCCGGTTGCAATCGCACCTCGTAGTCGGCGCAAATCTGGGAGACGATCTGGCGGCGCTCACCGTCGATCAGGTCGAGATGCGGCTTGATCCAGCCCGACTCGGTCGGGTTCCACTTGAAGCTGCGCGTCAGGCCGGGGTGTTCGAGGTGCGCCAGCCCGGCATCCATTTCGCCGATCCGGCGTCCAAGCTCCCGCAGCAGAGCAGGCGTTTGCGGCCGAAAATTCCCGTATGCCACGCCGTCGAGCAAGGTGATCAGCCACAGCAGGCGCGGCCGGCCGTCGGGGTCGTTCCGGGTCACCATGGCGGCGCCGTCCAGTGCTGGGACCACACGGGGCAGCGGTACCCCCGGCACGGTCATCGCCAGATGCGCAAGTGCGGTGCATTGCAGATCGACCAGTGCTGGATCGCAGTCCGGGCGCATGATCTTCAGGACATGGGTCGGGGTGCCGGCAGCGATAATGCGAAAATTCAGGTCGTATTCGCCGTCCAGGGGTTCCAGACGAGCAACGACGCCGTGGGTCTCGGCGAGAACTTCCGTCCAGTGGGCGGTTTCAGGCATGGCGTCCTCCGGGGCTGCACAGACCCCCGCCCTAACCCTTGGGGCGGGCGAAACGTCCACTGGACCTTTCGCTGATCCGCCCCAAACCCCA
>Ga0307379_10010957_pt1 | contig 11952 bp, 3 predicted proteins | sample UN2MG_FD_202237 | JGI IMG/M metagenome (GOLD analysis project Ga0307379, IMG submission 202237) | Soil microbial communities from Risofladan, Vaasa, Finland - UN-2 | ecosystem: Environmental > Terrestrial > Soil > Coastal area > Acid sulfate soil | place: Finland: Risofladan, Vaasa | collected... | reverse complement strand
TATTGATGAGAATGGAAACGATGATGGTTCAGCTTATCTTTTAGAATCAAATACTTATTTAACTGAGACAAGCGATTTCTTATCATTTAATTTAACGGGAGTTAAAGAAGCATATGGTCTTAGAATAGAAGTGATTGGACAAAACCAAACACGATGCGATGGTACAGTTACCGTGTCTTTTACTGAAACTCAAACTATTGATATTTCAGCTGATATGTCTTCAATGGAAATTTATGTTAGTGCAAATGATTTTCCAATCTCAGAAGTGATAGTTCAAGTTACAAATTCTTCTACAGGAGCTTTAATTGTAGACTTAATTACTTCATCTGGTTATGCAGTAGATTCAACAGGAAACCCATTATGGTATTTAAGAGGAGATTATAATATCTCACTTTTCTTCTTTGGGAATCCGATAGCATTTAACATCACAAACGAAGTTCCAACGCTTGACTCTAAAGAAATAACATTAAATACATATACAACGCTTAATGTCGCAGTTATACTTGATCCTACTCAATATAAATCTGCATTTAGCGACACTGAAGGAGATCAAACTGTTATATGGGGGGAAAATATGCATTTTCAAGTGAATTTTACAGTTTCTGAAGATGGGGGTGATACATGGAATCCTTTAACTGGATCAGCAACTGTTACATATTATATCAAGACTTTATCTAATATAATCCTTGATTCAGGAACAATGACTCCACCAACTCTACCTGATGAGATTTATTCGTTGATTTATAATTCTAGCAAATTAGTAGCAGATAATGACTATAAAATGACGGTATTTGGAAATGCCAAAGGTTATACAGAACCAATTCCAGTAACTTTTTTCATGAAAATTAATCCAGTGCCGACGCAACTTAGTGTATTTAATTATATATCCCAAACCAATTATACATCAAATGAAGAGACTGAATATTGGAATGAAGCTATTAATTTTACGGTATTTTATTATAGAGAAGGAAATTTCGATGCTAAACTAAAAGATGCTACATTATCATATGAGTGGAACTTCGGTTCAGGTCTAATTTTGCACGATCCTCTAAAACCAGAAGGATATTATTATTTTGAACTTGATACATCAGACGCTAGTTTTGTGGGTAAATATAGAATTGATATTACAGCTTCGCTCGAAAATCATACTACAATTGATGATTTCGGATTTTATATCAATATCTTATCAAGACCAACAGCATTAAACGATAGCACGGATGTTATTTTTGCAAGTGAAAGTGTTTATGCGCTTGAGGCACAGAATTTCACATTTAATTATGTAGATATTTTAACCTCTAACCCAGTTTCAAATCCATATAGAGCAAGTTATACTTGGCAAAAATTAGATGAAATTGGAGATCCTATTCCTGGAGAAACAGGATCGGGTAGTTTAATTGAAACACCTATGCATGCATATATTTTGGATCTTAATACTGAATTAATGATACTTGGTGATTACTTTATCTATGTTATTTTAGATAAGTTTAATTTTGAGCAAAGAGCAGCGATTATGTCTTTAACAATCATGGATCGCCTCACATTGCTTAATGGATCTAGCTCTTTCACTCCAGGTGCAATAAACATAAATCTTGGAGAAGTTCTCAATATTACATTTTCATACGTTGACACACTTACTGCATTGGACATAACCAATTTAGATAATAAGTCTTATACATACACAAGTAATGTACTTTCTGACTTAAGTGGCATGGGAACGCTAGTATTTGACGCTAATACTAATTTATATGTATTAGATTTTGGAACAGCTAGCAAGCTTAATGGAACATATACAATTATTGTTACATTAGATAAGGAAAACTATACTAAACAAACGTGCACAATAACACTGATAATTTCAAAAGTACAGGATAACTACCAATCGTATTTAACTCTGATTTCACTAAATCCTCTTAATTTACTAACGGAGGTATTTTGGAGAGATAATATTTCGATAACTTTTAACTTCAGTAGTACAGTGGATGGTGGTTCGAATATCTATTTAAACAATTCGAACTCAATCACTTTACAATTTCGGGACGAGTCTTTGAATCCTATTGGAGCTCCTATTGATTTAATAAATTACAACACAAGTAAGGGCGTATATACTTTTGTATTTAACACTTCGGAATTTCTATTTATAGGAGGAAATACATATCAATTTGAGATAAGAGCAGGAATAAGCGGTTATAATCCCGCAGATCCATTGATCATCGCATTTAAAGTATTAGCAATTACGACAGATTTAACCATACATGATTACATATCAGGTATTGAATTCCCTTCGTATACAATTTCAAAATATTGGAATACGACGTTTGGAATTACGCTTTATTATGCCGAATCGGTCTCAAGTATTCCTATTACTGACGCATTTATTACTTTTAGCTGGTTCTATGGGTCTGGTCAAGTATTGCCAGATGTCACGAAAGGTGCGGGATATTACTCGTTTTACTTTGATACAGGAAACGCTTCAGAAGTTGGTGCTTATACCATCACGTTCTTAGCGACAAAACAAAATTATACAAATGGCGTTCCAGCCTCGAACTTTATAATAAATGTCATTAACAGACCTACAAAGCTAAATACGAGTGAGAACGTGTTGTACATCAGCCAAAAAATATTCGTACAAGAAGCATTTAACTTCACTTTTGAATTTATAGACTTTTTAACTTCGAATCTTATAGAAAGTGCTGACGAAATGGGTTTCATTTTACAAAAGCTCGACGCTAATGGAGTCCCAATTCCCGGAGAATCAATTTTAGGAACTTTATTTGAAACTTTAACCCATAGATATGTTCTGGATCTTAATACGGAAACGCTTGCTTACGGAGAATATTCAATTGTTGTTACGATCAACAAAGATAATTACGATTTTAGAGTATCAATAATTTCTCTGACAATAAACAAGAGGGTATTTACGACACAGATATCAAGAACAACATTAATGGAAATTGAATCAGGTGGAGCTTTACAGTTTCAGGTTACTCTTACTGACCCTAATAACAACTCAGTTCCGGTTATCGGTGCTACTCTTTACATTACCATGCAGGGTACTAGGTATGACCTCATGGATAATGGAGATGGTACTTATTCGCTAAACATTGCTTCTGTAGCAGATGCGTTTTTTAAGCCTGAGACTATCCCGGGAATTCTGACGATCGAGAAAGCTAATTTTACGACTAGTGAAACTTCAATTACGGTAGTGGTTAAAATGAGTGAAATATTTCCGGGGATGCCCATGTTTTACTTTCTAATGATTGTAGGGGCTATTGTTGCTGTTGTTGGAAGTCTTGTTGCTTATAGAGTCATCCAACAAGCAAAGATTCCAAAATTCGTGAAGAATGCACGAGCAATGAAAAAAGAGATCAAGGGAAGGAAATCCATTTCAGAATCACTTCTGTATCCATCCAAGGATGAATTCATCGTGAAGAAATTTGGTGATAAATGGGACATGCTCGGATTATCATTAGAGAGCATTCTAGGCTTAGAAGCTAAAAAACGTAAAAAGATTCCAGAAAGCACTGAACCAAAAGGAGGTGCCGAATAAACAATGCCAGTCGGTTTAGTTGTAATGAAATGGGACGAACGAGTCGGTACTGAAATTTTAGCCAAGTACCCCGAAGAAATTATCGTCACTGATAAAACTTTAATGCAAGTATATAGTACTCATGAATACAGTGGAGAATCGGGAATGATTAGCTTGATGGTCGGTTCATTGAACATTGCTTCATACTATACGGGACCAGAAAAGGGATATTATATCCTATTGCTCCTGAATTTGGATGACGATCCTGACTCGTATGAAGGGGGATTAATTGATGTTTCGAGAATTATCTTGCAAAATCTTGAAGAGGAAGCATATGTTAAATTGATTCCATCATTATTCCAGAGATTATCCGTGTATCCAACGCTTAACAATGAACAACGATTAGCCATAACGTATCAAGACGAAATCAAACGAATGATCATCAATCGATTGAGAGATGAAGGTGTAGTCTCTAAATCAGAACTCATGGTCTGGCTTAAAGACAAATATAGGCAAGGATTCGTGGATCTGGAAGGTGTATTGATCGAACTTATCAAGCGTGAACTGATAAAAGAAGCTTCTGTGAAAGGAATGCCTTCAGAATTGATTTTTCTCATACATGACATGCTAATGTTAAGAGTACCTCCTGTTCAGTTATTAAAGGATCCTGCTGATCGTGGCTTACCTGCCAAATTAGCCGGAGACTATCGAACGGAAGTCAAGAAATTCTTCCAGAACTATCGCCCCTCAGAACAAGATAACTTGAGAGTAATTGACATCATCATAAATCCTCAAGTGTATGAAACGCTACGCTTGTTAAGAACGGCAATTGTCACTAAAAACGATCTTGAAAAACTCAAGAAGAAAGGAGTTGAAGACGTTGATGAAGTGTTGAAAATGCTCTGGGAGGGTCAGATGATCCAAGTATTTCAAGATGAGATGAACAATGAATATTACGCACTATTATCTGATTTCCATCTTGATTTGATATTTCCCAAATACTTGTTGAACATTATCAAGTCGGAGTATGAAAGAAAATCCAAAGCAGAACAAGTATTGGTTGAATACCTTAATGTACTTGAAGACACGTACATGGCTATTAGAGCCGCACCAAAATTAAAAGACTAAATAATTTTTCATTTTATTTTTTTTGTTTATTATTATTATTATTATCTTTCTTTTTTAATTAAAGGAGATTCAAATTCAAAGATTTTAACCGTTAAATTGTTTTACATTAATTTTTAACAAATTCCATAAAGGTAATTTATTCTGATTCAGCTTGATTTTTTGTCAATAGTTAAATATGTATCACTAAGATTATAGTGTTAAAAATATTTTTTTTTTTTAATTTAAATTAAAAATTTATTTACAAAAATGGTAGAAAACACATGAAACATATTACAAAACATAATATAAAAGATGTAATCTTATTTACGATGATTCTATTATTACCTACGATTTTTTCAGTAAATTCTTTCGTTCTAAAGACTTCAAATAATAGAATGGATATCGAAGACGGAAGTGAACAGGAGTTTAGTTCCAATTACGAACTTCCTGAATCATCTGACGTGTTCCAGTTAGGAGTAGAATATGACTTATCACAATGGTGGGATACAAGATTCCGATATCGTATTGCTTTCAATGTAGAGGATCCTGATAATATAGGTCGTTATCAACCTGTAGACGTGCCATTAACTTTTGAAGATTATGAACATTTTGAAGATAGTGCTAGATTAGTAAGCTTTAATGCTACTGGAAATGATGAATGGAGCAGCTCAATTCCCATTCAATTATGGGATGTGGATTATTATCCATCAGGATTTATAGAAGAATGTAAAATGACTTTTCTAGCAGATATATCTGCGGGGAAAAACCAAACATACTTCCTATACTTCAATGAAAATTTAGATAATATTGGTGTTCCATCCTATAATACTGATTTTTCTAGTATATTGACTAGTGGACCAAATAAAGCATTAACAATAACTGTTGGCGATTTTGGTGAATTGTATAAGACAGTATTAGAAGAAGGTAAAGGGGTCCCAAGTTATATTAAAGATGGTAACAATTACCATGTTGATGAATCCCTATCACCAGAAAAACAATTATCACTTCCTTCTTTAAATTTTCTTGCTCATATGGATGAGGGGATGGGAAGTTATGTAAATGATTCAACAGGTAATGTGGCTTCAGGTCTACTCATAAATTCTCCTTCTTGGGTAGATGGGATAGTACGAAAGGGATTAGATTTTGATCGAAGTGCTTCCCAATATGTCAATTTTGGTGCAGCTTTAGAAGGGCCAGGAGAACCTTTTGATGTTACAACTACTCAATTTACCATGACGGTATGGATTAACCCTACGGATTACACACATATACAATCAAGCAACCACGGTACCCAAAATTGTTTTATGGCAAAGGCAAGTGATCCAATAAATGATAATTTTGAAATCGGAGTTACTACAACTGGAAAAATTCACTTATATCTCGATTGTGCTGGTGCTGATACGCAAACAGATTTCGGGAATGCAGGAGATGTGGTACAAGGTCAATGGAATTTCATTGCGGTAAGATTTGATGCCACTACTGGACTAGTTGATGTAAGAATTAATGATAACTGGTTACCTGCTTCAAGTGCTTGGAGTAGTGCTACCCATATAGATAATGCAGATGGAAGTCTATTCACCATAGGTTCCACAGATCATAGCAATGTTTATTTTGATGGAATTATCGATGAAGTTGCTTTCTATAACGAAACTCTTACAAATGAAGAAATTGAAAATTATAAGTATGGCGCAGAAACCTCCACTATAGATTCGATTACAGAATTGATCAATGGAGAGGTATTTTCAAGATACCAAGTTGATTGGACTGAATCATTCGATATGCATGTTTCAGATATTTGTACATTTTACTATGATTATAATTTATGGAACATTAATCGTACGATTTACTTCGATAATGAATTTAATGGTGAGGAAACTACATCCCAGATGGTATCCCTAAATACTTATTATGACTTTTTAGGAGTAACCCAAAGTGAAGATTTTTATTACATATACGATGGCAACTTAGTAAAAGGATTAAATGATGATGGATATACAGTCGAAAACTACATGATAATTCATGATCCCATACACCAAACTACAAAAAACACATTAGGAGTGTTTATACCCAATTTCTATGCGTCAGGAGATGCGTTTAGCGAAGTCTCTTATCTAAAAGGTACGTTTTCCTATGATAGTGGAAATGATTTGGTTATGTATAATCCAGGATCTATAAATGATTTTAAGAATAATGCCAATCCAACTAATAAGCTTCATATTGAATTCTGGGAATTTATTGACCATATCAATGATACTGCATATTTTCCTAAGCTTGATGACGCGGGAATGGCACAATTTTTTGAAGATATGTACTCATCATTGAAAAATCCAGTGAATATTCATATATTCGAAAAATCCAGTGAATTCTATAACTTGCAAGTAAATGTAACTGATATTGATCAGAATCTAGTACCAGATGCAAAAATTACGGTATGGGATAATGCGGATATGACCGAGATTGGTACAACATATACCGATGAAAATGGTGTAGCTATCTTCACGAGATTGAATAATGGAACTTATGTTGTTAACGCTACCTATGAAATGTATGGACAAGCTCCTTTAGTTATTACAACACCTCAAATTATAGATCTTAATGATGGAACTGTAGATAGTACTGGTCTTCGTGAAATATCATTCGAAAATGTTACATTAACCTCGCTGGACCTCACATTAAATAGATTAAATAGTACTGGTGATTATCAAGGTCTTCTAGATGGTGCTAAAGTTACATTCTGGATAGATGATGGAAGTGGATCTCAGTTGATAGGATCAGAAAATTCAGATGTGAATGGAAACATTGTATTCAGATGGTCAAATTTCACTAATCCAGCTGATGGGAACGTTACTTTTGGAGTTGAATGGTTCGGATTTGCTGGAAAGCTTGATGCTCCAGGAGATTTAGATCTGGGTAGCAGTATCTTAAATGCAACATATTACTTTTATCAAGCCCATTCTGCGGTCGTAAATGTTACATTTAGTTCTTCCTTTGACACAGAATTAACATTCACGCAAGTGCCTACAGAAACAGAAATGCTTGGAGATTTAGTTTACTTTCAAGTGAATTTTACACAAATCGAAAATGCCACGATAAAGACAGGTCTCGAAGTTGCTAATGTTGATTATAATATCAAAATAGGTACACAAATGATTAATCTGAATACATTGTCATTCTTAGAAATAGGATTAGGAGTTTATAGTCTGACGATTGATACAGATAATCCTGTGGAATTAGGCGGAGTCGACTGGTTATCCAGTGTATCTTATACACTTGAGGTTCAAGCAAGTAAACCAGGATATATTACTCAAGTAGAATCAATCTCTTTTACACTCTTAGATAGAACAACTTCATTAGTCGCTGATGATAATGAGATTAATGCCTATTGGAATGAGATATTAGTTTTAGATGTGGTATACACAGATATCAGTTTTGGAGGGAATATTGCAATAGATGGTGCTTCAGTTCAGTATGCTGCAATTGGAGTTCCTTCCGTTGTTGGTTTCTTGACTCCTTATGGATCTGGTGGAAGATATCTACTCGAAATACCTACAACAGATTTTTCAATAAGTGGTACTTACACTATACAAATCACTGCAAATAAACAAAATTACCAAGAGAAATCAATATTTATAATAGCTACAATTTTCGCTATAAAATCAGTGATTAATGGATCAGTCGGAATATATGAGGATATAGATGTACCTTTTAGGGAATCAGAAATCTTTTACTTTAATTATACGGTGGATAGTACTGGAGACGCCTTGACAGGGTGCGATATAAAAACTTATGAATGGACTAAGGAAATTGGGGATATTATTGTAGGTAGCGGAGCTGGAACATTATTCGAAATTGGTGGTGGAATGTATTCATTAGATTTTGATACAGAAACCTTGGAAATAGCAACTTATACTCTAATATTCAATTTAGAAAAGGAAAACTATGCTGGTAGGAGTGGCATTATTATTTTACACATGGTAGAAAGAATAATAAATGTTACCTTACCCACTGCTAATAAAATCATTCAAGCTATATCCGGTCAAGAATTGACATTCGAAATTTCCCTCAAGGATTTATTAAACAATAGTGCCTTAATAAATTGCGATGTAACTCTAACTTTGCAAGATCAAGCCTATATTTTCACTAACAATGGTGATGGAACATACTCAGTTGTAATCTCTGATTTACCAGATGCATTCTTTTTATCTGTTCCTATCGTAGGGACAATATCAATTCTCTTAGCAAATTATGAGAGTGAAGAGATTGATCTCACTATAAATGTTGGGATGGTAGAGATATTCCCTGGATTTCCAATGTTTTACTTCTTGATGCTGGTAATTGGTGTAGCTGCTGTAGTTGGATCACTCGTGGGTTATCGAGTCATCCAACAAGCAAAGATTCCAAAATTCGTGAAGAAAGCGAGCGCCATGAAAAAAGAGATCAAGGGAAGAAAGTCCATTTCGGAATCACTTCTCTATCCATCAAAAGAGGAATATATCGTGAAGAAATTTGGAGATAAATGGAACATGCTCGGATTATCATTGGAGAACATTTTAGGCTTGGAAGATAAAAAGCGTAAAAAGCTTCCAGAAAGCACTGGACCAAAAGGAGGTGCCGAATAAACAATGCCCGTCGGATTAGTGGTAATGAAATGGGATGAACGAGTCGGTACTGAAATTTTAGCCAAGTACCCCGAAGAAATCATCGTCACTGATAAAACCTTGATGCAAGTATACAGTACTCATGAATACAGCGGAGAATCGGGAATGATTAGCTTGATGGTTGGTTCTCTAAACATTGCTTCCTATTATACGGGACCAGAAAAGGGCTATTATATCCTATTACTCCTGAATTTAGATGACGATCCTGACTCGTATGAAGGGGGATTAATTGATGTTTCGAGAATTATCTTGCAAAATCTTGAAGAGGAAGCATATGTTAAATTGATTCCATCATTATTCCAGAGATTATCCGTGTATCCAACGCTTAACAATGAACAACGATTAGCCATAACGTATCAAGACGAAATCAAACGAATGATCATCAATCGATTGAGAGATGAAGGTGTAGTCTCTAAATCAGAACTCATGGTCTGGCTTAAAGACAAATATAGGCAAGGATTCGTGGATCTGGAAGGTGTATTGATCGAACTTATCAAGCGTGAACTGATTAAAGAAGCGTCTGTTAAGGGAATGCCTTCAGAACTGATTTTTCTAATACATGACATGCTAATGTTAAGAGTACCTCCTGTTCAGCTATTAAAGGATCCTGCTGATCGTGGCTTACCTGCCAAATTAGCTGGAGATTATCGAACGGAAGTCAAGAAATTCTTCCAGAACTATCGCCCCTCAGAACAAGATAACTTGAGAGTCATTGATATCATCATAAATCCTCAAGTGTATGAAACGCTACGCTTGTTAAGAACGGCAATTGTCACTAAAAACGATCTTGAAAAACTCAAGAAGAAAGGAGTTGAAGACGTTGATGAAGTGTTGAAAATGCTCTGGGAGGGTCAGATGATCCAAGTATTTCAAGATGAGATGAACAATGAATATTATGCGCTCTTATCTGATTTCCATCTTGATTTGATATTTCCAAAATACTTGTTGAATATTATCAAGTCGGAGTATGAAAGAAAATCCAAAGCAGAACAAGTATTGGTTGAATACCTTAATGTACTTGAAGACACGTACATGGCTATTAGAGCCGCACCAAAATTAAAAGATTAATTTTTTATTTATTTTTTTTATTTGCTTTATTTTATTTTGCTATAGAACTAAAAATTTAATAGGGGATTTTTGCGATTCCAATTAGTAACCCTTGATGTTCAAAAATATCGATATCGATTAGACCTACATCACTCATATCCGCAAGTAATTCTTCTTCTGTAAATGTTCTATTATTATATGCGGCTTTATAAAGCTTAATTAATTCATTTATAAAGATATTCTCAGTTATTTTGATATCTGCGATTGCTACTAGAATTATATATCCAGAGGGCTTAGTAACTCTTATTACTTCTTTTAATATCTTAGTTCGTGTCATGTTAAAAAACTTAGGATTCTTCTTATATACCGGAATAAAACTTGCATCGAAAAAATCTTCGCGTTCACGAAAAAGCCCTCCAATAATTTCAGTATATCGATATTTATCAGAATTTTTATAATTTTTAGGTTTATTAATTTCATTTTTTGAGAGAATATACATTTCTTTTGTAAAGTCAGATAGCTGATTTGCTATAGATAATGGAACGTATTCTGATAACCATATGGATAGAATTCTATTAAAATGACTGTTTTCAATCTTAGATAAAATTTTTTTGAAAAAATCATCTCGATATTCATTTGTGTCCATTATATTATTGTTTATAAGGAATTTTAACAATAATTTAGGGATATAATTCGTAAATTGAGTTGGATTTATCGAAACTTTTCCAGTTTTGCCATTAGAAGTTAATAATCCCCTCTTTTCTAACTTATCTATACTATAATAAAAACTACCAGTAGATAATTTTTTTGATAAATTTACAAAATTATAAAATTTATCTGAAGCTTGAGGAATCCTATTATTTTCTTTTAGTTCAAAAATTTTTTCTTTAAATTCAATAAACTGCTTTACTTCATTGAATAAGGTGTGTCTTACAACAGGATTGGAATAACGTGCGAGAAATTGAAGTGTAATAATATCTGCTATAGATAAGTCAGTAAAATCTGAGATTGTATGGTATGACGCATAATCAAAAAAAGTGTTTTGTTTTTCAGTCATCGCTAAATTCATTCAAAAATTCTATAAATAGAGTTTATAATTCGAAGGATTTAAGTTTTTCTAAAATTAGAAAAATTTTTCTCTTAATCGCGAAATTTATATATCGTAAATCATTCTTGAAATTAAAAAAAAAATTTGTGAGTTAAATATGGATTCTACAGAAAAATATCTAGATTTACCTGAAGCCATTGGTTTAGATGGTATTGACTTGGAAAAATACATAATTGCTAGTTATGTCATTAAAAGACCAAGGGGAATGAATGTTAATTATCTAGCGCGATTTGCTGCTATTGAACAATCAACTGGTACTTGGGTGAGAGTCCCTGCAGAAACTGAAGAATTAAGAAAAACTCATATTGCTAGGGTGCTGGGTGTATATGAAATTCCAACTTATGAATATGTATTACCCCCAAAGGACGAATTGAAAGATAGATTATATTTTGTTCAAATTGGTTTTCCAATAATCAATATAAAAGGAGATGGAATCCCCATGCTTCTAACATCTGTAATTGGAAATATCAGTATTACCCACGGATTAAAACTCGTAGATTTAGCAT
>Ga0307379_10010956_pt1 | contig 11953 bp, 11 predicted proteins | sample UN2MG_FD_202237 | JGI IMG/M metagenome (GOLD analysis project Ga0307379, IMG submission 202237) | Soil microbial communities from Risofladan, Vaasa, Finland - UN-2 | ecosystem: Environmental > Terrestrial > Soil > Coastal area > Acid sulfate soil | place: Finland: Risofladan, Vaasa | collected... | reverse complement strand
CAACCAACGTTGTACATTACAACCACGTATGCGCCGCGAACGAGTATGCGATTTGCCATCAATACCGCATCGGTGGCGGGATTATAGGATTCGACTATGTCCTCACGCTGTTCGCCGTCGTGATCAACGCGGCCGGCACCGATTCGTCGATGGTGATCAATGTGCTGTCGGCGACCGCCGCCGAAACAAGATTGTATTGTATTGATGCCGTATATGGCGGGCAGGTGATTATTGCGGGCCCCGGCGAAACGCTCCGGCTCCGCGCGTATAACGGCGACAACGAACTTGATGGGGTCTGGAAAAGCTGGATCGTTGAAAGGCGGAAATTCGAATGAAACGATTGATCGTGGCGGTTCTTCTCATTGCGTGCTCGACGTTCATGCTGTGCGCGGGTAATACCAACATAGCGCCGCTGCTGTCGGTCGTGGATTCGGTGACGGTGAACAAACTTTCCTCGACCCGATACACGTATAGCGGCGCGGTGAATCTTGCGCCGCACGGAGAGGCGTGGTGTAGCGATACCGTTTTAACGGATACGCTCGGAACCGGTGAGTACGCGGTGCTTCATCGTGCAACGATATGGGGCGCGGTGCTCGCCGATAGATACCTTTACAGCATACATGTACGGATGAACGGAAATTTATCGGACGGGAATGAACTCACGTACCAGACCGGTGCATGGGGCGGCTCGGATACGATTACGACAATGCATTATCTCGATCTGCTTGCGGACGGTGCGGTGATGGTGTTTCAGCCGGGGGATACGTTTCATATTGATGTCTATAATGACGACTTGGACGCGGACTCGTTGCGATACGTGTATGTGTTTGAGAAAATCAGGATCGAATAGCATGGCACGCGCGGCAGTGAATAAGAACGAAGTCAACCGGGCGCTGAAGGCTCTCGCGAAGGGCTTGCAATCGCCGGGCAACATGCTCGCCGTTGGCAACACCGCGCGCGCCGTGATCATGAACCGGACGGTTATCGAGCGACTATCATCCGACCGCGCGCCGTTCGCGCCGTACAGCACGCGGCGATATTATGCGCCGGTCGAATCGCGCACGCCGGGTTATCCGAAACCGAAGGGCGGGCGGCGTAAGGCGAAGCGCGGCGGGCGCAAACTCAAGACGGCCGTCTATGAGGGCGGATACGGCGAATACAAAGCGTCAATGGGGTTCGGTGGTACGCCACAAATGTCCGTATCGAATCGCATGCTCAGCAGCATACAGGCGCGCGTGCAGGGGGCAAAGCGCGTGGTTCTCTTTTTCGGCGATCGTCTATCGGCGGCTAAGGCGCACGGGCATCATACCGGAGCTGGCAATTTGCCGAAGCGCCAGTTCTTTGGTTTGCATCCGTCGGAGTTCGCAAACCTGTACGAGACATTGCGGAGGCAGATTCTAAAGATCCAGGGAGTGCGGCCGTAATGGCATTTGAACGGAAAAAGAAAGTAATCCTTGAAATGGTCGGCGAGGCATTCGAGGCCGTGCCGAAATTCAAAGAGGTGCAATATCACGTTCCGGTTCCGGGCAATGAGTATCCAAATGCAATGCTCTTGCCAAGCATCCACCTCGACCGCGCCATTGAGTCGCTGTCCGGGCTGACGAACATATCCAAACAGAGCGAGTTCGGAATCGAGATCATCGGAACAGTGGAGAGTACCGATAAGCTGGCGCTTGTAAAGTGCGAGATCGAGGAGGACATCGAAGAGATTGTTTATGGCTTGATAGTTAATGATGCATTCCGGGCGGTGGCGACACAGATACATACAACGAGCGTAGATGCGACGCCATACGCGCTCATGCCCTTAGGGGCGAGGGTGCCGGTGCTCCCGCCATTCGGCATTGTGCGCGTGACGGCTATTGTAACGTTTTCTTACAGTGTGTAGAAAGGGAGGAAGTAATGGCTGATTCGTTAGGTTTTCTGTCGAAGATGGGGTTTATTCTTCGCACGAGCTGGACTCAGGCATATACCGCATGTACGGCGATCATGCCGTTTCTGAGCGAATCGTTGACGAGTCAGTTCAGCCGGCTCCCAGACGATACGCTCCAGGGTTATGGCGGGCGATTACCGAGCGAGCAGGGCGTCGAGGCGCTTGGTGGTTCAACCGAACACCACTTTAACTACAGCACGTCCGGCACGCGCCTGTTCGTGACGGCGCTCATGGGTAACGACGCGGGCGGCGTGATCACAATCACCGATACCGTCACCGATAAATACTACGCTTTCGAGTTTGAGAAGCAGGTCAAGCGGTGGCGGTTCTGGCCGTGCGCGTGTAACAAGATGACGATCACGGGAGAGAAGGACAAGCGATGCAAGATCGTCATCGATTGGTTCGCGCGCAATTTTGAAACGGTCGACACGGCATTCCCGGATATCGCGCAACCGACGAACGTGCTCGTGAATTTCGATGATCTCGTGTTTCGCATTGCGAATCAGGACGATGCAATCGCTGGCGGTGACGCGGTAGCGATCGACAGCTTCGAGATCGTATTCGACCGTGCGCGCAAAGCCGACGATTACGCGACGGATGCGACAAATCCGAAGCAGCCGCTTGACCCCGTGAGTGGCGGCTGGCGAGTTTGTACACTCGGGATCAAGGTGCCACGATATGCGGCGGCGACGTTTGAAACGTGGAAAGGTACGAACACACCGCTCCAGGCCGACCTCGCGTTTACCGGCCCGGCGAACTCGATTCTGATACAGCTTCCCGAGCTTCGTATCACGGAAGGATTCAACCAGAATATCAACGGTCCCGCACCGCTCACGGTCGAGGGCAAGTTTGAGGCGTACAGATCCGTGACGGGCAATCCGATGTACGTCGGAAACGAGATGAAGATTACGTATGCGTGATTATACCAATATCTTGGTAAACAGAGGGGTGATGTGAAATGGCTGACGCTTTGGGCATACTCGCAAAGGCTGCATTTAAAAAGGATCGCGGCCTCTATGGCGCGGGACCGGCGATTGCGTACCCGGAGGTGCCCGGTGCCGCCGATCTTGCGGCAACGCATATGATACCATTCTCATCGGAGAGCATGACGAAGCCGGTCGAATCTCTCAAAAACGTGAGCCTCGTCGGTGCCGGTGCGCAGTTGCCCGCCGACAGGATCAAGGAGACCGTCGTCGGTGGCGTCGAGGGGCAACTCGCATACCAGGGTTGGGAGCGGCTCATGGCGATCGCTATGGGATTCGAGCCGCCCGACGATTCCCCGGCCACGCTCGCCGCGGGCGCGTACGCGCACCTGTTCGAGTGTGACTATGATCTGCAAGATATGGCTTGGGTCGCAACCGAGGACCGCGCGGTGAACGGCTGGGGGGCGACCGATCGCAAGGTGCGCCGCGGACAGATCGGATTCTGCAAGCAGGTTACGGACTGGGTTTTCAACTCGGTCATGGTCAACAAGGTGACGATCTCGGGTAATCCGAGCGAGATCAAGATTGCATTCGAGCTTATTGGATACGACCTGTATCGCGGCGCGTACAACTCGGCGAACTGGACGCTGCCGGCCGGATCTACCGCTCTTGCGCTTTTCTCGCAGCTCGTTGCCAAGGTCGGCGAGCGTGCGGGCGGAGCGGGCGCGCTCACGACCTTCGCGCCGAGCTCGTTCGAGATCAGCATCAACAACAATCTCAAGGGCGACGATCAAACGACAACGAGCGGCGTGCATATCGTTCAGCCGGTGCGCGCTGGCATGCAAGAGATCGCGTTCAAGCTCGAATTCCCGCGGTACAATTCGGACCTCACAAGCCTCGCTGGCTGGGCCGAACTCAATACGGAACTTGCGGCAAGCCTGGTATTCACCGGCCCGCAAATCGCCGTGACCGGATTTTATCATACCTGGGAACTCTACATGTCGAGTGTGCGGGCAAAGATTCCGGCATCTCCCATCAACGGTCCCGCACCGCTCACGCAGTCGATCGAGTTCGAGGTACATCGCCCGAGCGGGAGCGATATTTTTGACGCCGGATCGTACCATGCGATCGTGACAAAAAAAGATTCGGCACTCGTAGCGATCATTAACGATGCGTTCGCAACGAACTATTCACTGGAGACGTAGCAATGAGTTTCTGGGATGGCGCAACACAGATCACCGCCGACAACATGGCGCGGCTCGGTCCGGACGTTGACGGCTTTGTTGGCACTGACGGCAAGTATTCCGTTCTTAACGATGCAATCGCCGCCGGGTGGACGCGGATTATTGTCACGACCGGCGCAACGCTCAATGCCGATCTCAACCTCACCGCGAAATGCAGCATCGTAAGCAGGATATACCAGGATTTCACGTTGACGGGAAATTATTGCATTAACGTACAGGCGAACAATTGCTACCTCGAAGGGTTTCGCATGGTCAACGGCGCCGGGATAGGAATCTATGTTACGGGCGCGCGGGCGCGCCTCGCGCGTATCACGGTAGAAAGCTGTCTCTCTCACGGTATTCACTTCAACGCTGCGAGCGGCGATCATGAATTAATAATGTGTAACGCATACGGGAACGGAGGTGATGGGATACGAATGGAGGCCAGTAATTCAGCGCGGCTCGTGCTCATACGATCACAGAGCAACGTTGGATATGGTGTAAACGATTTGACCGATGTGGTGCAAATCACATGTTCAAAAATCAACGGGAATACGGCGGGAAACATTAACGGCGCGAGCACCTATATTGACACTTCAGTGATTGCGCCATAACAAAGGGGCGAGCAATGCCGGTAGTAATAATCGAGGAAAATGAACAGCTCAAGAAGGTAATCGACGGGGCGACGTTCTACTATAAGCGCGTGCCGGGGCATGTGCGGAACCGTCTCATGACGCGATACGCGAACAAGCGCACTGGCACGGTCAACTGGGGGGCATACGGTGAGGCGCTTATGGAGGCCGGCCTCACGGGCTGGAGTGATGTCGTCGACAAGGCCGGCGCTCAGATTCCATTCTCGAAGGAGGCCGTTCCTTACCTGCCCGATCGCGTGCAAGGCGACCTGATCGATCTGCTCGGTGAGAACATCGAGAAGCAGGAGGATGATATAAAAAACTCACCGGCTACGCCGAGCAGCAGTTCATAAACAAGGGCCTCACATGCTCGGCGTGCTGGCAACGACACGAAGAGAACGAATCGGTTCCGCCATGCGAGGGGACGGGTGAACGATGCGCAATGTGTGCGATAGAACTCATACCGAAAAACGTCCTTGCGTGGAATTTGTACTGGGATTCAAAAACACCGTGCGCGTCGACGATCTCGCAACTGGAACGGATCGAACTCAGCGCATGCGAGGCGGCGGACGTTGCCGTAAAGATGCGCGCGCTTGCGGAGAAAGTGAACGAGCTTGAGATTAGGCAGGCCGAACAACAGAATCAGGATATAAAAAATGCCAGCACTACAGCTCGTCATTGAACTCGACGATAAAGGATCGATCAAAAGGGTCGAGAATCTTGATCGCGGCTTTTCTCATCTTACGAAAAGCGTGCAGAGCGGCTCGGCGCGAATAGCGGCCGGATGGCAACGTGTACATGGCTCCATGTCTGGTATAGCGGCGCGCCTCTCGCGAATCAGTCTCGTCGCTAAGATTGCGCTCGCAGGATTTGCCACGGCGGCGATTGTCACCGGTGCGAAGTTTGAGCAGTCAATGGCAAATGTCGCCTCAGTGGCGGGCGCTAGCGACAAAGAGTTGCTCGCCCTCGCGTCGACCGCCCGCTATTGGGGCAAACAAACGGCATTCAGCGCGAACGAGGCGGCCGACGCGATGTACTCGCTCGCCTCGGCCGGGATGAATAACATTCAGATACAGAACGCCGTCGGGGGTGTGCTCAAGTTTGCGGGTGCAACGGCGACGGGTCTCGGCGAGGCGGCGGAACAGACCGTGCAGGCGCTCAAGATGTTCGAGTTTGAGGCGAGCCAGACGGACCGCGTTATCAACGTATTTTCGGCGGGCATATCAGCCTCGTCCCTTACCGCCGAACGGCTCGCGAACTCGCTGGGATACGTCGGCGGTACGGCGAAAGCCGTGGGAATGAGTATCGAGGAAACGGTCGGCACGCTTGCAAATCTTCATGACGCCGGGTTGCTGGGAATGCGCGCGGGAACCGGCCTCAAAAATGTGCTCGCAATACTCGCCGAGCGAGGGTCGAAACTTCGGAAGGTGCTCGGCGACATGTCGCTTGAAACGAATTCCCTCGCCGAAATTATGGGTTATCTCGGACAAAAAATAACCGACCCCGCTCAAATATTCAGCATATTCGGACGCGAAACCGCGCCCGCCGTGCTCGCTATGATGACGGCTGGCACGGAGGGCATGAACTCCATGACCGCGGCCGTCATGGGGACGAGTAAGGCCGCCGAGATGTATGAGAAGCAAATGGCGACGGTGCAAAATCAACTCAAGATATTCAAATCGGCGATGCAGGAAAACATGATCGCCATGTTTATGGCATTGAAACCGCTTATTGACACTGCCGTCAAGTCCATGATCGGCTGGGCTTCGACGATAAAGCCGTACATCGTCGGCGCGGCGAAGGCCCTTACTGATTATGTAAGGGTAAACGAGGATTTCATACAGAAAGCCGCCGTAATGATCGGCAAAATAATGCTCGGCATTGCGGCGTTCGCTATATTCTCGCAAGTTGTTCAGGCGCTCTCGGCATCATTTATTGTGCTGAGCGGCATAATCGTTATTACACAGGGTCTGTTCGGATTGTTGAGCGTAGTTGGAGCTGGCGCTCTATTCAACATTCAAATGGCGATGGAGCTTTTCAAAGCCATCATGGTTCGCAACTGGGCGATAGTGCATGCCGCATCGATTGGTCCCTGGGGAATATTGATCGCCGTCGCCGGGGCCGTGCTCGCCGCGCTCGTAGTTATCATCGTAAAGAATCGCGATCATATATGCGCGGCGTTCAAGAAGGTCGGGGAATTTTTCGTCATGGTCTGGACGAACATCAAGGATTTCTTCGCTCACATTGTCGGGTGGATCGGCGACAAGGCGGCCTGGCTTGGTAACAAAATTCAAGAGGCATTCCGCAAGCCGTTCGATTGGGTATGGGAGAAGCTGCAATGGCTCGCCGAAAAAGCCGGGTGGATGATGGACCAGATCGTCCCCGGATTCACCGATAAAATGAACGAGATTCGCGGCGTCGTCGTCGATAAGATGACCGACGCGGCCGGAGCCGTCGAGAAGGGCGTCGGCGCTGCGATAGATGCAACGGGCCGTGCGGCCGTGGCGGCGGGCGGCGCGCTCGGGGATGCGGCGCAAGCGACCGGCCATGGATTCGCCGTCGCCTTCGATTACGTGAAGGATAAGGCCGGTGATATGGTCGATACGGTAAAGGGTAAGATACCCGATTTGCGCGCGATGATCGCCGGTGCGCTCGGGGACCTGAAGGCCCTCGGCGCCGGACTTGAAATGTCCATGCCAGCAACGGCGGCAACGGGGGCGGCAAAGCCTCCGCCGGAACTGGACTTCTCCGCACAGATGCTCGCCGATCATGCGGCGCGTCTACAGAAGGAAAGCGAAATGGACCTTGCGGCCTGGCAGGGCGGCGTAAAGGCGCGGCTCGATTTGCAGAAGGCGGCGGCCCTGGAAGCGGTCGCATATGAAGCGGCGAGCACCTCCAACTGGCTCGCTGCCAAGCAGACCCTCGCCGCTATGGAAATGAGCGAGCGGATAAACAAAGAGAACGCCACGGCCGCGCAGATAGCAGAGGCACGGATCGCATATGATGCCGCCGTGCAAGATGCAGAGATGGCACATAACGAGGCGGTCTGGGAGGCGTGGCTGGCGCGCAACGTCGAGATGCAGGCCCTTATCGCCGGGTTGTCGTCGGCATACGATACGATGGTCGACAGCGCGCTCGATAAGGAAATGGGCGGCAAGAAACGGCGTGAGGCGATATGGAAATCCATGAGCACGTCTTTTCTCCGCACAACCGGCGACATGCTGAAGAAATCTTTTGCAATGCACATAAGAAACATGGTCGTAACAAGCGCGACGGAGGAAACGCTCAACGTCAAGCGCAAATTTACCGAAGCCAAGATCGGCGCCGTCAAGGCGTATCAGGCGTTCGCCTCGATACCGATCATCGGCCCGGCCCTCGGCGCCGCCGCCGCTGCTGCTGCTTTCACGTTTCTGATGACCTTCCATAGGGGCGGATTTGTCGAGCCGGACAGTGTTACAACGGTAAAAAGAACCGCTTATGATGAACGTATTGTAAAGTTGCAAACGGAAGAGTTTGTTATGCAGCGTTCGGCGGTGCGCGGTATCGGCCGCGCGGACATGGAGTATATGAATGCCACCGGGCGGCTGCCGGTGCGGAGCATTGAGTCTGCGCCGGGAAGGGCCGCACCGTCAACGGGCAAGGGCGGCGGCGATACGATCGGGCCGTTCGTGTTCCATATTTCCGGTTCGCGCGAGGACGCCGAGAACATCGCCGATGCGATCGAGGAGAAAATCATTCCGATGCTGGAGAATGCAATCGGGCGGCGCAAGTTCAGTCTCGAAGGGGCGATGTAATGGCCTATATTATCGGGCCGTATACCGTGACGCGCGGGGTAACGATCCCGTATGAGCGCGAATCGCAGACGGATCAAGTCGTGAGCGTTGACGGCGACGGTGGCGTTGTCGTCACGGAGGTCCCATATGCCGAGCGATATATCAAGGCGCGAATCACCGGCAGCAACGAAGAGATCGAGGCGATCAAGGGTTTCATCGAGACCGGCGTGCGGTTTCGGGCCGTGCCGTTCAATATCACCGATGATTGGAGCGTTACACACTATGTTCGTTATTGGGGCGACAAGGTGAAAGCGAGCTTTATCGCTCCCGGTATATGCGAAATGGAATTGTTGTTCCGCAAAGAGGTTTAACATGCCGCTCACGGTTCCCAGTATAATCACCCAGTACGCGCGCGGCGGCGGCTCGCTCGTGTACCTGCTCGACGTCGAGCCGTCCGTCGTAGATAGCTGGACGGTGAAACGATTCGCTACGGCCGCCGTCGAGGTCGCCGGCGATGCATACGAGGACGCCACGCTCGGGGGGCTAAACCGTATCGGATGCGAGGCAAAAATTATTCAAGGCGGCAACGTTGCCACGCTTCCGGACGTGACATGCACGCTCATCAATAAGGACCGGCTGAACGAGACGCTTGTCTCAGACAACATCGAGGGGCGCCAGGCGGTTGTTCGGGTGACGGCAATCGGCCCAAACATGTGCCTCAATTCATCATTCGAGAAACGCGACGGCGACGACTTCGTAAACTGGACGGAGCACGCAAGCGGTCTCGGCGGATCGGTTACGGCAGAGACGGTAGACCCCTACGATAGCGCCACATGTTGCAGGATCGTGAGCACAAACGCCACCGAGGGAAGTTACATCACGTCCGACGAGATGATTTGGAAAATTGGAAGCAAGGTTGTTTTTTCAACATATGCAATTACAAATATCGGTACTGCTTCGCTGGCAATAGCTATACATGTCGGAACGCTTCATTGGTACAACGCATCAACAAATACGTTCGGCATTGGGAAGGTGCTCAACACTTTCGGCACGGCAACGGCGGCATGGCAACGATTCACCCTTGAAATGGATTGGTACGATTGGTATTCGGCCGTGTCCGGTCAGGGGGAGCTGCAGGACCAGCCGATATATATTGAGCTGTGGTGCATGCCGAACGAATCGATTTACGTCGACGCCGTCCAGGCCGAACTCAACCAGCAGGTCACGCCGTACCAGCACAACCGCTACGAACTCGACGCCGACGATGTCATGACCGTATTCACCGGCATTGTCAAAAACCCCGCATGGTCGGCGTCCGAAATCTCGATCTCGCTCGAAGCGTGGGAGAGCAACAAACACCGTGACATCCCAAAAACGATATTGACGGCTGCCACCGATGCCACATGGACCGTTCCGAAGGATGCGCTCGGAAAGCCGTTTCCGATGACGTACGGCGACTTCAGTTCCGACGGCCTCACCGTCTGGAATCCAAGCGACGCCGGCCTCTACGAATTCGCGCGCGGGTTGCTGGTAAACAGCGATCCGGACGCGACGGGCGGCATATTAATTTACTTCGACCGGCCTTCCATGAAACTCTACATGCCGGGCGGTGGCGTCTATCGGCTGTATCATTTCTGCGAGGACGACGGGCGCTTTTACGAGCAGATGTATTACGACAAGGCGGGATATGCATATTCGTCCCGCGAATGGGTCGAGGACTTCGCAAGTCATCCGCGCTGGAAATCGAATACAAGCTGTTACTGGAACAGATTTAATCGCATGCCGCTCATGGCGGCACTGCGAACAAAATACGAGATGCGGTTCGACACGTGGACCGACTGGCTCAAAACCTCGGACGGCACGCTTTCCACGTATGGATATACCGCCGTCGGCGATGTTCCGGCCACGACAAAAACGCTTTTCCTCAATCTGTCCCCCTTTTCGTTTGATGCTGATAGAATCATGGAAGGCACTGCTGGCGAAAAGTTGATCTACATGCTCGGCGATTTTTCTGCAACCGCCGGATTCGCGGAGCCGGTAACTCTGACGGTCAACCTCTACACGTTTCGATATCCCTCTTTCATGTTGGTAGGTTGCGGTGACATGCCGATCTGGACGGCCGAATCGACGGACTGCTCATGGAGAAACGTGCCAGCCTCGCGCGCGAGTGCCCCCGCGGCCGACAAGCTGCTCACGCAATTAATTGCCGATATAACCGATTGGAGTGTATTCTCCTCGTACCTCTCCGACATGCGCGTTTATGTCGATATCACCTATGATGCCGGCAACAGCGCGACGGCGAGAGTCTACGAGGCCGGGCTTTTGATTTATTTTTATATTGATGGATTCGACACCACAAACTTTGCCTCGCAACTTTACGGCCGCACGTTCGGCACGACCTGGAACAGTCGCAAGACGGCGGCGAACATGGTCGAATCCGCACCGGAAGTGATCGAGTCGATTATCCGCGAGGAGCTGGACGGCGTCGACGCCGATATAGCGGAGACAATGTTTGATGCCGCGGATACGGCACGACCCCAAGCGGCGGCGGGGCAGCTTCACGAAACAAGGAACAGCATGGACGTAATCAAGGGCGTCTGTAAGGATTTCGGCCTGCTCTACTACATCGACACAGTCGGTAAACACTCGCTCATCAATCTCGACTGGAGGGCAGTCAATAAGCATTTATTTCTGCGCGACTGGTACAAGCCGCACGAGCAGGTAAAAGTCAGCTATACGCCACGCGCCGAAATCATGAACGATCTGATTCTGCATTATGACCGGATACAATTCACCGATGAATACCGGCGGCTCGCCTATTGCAACAAGGACGGGTACAGCGGCACGATCGGTGCGACCTATCAAGCCAAGTGCGCGGCCTCGTATGCGGAGCTGGGGAATAAGGTGCAAGCGCTGGAGCTATCCTGCGACTGGATCAAAACCGATGCGACGGCCGAAGCGATGGCGCAGTGGACCGTCGACTGGCTCTATATGCAGCGCATGGTCATCACAGGCGAGCTCTTTATGAACTGCATCGACCTTGCGCTGGGCGATATTGTGACGGTCGATATGGAGCCGCTTCTGCCCGCATCGTTCACCGAGACGGCGCGGTTCATGGTCAAGAAGCTGATTGTCAATCGCAAAACTTCGCGCATATCAGTTGAACTCTTGGAGGTAAAGGAGCCGTGAGCGAGCGATCGGCAGTTATTAAAGGGCGGTGTTTCGGGCCGGTCGTTCTCACCGAGCGCACGGTGACAATTCCCGAACGGAAACTTGACGGGCCGGTACATCTGGTACAGCGCGCCATTACGATCCCGGAGCGCAAGCTGTCGGGGCCGGTGCATATCGTCGGGCATGCATTCGAGGTTCCGCCGGAGGACATCGAGTTCAGCGATTACTACGCTGATAAAGGGCTTATGAATACCATCTTGGTTGGTTGGACTACGAATGTTCCGACTATACGCTATGTCAA
>Ga0307379_10010955_pt1 | contig 11954 bp, 21 predicted proteins | sample UN2MG_FD_202237 | JGI IMG/M metagenome (GOLD analysis project Ga0307379, IMG submission 202237) | Soil microbial communities from Risofladan, Vaasa, Finland - UN-2 | ecosystem: Environmental > Terrestrial > Soil > Coastal area > Acid sulfate soil | place: Finland: Risofladan, Vaasa | collected... | reverse complement strand
AGCCACTTCCATGAATCGATGGTCTAATGCCGTGCGATAGTGTCATTCATGGAGTAGCCCTGTTGGCTGGCCGGGCCGATGATCTCCATCTTTTAGGACAGCATGTTCTCTTCCGACTGCGTCGCTAATTCAGTCTTCCAGTAGGCATTATACCAAAACTTGTGGCCTTCTTCTCTCTGCCTTCGCTCCAAAGCCACCCAGCCCCATCTCGTTAGGGATCTCAAAGAACTGGATAACCGTCTCTCTGCGCGAATCCAATTGACATAGGAGGTGATGTCCAGGCCCATTTCTATGGCGATCTCCTTCAAAGATTTGGCATCATCTTTGCTGTCAGGGAGTACTGCTAAGATTGTATCGTGGTTCATGGTCCTACCTGTATATAAAGAATTCATTATATGATATTTAAATCTTTTGAAAATGAATGAATTATTTGCACCTTAGTTTTTATCTTTCTTGTGGCCTTCTGCAGGACCATATTCCTCTCGCAGATTTTGGTTCTATGGCATCTTATAAAATGCCTGTAAAAATGCCATAGAACTTTTTGAGATGGCACATCCAAAACTTGCAAGTTATATGTACTGCCTTATACAACCTTCCCGGCCTGCCCCAAATCGGCCTAAATCCGCTTCTGGCAAACTGCTCATTCCATAGACTTTGGAATTCTGCACAAGTTGACTTGATCGATCTCCTCATAGCGGTCAACCGTTGTCACTGCTCGCGGTTCTTTGGATGGCAAATACCATACTCCACACCCCTGATGAGTGAGCTAGAAAGTATCTCCAAAGAGCTTTTTGTTTTGCTGGTAGCGGTTTTGAGCATAGCGATTTTGTAGGTTCAATTGCGTTAGATTCATAAAAAATGATGTAAGTTAAAACGATATTTTGTTGAAAAATGGACTGAAAATAACAATTGAAAAAGGTATATAAAAACCTTTATTTTGGTTATTTACAAGATAGTTTGTCTGGTGCGCCCAGCATGGTCACATGATCGCTTTACTAGTAAAATTCGAACTAAAAGATGGTGTCTGTGCCTTGGCCAGCCAACAGGGCTACCCAATGATAGTAGTTCCGGGCCGAAGGACCGTTATAAGGACCAGTGATGAAAAAAAGGAGATGGGTATTAGCTACGATTACACGCACGGCAGCCAGTCAACGCTTATGGCTCCGCATGTGGAATTACCCCAGAGTTGAATGAATTTCTCGATGGAGAACACACCTGTCAGGTCCTCGACAGATCTGCCGTACTCGGCATGGCGACCCTTGAGCTGGTTGTCTGCGAGTGGGTCGCGGGAGATCCAGCCGATGTGGGCAACTCCTATGACATTGCTGTTCAGGTTAGCCTCGAGAACACCGGTGCAGCAAGGTGGGCAGCCGTCGGTTGCTCTGGATACACTATCCACATACAAACGGGAATATCCCCTGGTCTTGACCTCGGTGGTCTTCTGCAGGTGCTCAGCATGGGTGTACATCTCTGTCAGAACAGCGCCGATCCTGTAGTTCTGGACACAGAGTTTCTCAACCCACTTCTGGTCGTAGGTGCCGGTCTGATAAGAAACAGGCATATACTCAAACTCCGCTTCCTTGGTGAAGTTGATGTAGTCCATGGGGCATGTAATGCCGGTTGGCCACTGGCATCCGTTTTCCCAGGTCCAATGATGTGGAACGCCGTTTAAATCCCAACCATCTTCTACAGCACCGATAGGAAGGCCACCCCTCTGGAGCTGCCTCTCGGCTTCAAGCTCTGTCTTCTCAGTGATGACGTTACCGGAACCGGATTCCTTCTCTACCAGTTTCTGCCCCTCAAAGCCTGTCTGCGTGGATATGATCATCTCTACGTTCTTGTAGCCGACACCCTTGACGGATGCCTTTTCATACATGTAGTTAGCTGCACCAGCCATGCCAATTAGAGCAATAGCCAGTACTGCCAAAACTAGTAGTCTCTTCGTTTCGATTCCCTCCTTGCAAGGATGGCAATCAGATCACATTATATCATATTTGAACGTTATGGATGATAATCTCGAATTGCAGAGTCCTCTTCTGGCCACCTTTATGATAACTCAGTTTTAAAGAAAATATTTATATATGACTAAAATATGTATAAATCTTGAGGGATTATAATAAGACAAACATCCGTTAAGGTGCTTGATGAAAAGGATCTGGAATTCGTCGAAGCACTGCGAAGCTTGGATGTGCCAAGAAACGTGGCCATGTTGATCACCTTTCTGGCGAACGTGAGCGAAGCATCCTCCAGAGAAATCGAAACGGCAACACGCATGAGGCAGCCAGAAGTGAGCATAGCTATGCGTACATTGCGTCAAAACAACTGGATCGAGCAACGCAATATCAAGACAGAGGGAAAAGGCCGGCCCATGATCGTCTACAAGCTCAGCGTACCCATTGAGGAGATCATACAGCACTATGAAGAAGAAAGAAATCGCGAATCGGCCAGGGCAATGCAGGCCATTCAGAGGCTTAAGGAAATAACAGCTACTTGATCAGAAAGCAACTTCCGCTTCAACTATTTTTGCGCCCAGGCCCACCGCCTCCTCGACCGCCGCCAGGTCCTTCATCAGGAACAGCCGCTCATTTACGGTCTCCTTGAAAGCCACGGAGTTTTTCAGGATCTGCGCATACTTGGCGTGCTTGGGGAGCTGGACCACGTGGCCTTTCAGGTCCTCCACCAAATCGTAGTCGAAGCCGTTTCGCTCCAGGAGCTTAAGGGCGTTGTTCCTCGCGCCGATGGACTTGAACTCGAAGCGATAGAGATCCTTATTGTAGTAGTCAAGAAGTGCATTGTAGACCTCCCTGTTATCGAAGAACTGCTTGAAGACCCAGAGCTTGCCGAGCTTGAAAAATGTGATGCGCTTGCGCCTCTCTATCACATCGAAGGTATTAGCCTGCATATATGCTTCCAGAGACTGCCATCCCAGTTCTATCTGGTGTTTGCGCGCCGGCCCAGCGGGAAGAGAGGGTAGGGTGCGGGAAGGGGGAGAAACCTGCCAAGACCGGGCTAAAAACCATCCGCTGCGACGGCAAAGTTGGCAGCCTGCCAAGACAGAGGACGATAGCGTTTTTGGGCTGCCAAAGACACTTGGCAGGTCAGAGCACTTTTGGCAGCTCGTCGATAGGGAAAAGGATAGTCTGCCAAGATAGTTGGCAGTTACTTTTTGGCAGGCTCCATTCGCTTAAAATGAGGTGGCTCAGGCCTCCACCGGGCCGTTTGCCCGCTGGCCATCCGGACCTATCCATCCTGCAGCCGGCCTGATGCTGCCTGTCTCTGTGGGCTGCTCGACCTTCGCGACAGGGAAATATTTTCGTTGATGCTTGCAAGATGCACCGGGCCTGTATGATGCTGATGGACAGGAGCACTTTTTAGCAGTCACACCGTAGAATGCGTCTCCCTTATTCGATTTTACCAGCTTCAGGCTCCCGAGATCAAGGACGCCGCCTTCAATTGGCTTATGCAGAAATGCAGCTAATACTTCTACTGCATCCGTTCTTTGGGTTGTTGGGTTTTCCAGTTGGATTAGTGTTTTTCCTGACATTACAACGCACCAATGTTTAATAGGTAGGCTATACTATATAAAGTAATAGCCCACCTTGGGCTAAAGAGAGATAGAGATTTAAATACTAGAAGAGACACAAATAATGCCATGAAAGAAATTACCACGGTCGTGAAAATGGACGATCAGGGAAGGGTTAGAATTCCCGGTCCTGCAAGGGAAGCTTTAGGAATAAAGGATAGTGGTGCATTGCTTGAAATCGTGATTAGGAAAGTAAGTGATAAGGGAAACGGTGAACCCGTCCCCGCGATCACTTAGACACAAACGTGGTGCGTTGTATGTCAGTAGATACTATCTCATCGGAGGATTTAGCCTTTGCCATAATCGCCAATAGCTTTAATAATAATTTGAATAATCCATCTGAATAATAGTTGTAATAAAAATTGTTCCCGGCCAGGGTGGTACCAAGCACCCTGACAGGATTCCCGTGAAGGGAGGATTTGCCTTATGGAAGTAGTGGATACCACGCAAATAAATAGTTTTGCACCCATCGCGGAGCAAACCCATTTTCCCGTATCGCCTTCAGAAGAAGCCGTTTTTATCTTGAACTCTGGCCAGCTCTCGGCCCTCATCACTAAGGCCATTGAGAAGGCCATTGAGCCACTCCAGGATCGCATTTCTTCCCTGGAGGCCACTGTATTCAGCCAGGATGAGAGGATAGCCGCATTGGAAGCCAGGATCTCCCTGCAAGAAGATAATGGCCTCATCCAGCTCCGCTTAATCAATTCCCTTCGCGAGGATGTCCACAAGGGGCAACCTGCTCCAGCTCCCACCCAAAAGACTCAGGATCATATCACAGAGATAGCCCACATTCTCGGAGCCAAAGAAAAGAGATTGATAGAGGGAGGAGCCGCCCGGCCCTATGTGGATAAGCTGCGAAAAGAGGGTATGACTTTCTCACAGCTCGCGAGCGTGCTCGGATTGACCACTGACAGGGTAAGGCAGCTCTCCAGAATAGCCGCGACTGATCAGAGGTTTAACATCTGCTGGCATCCTCGGAAGAAGAATACCAAGATTATCAAGCTCAGAAGATGGGATGCTCTAGGAGTTTAGACAGTCAAAGCCTAAATTTAGGATTAATGGCTCTAGGGAGATGAAACGAGACCGGCAAGCATACAAATAATTATCTTAGAACAATGAAAGAAGGAAGATTAATGATGTTTTAATACTTCCTATATTGCTTTACTTCTAGGTCTATTGCATAGGAGTTTTTATAAGAGTTTTTATAGGCTATCGTTTATGAATGGATATAGACAGGATAGAATAAATCTGATTAAATCTTTGATTTTGCCTGAGTATATAAAGAGAAGGTCAAAGGGCTAAATCCTAAATTTAGGGTTATCTTCTGAAATATTTGAAGTTCATCAATTCCTGCAAAAATGTCATAAATCTTTTAACGCGTCACCCAAAGCTATTTCGTGTTGTAAAACATTATCAAATCTGCCTCTAATATAGGGGCGTGATAAGATGACGCTTGTCGATATACCTCCTTTATATAATCAACATGGCAGTAGCTATAGGGATGGGCATCTTGATTATCGTAGTGTTCTATTTTTGCGCTGATAGTAGGACACAAACAGTTGAATCTAGGAGAAAAGGAAGAAACAATTTGCTATGGGAAGAATACAAAGCCGATATATGGAACGAAGTATTGAGCGATTGATCTCTCACAGGTTGTGGCTCACTTTGAGCTATAACCTTGCAATGCCCGCTTCATCTCAGGTAGGATTGCCACGGTGAGGCACTCTACCCGGCAGGCTTGCAATTGCCATCAAGTCATCATGTGGATTGCCATATCTCCATTCAGGGCTCACCAAGTCACAAATTCCGGGCTTTATAAAGAGTGGTTTGGAGATACCTACGTATGAAGTCCACAATAAATATCGAGAACGTGGTGGCATCCACCAAGCTGGCGGAAGCGCTCGACCTGCCCAAGATCGAACTCGAGCTGGAGGGCACCGAGTATAACAAGGAGAAGTTTCCCGGCCTCGTCTATAGAGTCAAGGCCCCTAAAGCTGCTTTTCTCATATTCACTACCGGCAAGGTAGTATGCACCGGATCCAAGAACGTCGAGAATGTTCGCACGGTCATCATCACCCTGGCCCAGACGCTCAAGTCTATCGGCTTCGAGAATATCAATCTGGAGCCTGAGATTCACGTTCAGAATGTTGTGGCTTCTGCCGACCTGAAGACCCATTTGAACTTGAACGCCATCGCCCTGGGCCTGGAGAACATCGAGTACGAGCCGGAGCAGTTTCCGGGGCTAGTTTACAGAATCAAGCACCCCAAGGTTGTAGTACTCATATTCGGCTCTGGCAAACTGGTGATCACGGGCGGCAAATCGCCGGAGGAGTGCGAAGAAAGCGTGCGGATCGTCAGGATGCAGCTTGCGAACATGGGGCTGCTTTAAGCACTTCTCAGGATATATCCATCAATATCTTTAATTTCATAGCCTTAAAAATTAAAATATTATCTAATATAAAAACATCTCCCTTTTATCTCTCGAATCGCTATCGATTTTCCGTTCTAGCCAGTCCCCCCTCCACCGCCTTCATAAACATTGCCGCTCTATATCCAAGCGGCCTGGAAGTCCCATGCTACCCCCCTTCAAGTTGTATGGCTTTCTTCCGGGCCATAAAGCAATTATTCATGTTCGTTGCTTATGATTTATGGGCGAAGGAGAAAGGCCATTATCCACTATCCAACTTCGCCCTCTCGCCCCCATTCACCCACAGCCTTCAAGCTATCTGTGGCCGTGTCCGGGGGTAATCCATCATGCCGGGAGATCGTTGATTCTAGGGCATTACAGAAATTATAATATTAACTATATAAAGCAATAGACGCTTGTTTCTTATGTAATGCTTCGATATTATCTTATGTGGCTTGATTACATTGAGAAAAGAGTATTGATAAGAAACATTTATAAGTATCAAAAATACTGATTTGAAAATGATATGTCCCTAAAGAGGAGCAGAGGTCAAATCATAGCCCAAATTCTTGCCTTATGCCAGGAAGAGGGCGCAATTAAGACCAGGGTCGTCTATCAGGTAAATCTGAATTTTGGCACTGTGAATACGTATTTGAATCAGCTCCAGAAAAAAGAACTTCTTGAAGCCGTTCATGGTAATAATATCCTCTATAAGACGACGCCGGCAGGGGAAAAAGCCCTGAAAACCCTGCTGGATGCTGAGGCGATCTATTCTTAGGTCCACCAGTTTCCAGGGCGATCAGTAGCATCAAGGCTAGGGTCAGCATTAAGAAGTCTTTAGTCTGTTTCATGGTTTCATTCCGATCATTGTATGTTATTCAAGCTTTCCCTTTATGTAAAAATGGCTTTCTGCTATCTTTTTCCTGCGAAAGTACTTATCTTTACACGTAGGATAGGCATACTATGGCAGGAGTCCTTGAGCAGCTAATCAGGCCACAAAAGAGAGCTGTGGTGCATTGCACATTGAATCCAACGGCTATGGAGCTCCAGACAGCCAAGGAGATCCTGGCAGAGGTCTTTAGGGTCAGGCTCTCGGAAGTGGATGAGATGATCCAGAACCGATTTGAGGTCGCTAGCTATGAGGGTGCAGTCCCTAAAGAAGAAGGGCTATGGCCTCAGGAGTTTTGGCTGGAAGGGTGAAGCTATCCTCTTTTTAAGCTTATCAGATTCCCTGCATCTATCCTGATCCTTCCTTCCCTAGCCAGCTCCGCAAGAATTGGATCCAACAGAGTATAGCGCATCCCGGCACATCTCCTCAATCGGCTCCGCTCCATCTTCCCGCTGCTATTGGTGAGGATCCAGAGGATACGGTCACGCGGAGACTGTGATGGGCCTTCTCTTCTCATAGCGTGAAGTCTTGCTTAGGCATGTCTACGGGCTCGATTGTGGCAATGGCATGCTTGAAGATCAGTAGTTGCCCTTTTGCTGTCTGGAGGAGAATCTCATAAGGGTTGTAGCCTTCAATTGTCCCTGTGACTGGTTGGCCTCCTGAGACCAGGCGGATGATGACTTTCTTGCCCTTGAGCTTGGGGATAAACTGCGGTGGGCCTTGTTTTGTTGTCTTCTTCTCTTCGTTCATCCGGTCTCATCTCCAGAATTTCTACCTACTTCTTCATCCCTTCTCGAATTTTTTGCACCAATTCAGGGTAATCTCGCTCTAAACCCTCTTCAATCCAGTGGCTTGCAACTTCGCTGATAGAAAATCGGGGGATTGTCCCTTTCAAATACCACATGGCAGCCGCTATAATCGGACTCCACACGCCTATCATTCGCCGCTTGCTATTCGCAGCCGCTATAGCTTCATCAATGAGCTTAAGGTTTAAATCCTTAAGGCTTAATGTATCTTCACTTAATGCTTGTTTGCTTAATGTTTCATTTTTTAAGGCTTCTGACTTTTTAGTCTTAATGTCGCCAAAAACACGGTCCATTAAGTCTCCCGTCATGCGATCACCTCATCTGCGAGCTGTGAATATGCTTTTGCAGCCGGCGCTTCAGGGTCTATCAAATGAATGGGCTTCCCATAACTCGGAGCTTCGGCCAGCTTGATGCTTCTAGGGATAACGACCTTGAATACATCATCTCCGAGGAGCTCACGAACCCGTGTGATTACCTCTTTTCCCATTTTTGTCCTGGCGTCGTACATGGTCAGCAAGTATCTTAGCTTCAGATCCTGACCTAGGCCCTCAGAGATCGCCTTTGCCAAGTCCAGGATCATCGATAACCCTTGGATCGCAAAGAACTCTGTTTGGATTGGGACAAGTACGGTATCGCTGGCCACCATCGCGTTAATGGTCAAAAATCCGAGGTTGGGCGGCGTGTCGATGATGATGAAGTCGTAGGCATTTTGAGTTTGGATCTTTGGCTTTAGTATCCTCTCCCTGGCGATGGATTTGCCTGCTATCTCCATCTCTGCTTTTCCGAGTCGCTTATCTGCTGGGATGATGTCTAAGCCGTTGATCTCAGTGGGTGTTGTGAGCTGCGACAGGCTGAGATCGCCCAGCATGGCCTCATACATTGTGTTTTCAAAATTACTGATTGCTAGGTGGGTTGTAGCAGATCCTTGTGGGTCCAGGTCGATTAGTAGGACTTTTTTCCCTTTGGCCGCAAGGCAGGCAGATAGATTAACTGCAGTGGTCGTTTTGCCACAGCCTCCTTTCTGATTTGCTATTGCTACTACATCCATGCATTAAGGATTAATCTTTAAGACTTAAGAGTGTATCTATTAAGGATTAAGCCTTAAGGATTAAGAAAAATGGAAGAATTATTAAATGGCAAATTTAAATTGCTATAGGATGAATTATTAAAAGATATATTCCAAGAATCATAAAAATCCGAGCTTATTGGCTCAATTGGTGCAATGCTGAATATAGGTAAGGTAATAACCAGTGGATATGTAATTGGTGGATCTGCAGGAATTATCTGATCTGCAGGAATTATCAGATCTACAGGATTCACATTGCCGCCTGATTGAACCACTATATTGCCGGTTGCCAAGGGCAAGAAGAGCATGAGGTATAACAATTTTTTCATCTAGATGATTTATGATCTTGGTATATATAAGGATTATTTATTTCCTTCTTTTTCTTCATTAGTGCATGTTATACGTAGTTGATTATACATCCTTCTCAAAACGGCCTAAAAGCTCTTTGGGCAAACAAACCATTCCACACACTCTAAGCGTGAATCTTCCCGGCTCTCTGCTAGCGGTCTATCATGTCGGTGCATAGCGAATTTTGTAAGCCTATTTCCCATAGCGCACCATCATACCTTTGCGCTCCAGGTTTCATATTTACGTAATCGCTATGCTGTGACACAATAGACCGATATGAGGAGACGGGTTACAATGGATTCTATAGTCTCTGGTATAATCAGTTAGGCAAAGAGGATTTTAGCCCCAAAGCCTGGTATGGAGGGAAAGAGGGAGCCTCCCTCAGAGGGCCTGTAAGTTATACATATCTTGGAAAGGACAGTAGTTTCCTTTTTTTAAGGCTTTCACTAATTGCTATAATTACGAGAAAAAAGCAATAATTAAGGGATAAAATGATACTCTGTAATTCGAATTTGATAACCAATAATTAGGTGTATCCGCCGATCCAAATCTGACCCCTCACGCCGATCCGATTTTGACCCCCTAAGATAGCTAACCTATCTCATCGAGTATAAATCTCACGTCTCTTTACTTTCTGCGGAAGCTCTTTCCGTTCATGTTCAGGATCAGTGCATGGTGTGTAATCCTGTCCAGAATTGCTGCGGTAAGTGTCCTGTCATGAAACACCTTCACCCAATCCGAGAATCCCAGATTTGAGGTAATGATGGTACTCATAGTCTCATATCTTGTTGCCAGCAACTGAAATAGCAATTCAGCGCCCGCGAGATCAAAAGTGACATACCCAAGTTCATCGATTATCAGGAGATCGATCTTTTTGAACTGCTTGATATAAAGTGAAAGCCGGTTCTCGTTTCGTGCCTCGATCATCTCATTGATCAGAGCAGCTGCCGTACGAAACGAAACCCGATAATTCTCCTCACAGGCACGGATTCCTATTGCAATTGCCATATGAGTCTTGCCAGTCCCTGAATTCCCAATAAGAATGACATTCCTTCGTTCCGTGAGGAACGTGAGTGCCTTTAATGCAGGAAGAGCCTCTCTTCCATCTTGTGGCAGATCATCGGGCTCCAGGTCTTCAAACCGCTTTTTTGTCGGAAAACCTGCCTGGCGCAGAGACCTCATCTGGCGGTTTAGATGCCTTTTATCAAGTTCTGCTTGGAGAGCTGATATCAAGAACAGCTCCAGCTCAGGATTATCGGGATGGTATTCCTGAATATGGGCGTATACCCCGTTCACATGCAACTGTTTGCAAAGGTCTGCAAGCGTCAAGTCCATAGCTTATCCCTCCATCATCTGATCAAATGCAAAGAGATCCGGTTCCATGACTGCAAATCCTTCTTTGAATGCTAACGGCTCAACTTTCTGTTCTGCCGTCTGATGAAGGAAAAACCGGAGTGTATCATAGGTTGGAGAGATGCTCTGCTCCTTTAAGATCATCAGGGCTCCAGAAAGCATCTCTGGCGACGTTTCCCGCATCAGATCAAGAATTGGCAGAAATTCCTTCGGGTCATCCAGGTAATAACGATTGAACAGATCCTGGATCTGCCCATCAACTTGAGCCAGGACCCTGGAATTGGCTAGCGCACCGGGCTTGCGATGAAACGTTTTAATGTAATGAGTGATGTCCAGCGAGTACTCCTGTTTCCCAGTTAGCCGGCGATGGGACGCAATGATATCGTTTCCATCAAGAAACACGATCCTGTCAACCAATACTTTCAGGGTGATTTGCCGAGGACGATAAGTATCCGGGACCGAATAGAAGTTCCCTTCACATTTTACCAGCGAATACCGGGATATCGTCGCACGTTTCAGGTCGTAGTTCTCATACTCAAGTGTTGGTAGTGGATGCATCAGGTCTCGCTCTTGAACGAGACCTTGAACCGGCACATCCGGACGACGATAGACAGGACAGGCGTTAATCTCGGCGAGGCACGTACTGAGCCATTCCATCGCCTCCTCGATAGAAGCAAATGAGCTTCGCTCTCCGAAGGCAAGCCTTCGTATGTAGCCGACGCTTTCTTCATCTGTACCTTTCTCGTGAGGTGAAGCAGGATTGCAGATGCACGGACGAAAACCGGAATGCATGGAAAACTCTAGAAACTTATCGTCAATTGTTGTTTTCTCGAATCGTACACCACGGCCATTCTATCATAGAAGATTGTTTCAGGGACTGCGCTGATTTCATGGAAAAATTCAGTATGAGCCTGAACCACCTCCAGATGAGTCGACCGTGGATAGAGTCGGGCAAACCGGTAGAGGGAGAAAGGCAGAACAAAAACTGCAAGATAGAATTTGAGCCACATACCATCGATACAGAGAATGACTTCACCCCAATCGAATTCAGCACGCTGGCCAACACGTGGTTCCTGGAGGATGTACACCTCTCGAGGACTGTTGGTACGTTTCCAGCGGACTACTTCGTCTTTGACGCTAGTGTAACCGATTTTATGACCGTCTCTGACGAGAAGCTCCCAGATTCGTTTGGCAGTGAGTCGCTGTTTTCGGGGATGCCCGAGGTTTGACTCAAGATATTGGTGGATCTTCTGGCGAACAGTATCAGTGAGGACGCGCGAGGGCTGGATGATCTTCCGGTTCTTCGGCAGGATCTCATCAGTCGCTCCATCCTGTACATCTTTGACCCGACGTACGTACTTTTTCGCTGTGTTCTTGGATATGTTCAGTTCGCGGGCTACTTGTTTGTAGGAATCACGGAGTTCGTACAAATCGACGATTCTACGTATATCTGCCATCGTTTTCACCTTAGTGCCCACCTCTCAGAATACTTGGAGAGAGGA
>Ga0307379_10010954_pt1 | contig 11955 bp, 9 predicted proteins | sample UN2MG_FD_202237 | JGI IMG/M metagenome (GOLD analysis project Ga0307379, IMG submission 202237) | Soil microbial communities from Risofladan, Vaasa, Finland - UN-2 | ecosystem: Environmental > Terrestrial > Soil > Coastal area > Acid sulfate soil | place: Finland: Risofladan, Vaasa | collected... | reverse complement strand
CTATCACTCTGGATAATCCATACACCAAGGGTGAAAAGCAAATGCCTATACCACAAGCAACTGAACCTAGGGTGAGTAATGAACCAGTTGGAAAAGAAATGAGAGATGACATAATTAGTGCATTTATGGATCGAATTAGATTCACCTTTTCTAAGAGTAATGATTAAATAGTAAATTTCTAAAGTAAAAAAAGGGAACTGGCCAAAATACTGCTGGTTCCCTTTTCTTCGTTCTATTTTCTTGAATGAGCTTTATGCTACTTGTGTCCTCTTGAGCTCCTTCTGATACGTCTTTATATCCTTCTCCAGGAATAGCCAGAATCGTCCATTTTTTGATGCCTTGACCTTCCCCTTTCGAGCAAGTTCAATCACGTCGTCCGGACTGCAATCCAAAATGTGCGCCACGTCTTTTGATCTTAGAAATGATAGATTACTCCCCATTTTCGTTCCCCTTTTATGATGTTTGAACTACATTGTACCCGACTTCCCCTTGAAAACATGTTCAAGTTTTTTCGACTTCTTCTTGACGTCGGATGCGAGGAGATCCAGCAACCTTGGAAACTTCTTGGTAACTATGTTTACTACACACTTCGCAGAAAAAACTCCTACCATCAGAACCAATGCGATGATAAGTAAACCATTTGTAGAATCAAACATATCAGCACTCCTCTCTTAAAAATTGGGTACAAACACCATCACTCAATAATTAATATATATAGTGACTACTTAATTTAAAGAACAAATATATGATGTAGTTTGCTGAAAATATTTAGCCACTCAGACGAATGAAACACCTATATAGGACGGTTCAATTAATATCGTGGATTAGGTTATAGGACCACAATTATATAAGAAGAACAACGCAATACACAAAGTTCATGGACTAATAATGAGCATACACACTACATATTATATCAGAAAGGAGGTGATTTATCATGGGTCTATTTACAAAAGAAAGATGGCATCCTAGTGAGGAAGTTAAAGAGTTAGTTTGCCGTGGAGCGGATATTAGAGGTAGGAATGTTAAAGAGTTGTATGAGAAAAGTAAGTTTTATACAGCAAGTAAATTATTTGGAATGGGTGGAATTACATTTAGTAAGAAGATGATTATTTTTTCAAATAAGGTTACATCTAGTAATAATGCCTATTGGCAAGCAGAGTTAATTTATCATGAGTTAGTTCATGTCGCTCAACAAGTGACATTGCCACAAGGATGGGTTGGGTTCATTGCTACTTATACATGGGAGTGGGTGCGAGCAGGATTCAAATATCAGAATATGAAAAAATCTGGCCTTGAAGAAGAAGCATATAGACTACAGAAAATATTCAGTCAATCAATATGATAAAAAAAGGGAGGCACTTAAACTACAGTGTCTCCCCCAAAAACATGCTGAGCGGCATGTTCCTAATTCATAGACTCCATTATTTCTGTGAGTCGGGATTGTCTGTCGTAGATTTCGTTTCTGATTTCGCTTGTCTTCTTTTTGGAAGAGGTGTAGGTGAAGGCATAGATGAGTGATAACGAGATGGCAACTGCAGCAATCCGCTTGATCAGATTCATAGTGTCTCCTCTATATTGTTGGTGAAAATTAACCAAAACCTCTCTATTATACTGAGTAATATATATAGTATTATCGTCATTCAATGATTTTAAAAAGTGCGGTAAAACGATAATCATAACACGGAGGTTTAGAACAAAATACAAATGATCCGAAATGGTCTAAAGGAAAAATATGAGAGGATAAAAAAACAAAGGCGTCCAGTTCATAGACCTGGACATCCCATTAAACCTGTGACTATCTACGATAGAAGGAAAAGTAAAAAAATAAAAGATAGAGAAATGGAGTCAGGATGTACCTCAATAGAATTAACGAATTACTTGAACGTTCAATGACAGAGTCAGGATTCAAATTTTGGAAAGCCTTGTATTCAAAAATTCCACCTGCTTGGGATAGACTTGCATCATCAACAAAGAAGTATCATAATAAAAGTAATGGTCGTGTTCCAACTATTGCTGAACACACTTATGAAATGCTATATGCAGCAGAAAAGCTTCTTCGGACATTTGATATTCGAGTTAAGACTCAAGAAGCAGATACTATTTTGCTTGCAGTTACTTTACATGATGCTTTTAAATATGGTATAAATCCAGATGAAGCTGAATTTACTACAAATACACATGACCAAATAATGGCTGATTCAATAGTTAAAAATAAAGAAACATTCAAGAAGGTCTTCACAGAATCACAAGTTACTCAAATTGAGACTGCAATCAGATATCATGCTGGTCGGTGGTCTTCTGGTATTCCGAATACTTTTCGATTGGATGATTTAGATCCTGTAACATTATTTGTACACTTTTTGGATATGATGTCATCGAGAGATTTAATTAAGATAGGAGATAAATAATGGATATCACATATAAAACTTTTCTTATTGAAAATCGTATAGTTCAAGAAAGTATTCCGTGGAGATCAGGAAAAGTTCCAATTGAGATTGGGAAAACTTCTTTCACTGGGGTCTCACAGGATTGTATAGTTCTAAATAATTTACAATTCTTATTTAAAATGAATCCATCATTTATGGTTATTGTTCCTGAAATGAATCTTTTAGAAGAAGTTGGCGGTGGTACAAATGGGACATTGATTCTAGCAGTTGAAGCTCAACAGATGGAATTCAGAAGTCTGGAACAAGGAAAATGTAAAGCAAAAACTTATTTCTTCGGAAGACCAAAATCTGATAGAACAATGGATTGGTATCTAAGAATGTACGAAAAAGGTTTTTCAATTCAAAACATGGAAGGGTTGAAAACTTTTCCATCAAGTGCTCAAATTGATATTACAGTTTCAAAGAGAGCAGGTTACACTGAAGTTCCAACAGGTCGCCGCAGAGTAAGAAAACAAAAGAATTACAAGATACCTTGTAGGATCAAACGTGTTAGTTAGGGGGTCAGATGACTGTAGTTAGTGCAAAGCTTTCTCCTGGTCTTCAATATTGGGTCAATCAAGTTTTCGTGAACAGTACGCTCAATAAATATCAAATTCCAATTCCTCCCACTATGGATGCTACATATGTACCTAATAACTCTGTCGTTGAATTAATGTTCAATGAAAGTTACCCTTATGCATCATATAGATATTTATATAGAGAAGTAACTGATAGATATGGATGGCCAAGACCAGTTAAAGAAAGACTCATGATTTACTCTACATCAGCTCAGTATTATAAATGCGATGGTGATCCGGTTGATTGCACAATAAATCTTTTTAGTCTTCAAGCAGATGACCTTACGATGCTCGATGCTTTACTTTTATATAGAACAGATTCCACTGCAGTTACATTAGTAGATTCAACGTCAACTGTTATTATTGGGACACGTGTTGAAGTAAATTACGAGGGTCTTTCTACAGGATTATCAAAACTAATTTATCTTTATCTTGCTCTTAAGATTAATAGAGTTATCACCAGATATGACAACACAACATTGTTATCGACATCAACAAATATTTTAGCTATGTGCTTTGAGGCATTTCTAATTGATGAGATATTTAAATTCGTCTCAAACCAAGGGACCTAATATATATGTTTACACTTGATGATCTTTTTAATATATTCAATTATCTGAAGGGTGACCCCGTCGATAATTTAGATGGGAATCTTAAGATTCAAGCGCTTGCTGAACGAACGAAAGCTGAAAGTTTATTTGAGAATACGATTGACCAAATATGTTACGGGTCCGATGATTATAAAAGACTGAAGAAATTTCTAATTGATTGGTATTCAAGTTTCAGAACTATACTTGAATCTGAAAAGCAATCATTAGATATCTTTGGTATGCCGAATTCAAATCTAGATGAGTTGTTTCGTAGTTTTGGTTTCAATTATTCAAATGAGATTGATTCCTTTTTCAGTAAATCGAATTTCTTTTTAGATTTAGTTAACTTATATAAAATCAAGGGTACACCTCAAGCTCTTATTCAGGTTCTCAATTATTATGGTATAACAGATGTTGATATATTTGAGTTCTTTGTTCAAAAAAGAGAGAGTGATGGTGATATAATTTTCCACCCTGTGCAAGTTAATTCGAGTTTACCAGGTGAGAAACCTTTTCCAACACCTGATGTTCTCTTTGAGGTTCTAACATCTGATGATCCACATTGGATGATGACCAAAGCAGATATAGAACGTCTTATTAAAGCTAACAAAATTGCTCTTCCATCCAAATCTCCATATTTTTCTATTAGACCAACGTACAAATTATTTAAGATTTCAATTCCACTTGCTATTCTTCAGAGAACAATTCAAGATCAATATACCGATTGGATTGCCACAGGAATTCCTCCAGAAAGAATAATTCAAATTTCTAAATTAAATTATTCAGCATCGCTTATTGAACTTTATTTATCATGTGCATATACATTTAATACATATTATAATCGAACCCATGGTTCATCTGACCAAAATTTCTTATGTTATGATGGAACGAATAATAATTCAATAGATATCATTTCTGAGTGGGAAGATTTAATAGCTCTTCCTGCAACTAGAGCAGAAAGGGAATCTAAGTTAGTTACGTATTTTGATTCCTTTACTAGACCAATATCAAGTAACTTTTTACAACCACTCAATTCAGCAGGAAATACATTAAACCTTCTTCACCCGAATTTAAAAGATAGTATTGATACGTTGTTAATTGCAGGCCAGGGGTTTGAACTTCTGAAATCTCTATTGAGAGACCTTTCTGGTTGGCTCAAAACTCATGTTGGTCCAGATTATCCTGATATTGCAACAACTATGCTCGGACTTGAAGCTCTTGATTTCATGTTTGATGTTATTAATTTCTTCAAACCATATCATGCTAGATTGAGTACAGTTGAAATTCTTTATGCAAGTGATTCGCCATTGCTAGATTCAATTAGGTTGAGTGATCCACTTCAACAGAATATATATCAAACATTTGTTGATTTTGATACATGTAACAGTATCCCTTGTTGCTCAGGTTCTACTACAATTGATTCGACTTCAGTTAGTGATACAACTGCTTGTATGTATTATGCAAGAGAAACATATGATTGTGGTAGTTATTATGATGCTGGAGCAGCTTGTGATAAGGATCATTTTGATACAACTGCTATTCAATATGTAACAGATGCTATTGTTTGTTCACCAGACTCAACGTCAATAACTGTACAAGAAGGGTCATATGTTCCATTTGACTTTGACCCTACTCCAATGCCATATTCCCAATCTGCAACAATCCTATTTTGGCAAGATGGGTTATGGCCACCATTTGATGAAGGATCGAGTTTCGACTGTCCTGGTGGTCGGGATATTTGTAATATCTATCAACTTGATTCGACCGGGGTTTGTGAGATTAGTTGGGATTCTACAGCTGACACTACGTCGGTTATTTTATATACAATTGGACACGGTACGAGTCTCCCAGCTGATACATTTAGAGTTTGGAACTCTAGCACTGATCCACAAAGCACAGCATTAGTATTTTCGATTACAGATTCTGTAGCTTGGCTAAATTGTGATCCATTAATAGGTGCTTCATTGGATGTAACTGATAAACAAATTATTGATATAAATTATAATGTAAGTGGTCTCAGTCTCGGTAGTCATTCTGGAACTATCGAAATTGCTGCAATAAATGCTTGTAATAATTCGCCGCAAAATATTTATGTAGAATTAACAGTAGTTCCAGTTGAAACTATTGCTGTAGATTCTACTGGTCTAACTGTAGCAGTTGGACAAGGATTCAACCCAGCAGATCAATCATTCAATATTTGGAACTCTGGATTAGGAACTCTAACATATAGTATTGCAGATGATCAGACTTGGTTAGATCAAGTTCCGAGTTCTGGAACATCAACAGGTGAACATGATCCAATAGTTGTATCATTTATCACATCCCACTTAGTAGCTGGAAGTTATAATGCAAATATTATAATTTCTTCAGCTTCAGCTACAAATACTCCACAAACAATTCCAGTTTCATTAGTAGTTTCACAACCAACAATTGCAATTGATTCAACTGGTGTTATAGCTACAGCTGTTCAAGGAAATAATGCTCCAAGTCAGACATTTGAAGTTTGGAATTCTGGACCTGGTGGGTTAATTTATACTATTTCTGATGATGCAGCTTGGTTGAATGTTGTTCCGAATTCAGGAATATCAGTTGGCGAACATGATACAATAAATGTAAACTTTACAACTAGTGGACTATCTGCTGGCAATTATAGTGCTACAATAACAGTTAGTGCATCAGGTGCTACAAATACTCCACAAACAATTCCAGTTTCATTAGAAATTACACAACCAACAATTGCTTTTGATACAACAGGGGTTATAGCTACATCTATGGCAGGAAATAATGCTCCAAGCCAGACATTTGAAATTTGGAATTCTGGACCTGGAACTTTAGCTTATACTATTTCTGATGATGCAGCTTGGTTGAATGTTGTTCCGAATTCAGGAACATCTTCTGGTGAACATGATACATTAACTATAAACTTTACAAATAGTGGATTAGCTAGAGGTAATTATAGTGCTACAATAACAGTCAGTTCAGCAATTGCTTCTAATTCACCACAAACAATTCCAGTTTCATTAGTAGTTTCACAACCAACAATTTCTGTTGATACAACAGGGGTTATATCTACAGCTATTGAAGGAAATAATGCTCCAAGTCAGACATTTGAAATTTGGAATTCTGGAGCTGGAACTTTAATTTATACGATATCTAATGATCAGACTTCTTGGTTAAATATTGTTCCTGATTCAGGAACATCAACAGGTGAACATGATACATTAACTGTAAACTTTACAAATAGTGGACTATCCGCTGGTAATTATAGTGCTACAATAACAGTCAGTTCAACAAGTGCTACTAATACACCATATGCAATCCCTGTTGATCTAACTGTTTTCTCAGCTGTTCCACCCATGATTTCTACCGACACAACTGGAATTACCGCAATTGCAACATTCGGTCATAATGATGCACCGCCACAGACATTTGATATTTGGAATGGTGGATCTGGAACAATTAATTATGAGATGGATACTGATAGCTCTGCTTGGATTACAGTTATTCCATTAACTGGAAGTTCAACAGGTGAACATGATTCTGTGACTGTTTCATTTGATCCAGCTGATCTTATTGTTGCTACACATAGTGGAAATATAATCATAACATCAGCAGAGGCAGTTAATAGTCCTGTAACAATTCCTGTATCTATGATTGTAGATGGTACCGCAACAGTTGAAGCTGCACAAGTCTTAGCTGAAGTAGAAGCTAACGTAGAAGAGAAGATAGAAATATCTCAAGCTCAACTTGATGTTGAATTTATAGATGGTGATGAGCTTAGAATGACTGAAGCACAATTAGATGTTGAAATGACTGAAAATACAGGAATTCAAGTATATCAAGTAGGACTACAAGTTGAAGCTTCAACAGGTGATGAAATGGATGTTTCGCAACTTTATGTACAAGTTGAGGTAGATTATGTCTAGGATATACACAAATGGATGGGAAAATGGGCACCTCGGAGAATGGGAGATCACATCTGTTGCTAAGACTGAGGTTGAGATTATTGATAATGATTGGTTAGCTGCAAAAAACCAATACATGCTACCCATTGAAAATGGAAAATATGCTATTACTATTTCGGGTGGTAGATATATAGAATATGATTTATCTAGGTTGCCTTCTTATCCAGTTGGCGGAATGAGAAATATTTATGCCAGATTCAAAATGCAATCTAGTATCCCCAGTTACAATAGTACTTATTTTAGTTTGTATAATGGTGCCTCTTATATTTTGCATTTAGGTTATAACCCTATCTCAATGTATTCTTATAAGACTTTAGTCACAGACCTTTTCATAGAACCATATAAATGGTATACTGTAGAAATGTACGTTGAGATATCAACAACAAGATCAATTGAAGATGGTTCAATACATATTAAAGTAAATGGCGTTGATATTCTTAATGAAACAAATGTGTCAACAACTAATATTTCAGCAGCAGACCAATGGGCAACGATATTAAGACTTAGTGGGCCGCCCGGCGCAGGAACAAACTATATTACATTATATGATGATATAGTTATATGTGATTCCACAACAAGTCTCACAGATGCTTCTATTATTCGTGGTATTCCATCAGCAGTTGGAGCAAATAATAATTGGGATCCTGACCCATCAACTAAAGAAACATATGAGTGTGTTGATGATGTTGGAGCACAAGCTACTGTTGAAACGGATTACATTATAGCATTAGGAACTGGTGGGAAAGAAACATTCCCGATCACTATAGATTCAACTGCTGCAGTAACAAATGTTGAATCTATTTCAGTTCGGACTCGTTCTAGAAGAGCAGGTGCTACATCAGCTTATAAAATTATTCCTATTTTGAGATCTGGTGGCGTTGATTACGAAAAAGTGAGTCAAAATTTATCTGATGATTTTGAAGAGTACCTGGGAATTTGGGAACAAAATCCAAATACATCATTGGATTGGAGTGCTTCCGATCTTAATAATATTGAGGTAGGAGTAAAATCAGATGAGTAGATTTTATATTGAAGGGTTTGAGGGAGGCGGAATTCAACCACCAGTTTGGAGTTACCCCGGATGGAGTTCAACAATTTATACACAGCCACCGGGAATCATGGTGCCACCTTCTGGTGGAACTAAATCTCTTGGAGAAAAATGTTTAGGAGTTTATTGGAATCAAAGTATTAATTTAGATATAGAAGCTGTTGGTGGTAGGGGAAATTTTAGATCTCTTTATATGAAAGCCAGGTTATATCTACAAGATACTGCAACTAATGTACTCTTATTTAATTTTACGGTTCGTAGAAATGAGGCAATCATGGGTACATTATCTACGACAGCTACTGGTTGGAAATATGTTGCTGGTTCGGCAACATATCAGGGTGGAACCATTGTAACAGCAAACGAATGGTTCATTCTTGAAATGTGGATAAAGCTATCAACAGATTATATCACAGCTGATGGGGAAATTGAAATCCATAAGGATGGAGTTCAACAATTTTCTGATTATGCAGCAAGGACAAACAACACATCAAATGCTAGTTCATCTGTGGCAGCTCACTCGGTTTCGAAAATAGCGTTAAGGGGTGGATATCAATATAAGAGAGCTTATTGGGATGATATGGTTTTTGATTCCACTTCTAGCTTCGGTACTGCATTAAATGCTTCTGTCATTGGATATGTACCATCATCTGATGTTACTACAAATTGGACTGTCCCAGCTGTAGCTAATTACCCAAAGATTGCCAATACAACCGGTGAACATATGTCTAGAAATATTGATGGAGAATATATTACTACTAATGTTGTAACTACAAAAGATTTATATGGTACGGCAAAAGATTTTACTGATGGGACAGGTTCCATGGATGTTCAAGCAGTTCAAGTTCAAACAAGAGCCAGAAGACAAGGTCCGTGTCCTGCTTCACAAGTGAGACCGTATCTCAAAACTGGAGGCGTAGAGTATCCTGGGACAAGTGAGATTGCCCCATATGAAAACTTTCAGACTCGTTATTCAGTATGGATTCAAAATCCAAATACATTAACAGATTGGACTGAAGCTGATTTAAATAATTTGGAAGTTGGAGTTGAATCTGTTTCATAGGGGATTATTAAATGCCAAGATATATAGAAGGATTTGAACGTGGGTATCAGATAAATATGATGAATCAGGCTCCTCAATCTATTGGGGTAGGGAGTAGGAATAAAGTATTAGCACTCGATCCTACTGCAACCCCACCAGTTGATAGTGATTATTGTTTATATTTTGATAGAGCTGGTTCGGCAACATATAAATCACATATGATCTTGAATACTCCTCTTGGTATTGAAAATACTACAGAATTATATGTGAAATTTAGATTTCAGACGACAAGAGTTTCAGGTGGTAGCACTATATTTTCTGTAGGTAATGAATCTAATACAGCTATTATCAGTCTTTCTAGTGAGGATGGTAATATAAGAGTTAATTCATATTGCTCAGTTTATGATGCAACAGAAATGGTATCTTCATATAATATGATAATAGACAAGTGGTATATAATTGAATTCTATGTTAGTATATCACCTGGTGCTTGTAGTGCTTCGCCAACTGGTTCATATGAATTAAGAATTGATGGTATAGTTGAAGCAAAAGAAGATAATGTAAGAACGGGTGGTGGTTATGATTATTATAACACTGTTCTTTTTTCTTGTGGTTATAATCGCGTTGCTTTAATGGATGATATAGTTATTGATACAACTTCAGCATTTGATATTACAACAGGTGACTCAAAGGTATATTTATATAAACCAAATGCTAATGGAACTAATTCAGATTTTATTCCTTCATCTGGTCAGAATTATGAATGTGTAGATGTTACTGGAAAACTCTTAAATGTTGATGATAATTATATTAGTTCAAATCAAGTAGCTGATAAAGATTCATATACACTTACAACTGACTCAACAAGTCCGATGACGAAAATAGTGACGGTTCAATCTGAGCATAGGGTTGAAAGGGTTGGTAGGTCGGTTCCAAGATCTATTAAACCATATCTTTTAATAGGTGGATTTGAATATACTGGAGATGATTTTCCATCTGATGATCTTGGGGTGGGATCTCCAAGAGCAGTGATTAATGAGTGGAGGCAAAATCCAAATACATTAACTGATTGGGTGGAAGGTGATCTTTCTAGTCTTGAGTTAGGAATTGAGACTGATGTATAAGAGGAATATATAATGTCCAGAATTTATACTAATGGATTTGAAAGAGGAGATGTTGGGATAATTCATGCCACAAATCGAGGGGAAGCTGATCTTGAAAGTATTCTGATAATTCCAAATAGTGAAATTCCTTCGCTATCTGGATATATCATAGATCATATCCCCCCAAAATATGGAAATTATGTTCTTGGTATGAAAGGTGGGTATGAAGTTCAGTTTTGTCCGTATGAAGTAACTGGAACTATATTCACGGAGATTTATATTAGTTTCAGATTTCTATTTACAGGTATACCTTATTGGCAAGGTCATATGTTCTCTTTAGAATCACCTCTTGGTAATAACCATGTAACGTTTTATGATGATGGTACATATAGAGCGACTGGATGGTTAGATATGGGTTATGGTGAAGCCAACATTGTTATCCCAAAGGGTTTATCTTCTGGCATATGGCACTTTATTGAATTGTATTATAAGCTTTCAACTGATAGATATACAAGTGATGGAGCATATGATTTTAGGATTAATGGGAAACAATTTTCATCTTCAAATGCCTTCAAAACTAATTATGAACCAAACACGGTCCCGCGAGAAATAAATAGTGTAGTCTTGCGGGGATGCTGTCAAGCGATAGATTGGGTATTATTTGATGATTTTGTTGTTGACTCGACAGCGGCATTTGAAACTGGTGGTGGTGGTGTAATTCGATATCAACCAACTGGAGATGCGACAACAGAATGGACCCCAAGTGCTGGTGTATCACATTATACAATTGCTGATAATCGACAACTTAATAGAGATATGCCAACCAGTAACTATCTTTCAACAGATACAACAGGAGAAGATTCTTACATAATAGGACAAGATGGAACAAACACTTTTGATGTTAATAGCACTATATTCTCAGTTCAAACTAGTCAGATGGTTTCTAAAAGAGGATATTCTCCAGTTGATGATGTAAAATCTTTTTTAGATATTGGAGGAAATAAATATTTTAGTGATTCATATCGAGTCCCGATTGAAAATTACTATGAGTCCACATACATATGGGAAACAAATCCAAATACCTTGACTTACTGGACTGCTAATGATATAAATAATCTCAACCTTGGGATAAAGGGGGATTAGATATGCCAAGATACATCGAAGGATATGAAGGGGGATCTCCTGCTGCAACCATATGGCCAAGGT
>Ga0307379_10010952_pt1 | contig 11956 bp, 24 predicted proteins | sample UN2MG_FD_202237 | JGI IMG/M metagenome (GOLD analysis project Ga0307379, IMG submission 202237) | Soil microbial communities from Risofladan, Vaasa, Finland - UN-2 | ecosystem: Environmental > Terrestrial > Soil > Coastal area > Acid sulfate soil | place: Finland: Risofladan, Vaasa | collected... | reverse complement strand
ATCAGGCGGCATGAGGTAAAACCCTGCTAGGAGAAAATATGATTGGTTTTAAGGTCGGAGATAAGATTAGGTTGCGCGCAGACCTCGTCGATACATACGGGTTCAAAGCGCATTACTTTGCCGGTGACCATAGAGTTGACCGCGTAGAAGGGCTGCAATTTAGCTCTGAGTCAATGCTGGGTTGTAATTTGCGGCCCCAAAGCGACTTTGTGTCGGTTGCCCTAAAGGTCGGTGACATTGTTACAATTACGGTTGACGCGAAGGAGAGCTACCTGGAAGACTTTGGTGGCGGTCGTGAATATGAGATTACTGAAGAAACCTATGACGGAAGGTGGAATTTGTCGCCACTAAAGGCGCGGAAGAGTCTGCGCAGCCTCGGTGTGGACGCATATACATATCATGCCATGGTTTCACGCTGCTTAACCTCGGAAGCCAGCTTTTTCGCATTCGGGGGTAGTGGTTTTAGATGGGGAAAGGATGGTGTTATATTTGCAAGGTCAGCGCACCTTAATGTTTCAAGCAACGTAAAAGAGACTGTTGCTGAGATAATTAACGACAGCCATATGTCGGACTCAATTTTGTCAGAAGAAATAAAGGAAATGACGCTTAAAGTTGGCCGGTGGTATAGAATTAAGTCTGGCCCGCTTGGTGGTCGCATTATGAAATGCTACAAGGTCATTCTAGAAGGCTACGTGGGCTGTTTTTCTGTGGATAGCCAAGGATATGAAGAACATACCAGCAATCTAACGAGACTGAGTTATCATTCGACTGAGGTCCAAGAACAAATTAAATCGAAGGAACCTATTATGAATCCCGACTACAATAAGACTCACGGCTATGTTCGTAGTGACGCGGTCTATGAAGCCAAACATGCTCTTGAGAAGGCTCTTGAGAAGGCGAGGGCTAATAAGCTGGCTCTTGAGAAGGCTAATAAGCCGCCAGAGCCGATTGTCGATAACGCTGAGCTTAAGAAGGCCAGTAAGGAACCAAAAGAAATCGAAGCCCTTGTGGAAAAGGTTATCCATAGAAACATGGCTGAACTTAGGGCCGTCGCCACGAGCTTCGTGGGAACTGAGAGTAATAAGCGTATTGAGCGAGTTAAATATGACTTGCTTCGAGCTACCGAGGTTAATATCCTTGAGATTGAGGCTATCAAGGCTGGGGTTAAGCAGCCACGCAAGGTTAACTGGCCTGCCGTTATCATTGGACTCATTGGAGTAGCGACTACTATTACAGCATACGTGCTCTAATTGCACGTTTATATGGACACCAAAATCTAAGAAGAAGGTATGGTAATGGACCCATTCAGATTTCTCACGGAAAATATCCGTCACCATAATATGGGCAGCCAAAGGTTGTTTAGATTTGCCAACGGCTTCGGAGCTAGCGTGGTAAAACATTGCTATTCTTATGGAGGGGAAGAGGGTTTGTATGAATTGGCAGTAATTAGCTGGGATAGCCCAGTGTCGTGGAAAATAGAATACGACACCGACGTAACGTCAAATGTTCTAGGTGGACTGGCCTTAGAAGACGTTGAAAATGCGTTGAGGTCTATTATGAATCTTGACCCAATCCAAAGGGAGCTAAGTCAAAATGACTCGTAAACATTTCGAAGCAATGGCAGATGCTATTTCAGCCGAGAAACTATTGGCTACCCAAAGTGGCTATGGTGCGGCAAGGCTTGACACGCTGCTATCTACTACCAAGCGGCTAGCTACAGTTTTTAAACAAAGCAACCCACAATTCAATACTGCTCGCTTTATGGCGGCGTGTGGGTTTTAGGAGACGATAAATTAGCCATGACTAAAATGTTTAGAGTTTGGGGAGACGTAAGGGTTGCTTTTATCCATACCGTTGAAGCTGAATCAGCAGAAGCGGCATGGGAAATTGTAAACGACACTAGAATTAAAGACCTTGACACCACCGACGAAAAGGATGGTATGGACATTCAAGGGTGGGTTGAACTAGACGAAGAAGGCGAGGAAGTTTATGACTAAGTGGTGCATTATGAAAGAAAAGTTTTTGACGAAATGCCCTGGGTGTGGCAATAAGGACGTTGTGGCGCAAGACCCTATGTTCTGTGTCCGTTGTGATAAGACACCGCCGCCCAATACGGTAGTGCATAGCGGCTATTACAGGCAGGTTAATCCACAAGTGTCGGTTACTATCGACCCAAAGGATTTGGATACGCTATTTCCAAAGGCTTAAGAAGTTGGACCCTTAGCTCAGCAGGTAGAGCAGTCGGCTTTTAACCGACGAGTCATGCGTTCGAATCGCATAGGGTCTATATAAGGAGAGTGGATATGATTGGGATTTGTGAAAGCTGTAAGCAAGAATGCTCAGTCGGCATTATAGACAATGGCATTGGTCACTACGAGTTTTGGGGTGCGCCGGGATTCGATTCTAGGCCAGAAGCCGTATCGGATTGCTGTGAAGCCCCGGCAGTTAATGACCAAGGTGATATAATCTCCGACTCTGATATTCGTGAGGACGAAGCGGACGCAAGGGCCGACTATCTTTACGAATGTCAAAAGGACAGGGAAATGTTCCCAAACGACTATAACGATTAAAACATGGTTGGGCTGGACGTAAGGAGTGAGTCCGATTGAAATGGTATGGCTTTTGTGGTTAATAGCTATCATTCTAAGGGCATAGACTAGTCTTGTGCCTAAAGATAGACTACAACAGTAAACTAATCAATTTCCCGTTGAAGCGTAGGGCGCTGCGCTGAGGGATAACGTGGGTTCGACTCCCACCCCTTCCTATCTCACAAAAGGAGACCGAAATGAATCTTGCAGATAGAATTATCAAACGTATTGAGTCATATAGTGACTATAAATCTTCAATAAAGGTCATTCGCAATAATTCCTACGGTCCTATCTACTTGGTAGGCGGCAAGGTATACCGGACGATAATTGAGGAGCTAACTGGACGTGACGTTAAGGCAGCTAGCGTTGATTGGGACGCCCTTTGTATGGGCGACGTTAAGCCCTCTAATGTTCCGTCAGGCTGGCAGCGCAATCCTTATAATAGAGAGGCCAAGCCAAATTCGTTGGGGCTAGTTGAGAGCGTTCACGTCAGAGCATATCATGCCAAGCATATTTATGCCCAAAGGCGCATTGGCTCCACTAGAAATGCCGCTCACAAAATTGACATTATCGGCATTAAGGACATTCCTGGTCAGACTCTCAACGCATACTTTGACATAGTGCCGCTAGACATTCAACGCATTGCCCTTTGCTTGGAAAAACGCACGTTGTATGGAGTCAAAGGTATGAAGGCTATTAACTCAGGCACCATTAGGATAAACAGTAATAAGGGCACTATGCCTGGGTTGGATATTTCCTCTTACATCCAGCGCAAGGCTGAATCTTTGGGCTTTAGTTATGAAGGGCAGGAGGCACCTAGAATCCCCTGCGATTGCTTTAGTCACCCGCGCGCCATGCTATTTGGTGGCTGCAAGTTCCCACAATTCCACACTTAAAGGAGGCCATAAATGGCTAAAGAGTTTGCCGAGGAGCCGACTAGGCTCTTTAGTAATGGACGCGAAACGTCATGGACTAATGAGGCGCATAGAATCTCAAAGCTAGTCAGTGAATTCACACGGACTGTTATTGACGACAATCCAAACATTTGCATCCGCGACCTCGAATATGTAATGGCATACGCTGTTCGCTGTGCTGCCTTGGACGAAGTCCTTGATAGGCGATTGGCGTGAGCGACATTGAACGTGAGAGGTTTTATAGAGAGGGCCATGAATGCGGCGAATGCGGGGGGTGGTCTGACAGACACAACCTAACCCCTTGCAAGGGCAGGATTTGTGGTCCAACAGGAATTTACGCGCAAGAAAGTGCAAAGGAGAATGACAGTGAGCGACCCCAAGACAGTCAGTAGTGAGAAGCCCAATCGGAACCGAAACACTCAAAAGTATAAGGAGGCAGAAGATACTGCTGCTTTTATTACCAGGAGCGTTCACAATAAAACCCCTTTTATAGACGAAGATGCCTACCTTGAGTATTACCGCGAGTGCCGCGAGGATATGTATGTAGGCTCTTGGTCTCACGATTACTTTTAAGGAGATTGATATGAGCGACTTTAAAGTGACTAGCACCGTGACTGAGCGGCGAGTAGAGGACCTACTTTGTTGCGGCATGGAAAGCGGTCATTATAGTGACTTTCGCATTATCGGCTATGAGCCTGCCGACATTCAGAATAAATGCACCTATCCTCACATTGAGGTGCCCTTTAAGGAGGGTGGTGTCATTTTAATGAAGGACAAGTATGGCGATAGCCATAAGATTTATCGCCTTGACCGTGCGGCTCTACAAAGAGGACTCCATGTCCTTGCTGAGAAAAGCCCACGTCAAATGTGCGAGTTTATGAATGAGAACGAAGACGTAATAACCGGCACGGAATTCATTCAGTGCGCCCTGCTAGGAGATATTATCTATGGCTGAACCGACTAAAAAATCCAAAACTGTAGATGGTTTCATTGACCTAATTATGGGTGGACAGCCTGGCGACAATCTAAGGGCCAAAACTGTTAGGTCTGGACTCTGTGTCGCCTCGCCTATTGGGTGTGGCGGTAAAATCGGCGTGTTTCGAGACGCCGTCTCTAAGCGTGAACATGCCATTACTGGCTTTTGCCAGAATTGCCAAGACAATATGTTTGGAGTATAAGATGGCTGAACAATATCATTTTTTGGACCTACCAAGCGAACCCGAAGATACCGAGTATGACGAATATACTGGCGAGGGTAGTGACGACGGGCATGACGCCATTAAAGATGCCAATGCCGAGTCTGGCTTTGCCCACGATAGTCATGCTGGCTTTTACATTGCAAGACAGCGCGGCTGGATACGCCGAGAGAGTGAGTGGTAACAATGAGTTTGGGATATACACCTTCTGAAAGCGAAAAAGCTGCACAACAGGAGTCTCTTAAGGTCAAAGCTGAGGCTGGCGAAATTGAAGTCAAAGAGTTTAATGGGATGCTATACAAGATAGTGCCCTGGATTGGCGGCAGGACTGACTCATGGGGTAATAACCGCGCATGTAATTGTGCTGACCTTAAACGAGTCGTCGGTATGTTTTGTGTTTGTTATGGGCGGGCATGGTGCCCTACTCATAGTGGGCCACGTTGCGTAGGAGGACACGATTAGGATGGCTAAACAACTAACTGGAGTTTGCGAGGTATGTAGTCTCTGTAGGGAGACATATATTGTGAAAGATGACTGGACTGGTAAAGTAGTGCAGTATGAATTGTGTTCGGAATGTATAAATGAGGACTAAGGAAACAAAATGAATAAACTTAAATTTGGAAAAGGCAACGCTAAACTCGACAGTCGAGTGCAAACCTTTAGCCTGCCTGCTGGCAAAACATGCCCAGGCGCCAATGAGTGCAAGTCTATGGCAATCGAGAAGGATGGCAGGCGCACCATTAAGGACGGCCCCAAGACCGTCTTTCGGTGTTTCGCGGCTTCCCAAGAGGTTCTATATACCAAGACCTTTGAGGCGCGGGCTCATAACCTTCGCCTACTTATGGAGCATAAGCATAATGCTACTAAAATGGCGGGGCTAATCACAGCAAGCCTGCCTGGTAAAACCAAATGGGTGCGCATTCATGTGAGCGGCGACTTCTTTAGTCAGACCTATTTCAATGCCTGGCTTAAGGTCGCGAGAGCTAACCCCGACATTCTGTTCTACGCTTATACCAAAAGTCTGCATCTCTGGGTTAATCTCCTAGGCTTCATTCCCACTAACCTCGTGCTTACTGCCTCTGTTGGCGGCAAGCATGACTTGCTTATCCACGCCCATAACTTGCGATACGCTAAGGTTGTCTACAGTGAGGCTGAGGCTAAGGACTTGGGGCTTGAGATTGATAAAGACGATACTAAGGCTATGAAGCATGGGCCGTCATTTGCCCTACTGTTGCATGGCACTCAGCCCAAAGGCTCTGAGGCTGGCGTAGCATGGCGCAAGCTGTCTAAGGCTGGCAAGGCTGGATACAATGCAAAGACTGTTAAGAATGTTAGCCTGCCGGTTATGATACCGTGAAGGAAGAACACATACTGTGGGCGCGAATGGTGGCACTTGAGGTAGAACGCAAAAGGCATGACGGCACAAGTGAATGTGCTGGCTGTAAGCCTGAGGACATAGTTGTTTTGCCGCCTTTATGCACCGATAAGGCCGTAATGAACGTATTGAACGAGGAGTTAAGTAATGAATCCAGCCTCTAGTCCCACTAAAAGAATGACTAAGCCCGCCGTGGGCACATGGGATATTAGTGAAAAAAGAGATGAGGTTGGCCGCATGGTGATTACCTTAAAAATTCAAGGAAGTATTTATGCTGAGGGCAGGGCTCTTAGTAGAGTAGACGCATATAAGGAACTATTAAATGAGGTGGCAACTCCGCTATCTCGCTCTGTAACTATTGCCCGTTTAATGGGTGGAGAACTATAATGAATAAAGAAATTAAAGAACGTTGGCTTTCCGCACTAAGGTCTGGCGAATATGCTCAAGGCTGCGGGGCTCTTAAAGACTCAAATGAATTTTGCTGCCTTGGCGTCCTTTGCGACCTTTACATTAAGGATGGCAATGATGCTGAATGGAGTGAAGGCTTCATGGATGAATGGAGTGAAGGCTTCATGGAGGACGGCGTAGGTTATAATGAGGAATTGCCTAACTCTGTTGTGGAATGGGCTGGCCTTGACGATAATAACCCTATGATTATTATTGACAACGGCGATAGGGTAAATATCTCTAAGGCCAATGATGGTTATCCAGGCAGTGAGCATCGTGGTGAGGTTCAGGTGCTCTCACATTCGTTTGAACAGGTCGCTGACATTATCGAGAAACAACTTTAACCGACAAGGACAGAATTATGAGTCGCGCATATATTGGATTGGGCCTGCCTCGCTTCACGAAGCGAACGCTGATTTCCCACATGAGGCGTGCTGCCCCAGATAATAAAGAGGTCGTCCGCTGGATTCGCCGTATGAGACTCGCTTACAAGCGTGTGTATAAAAAGGAAGCGCCGCTTACGTTCGACGCCATGGATTTGCTTAACGCCTGGATTGCCATTCGCGAATACGGTGCTCCTTGGACCTATGCTGGCAATAGGAAAGTAAAGCCGTGCGCTGGCGGCGTCCGTCTTATCTTTAATCTTATGCTCACGCCAGCAATTATTGAAGCGCTAGATAGGGTATGTAGTGCTAACGATATTGAGTGGGGGTGGCAGCATGGCTTCAATCATCCGAGTATCTTTGGAGTCCTAGAAAAAGCTAAGAAAAAGAAAATTAAAGTGCCAAATAGCTAGGGGTGGCTATTGGCCGCTCAGTGTTGTCCCGGCTGAGAATTGAGAGAACGGGGCATTATGGTAGAGACAAATAGAGTATTAGAAGTCAATTGTTTATAATAACCTGGGCGCTCAGGTAAATGCTTACTTCTAGTGGGTGCGATGCCCACCTCTACCTTTGGTGTGAGTAAATACATAATCCGGACAAGAAGCCGGAGGAAACTTAAAATACACTGAAAGCACCTTTATACAAAAGGAAATCTAATGAACGAGATACACTTATTGGTGCCCACAGAGGTAATTAAGAAGTTGTCCGCTCGCTTCGTCTTAATACATAAGCACGGAGCCCATGGATATTTTGTAATGCTCACCGAAGGTGAATTATGGAGTGTTGTTATGTCACTGGTATATAGTGGATATAGGGTAGATATTAACCCAGGTGACGTTATAAAGCTAATGGCGAAGAAATCATAAGAAATGAGATAAATATGTATCAGTTTATGACCCTAAGGGAGTTCCTCGCTTCATTTGAAAAAAACAGTCTCAATTCATATATGAGCGCTAGTATGTTTTTAGTATACTATGATACTGCGAAGGTATCGTTTGAGAAATATGGACCAGAAGGCCCTCCTTATGGAACCGTTGTCGAGACGCTTCGGGTCGGGTTCTGTGGCGGCATTGGAGTAATAAGAACCCTTGTTGAATTTACAGAACAGCCTCGGCGCTATATTGGCTTACAATATATGGACCAGCTTTCGATTAGCAAGCGCTCCCATTGGTGGTGCGACTTTAAGGTGGCAAATGATTTATACTAAACAAAGTCGAAAGAATGAAAGCGGCCCCGTCGCGCTCCTTAATCTTGGTAAAAGGCTAGGTATGAACTTAAGCTATCGACAGTATATTAAACGCTTTAGGACGCTCTGTCAATGTGTAGGGTCAAAAGACCCCATCGCCAATGAGACCGACTTTGATTATGCTATTAAGAAGGTTTTTGGCTGGGTTGGACCTATGACTAAACTAGTTGCCCCTCAAGAAAAAGACTTCTATACTCTACTTGAGAATGACGATTTTGACGGCGCGGCGATTAGACTAACGACTGGTGACTATGTCGTTCTAAGTCAATTATATAATTTTGGGGACATAAGTATTGTGCCGTATGGTGTCATTGACTATAACACACTCAAGTCAATGTTCTGCCAAAAGGGCTTTACTATCTGGGCCATTAAAAGTATGCTGTAATCGAATCATAAGGTGTGAGGTAAAACATGAATGCAGAAGATAGACTACGAGAACTACGATTACAGATGGGTCTATATAGTGCAAGCCCGAGTGGCCTGCGCTTAGACTCCTTTAAACTAACCTACCAAGAATACATGAAGGACTATTATGTATCCGTGCGAGAGGCGTTTTGGAATTTCTTCAATAACGAATGTGTCTAAAAGGTCAGTATCAGAAACCATCCAACGCCAAGAAGGCGCGGACTAAGTAGTTCCCGTCAAAAGACTTAAGAAAAAAAACTTTGTGCTGACAGGTGACCTCCACTTGTCAGTCTAATGTGATACAATGAGACTACATTAGTCACTTGAAACTGGAGAGAAAAACATGGAACTAAATTTTCCTAAGATTAAAATTGATACGTCTCGTAAATTCGAGGCCGAGAGCTTTAGCCTTGGCGATATGCGCGTGATTATGGAGCTACTTAGTTCTAAGATTTATGCCCGCCCCAAATACATTATTGTCCAAGAGGTTGCATCTAATGCCCGAGACGCTAACCGCGAGGTTGGGCGAGAAGATGTCCCCATTCAAATCAAGCTGCCGAATCGCTTGGACGACAATTTTATCATTGCCGACAGCGGCCCTGGCATTTCGCCCGACCGAATGAGTGATGTGTTTTTGAAATATGGAGAGAGCACTAAGCGAGCCGACAACGTCCTTACAGGCGGCTTCGGTATTGGTGCTAAGACTCCCTTTACTTACACTGACACATTCAATGTTGTCACTGTAACAGACGATAACGGTAAGAGACATCAGCGCACTTACATTGCCCATAAGACCACTGACGGCGGCGCTCAAATGAGCCTAGTTGATACTCGCGATAGCACTCAACATACCGGGACTGCTATTAGTTTCGCCGTGGAGCGAAAAGACTTTGTAGACTTCCAACTGGCAGCCGAGGAAGTATGTCGTTATTGGCTTGTGCGTCCTACCATAACTGGCATTCCGAACTTTACCTGGCCTACAGAGAAAACGCTACATAAGGGTGACGGTTGGTCATTGGTCAGCGACCGGAATAAGGCGAAGGTGCTCGTCGATAGCATTCCATATAGCTTGCGACTAGAGACTGTATTTGGAAATGATAGAAGCACTGAACTCTATAAGGTTCTTAATCAGGGCTCAATCCGTATGTATTTTAAGACTGGTGAGATTGAGGTAAGTGCTACTAGAGAGGACTTAGACTATAAGGACAAGACAATCCAGGCGATTAAAGACCGCGCCGCTCGATGTCTCAAAGACCTCCGTAAAAAAGTTGATGCGTCCGTTTCTGGAGCTAAGACGCTATGGGAGGCGAGCATCAAATGGCATGAAAATTCTAGTGAGTTTAGACAGTTCTTAGTTGAGCCAAAGTGGAATGGGCAGGACCTACTTTTGAAGTCATATAACTTCGCTGGAGGAATTGACACGGATAAACTAAAGGGCTATAAGGGCAATGACCAATATGTATATTGGCGCGACCAAATAAAGATTTCGAACTTTGTTAAGCACGGGGCTTCTATTGTGTCGAAAAAAAGCAGCAGTGGATACAATAACTCTATCGACCGGACCCTGACAATCTCAAATAGTGTCGTAATTCTTGAGGACGACGAAAATGTGTCACGCCCCAATAAAATGCGTATGACTACCGCTTTTGAAAAGAATCCACATGCTGATACGCTGTGTGTCATCTTGTTTAAGACGCCGGAAGCTCGCCTATGGATTGAGCATTATCTCCGCTGGTCTATCCTGCCAACTGCCTTGATTAGTTCATATCCAAAAGCTAAGAGACCCAAAATGGCTAATGGTAAGACGCGCATTGTCAATGCAGTTAAGACGCTGGGAGGCGGGGGTCGCTCAGGCTCGTGGACTAAACAGTGGATTCCATGTCCAGATAGGTCGCCTGACGATGGCAAAGGGGGCGTCTATGTGATTCTTAAGGATGGAAGGCCAATACTATCGAATGGACAAACTACTTCTAAAGAAGCTATCGAGCGAATTTTTAGTGACACCGATGATAGTCAGGTTATCTATGCTATCTTGTGGAAATATAGAAATAAGATTGATAAGTCTTGGACTGAAATTCTTTCTATGGCTCAAAAGAAAGTCGTGGAACTTAAAGCAAAGCCTAACGTGGCTATCTACGTCAAATACGGAAATGTAAGAGAAGATGGTGACCTTGGCTCTATCTTAGCGAAGACCCTTATTAATAATAAGGCTGAGATTAACGACAAGAATATTACTGGTCTCTTGGAAATTGCGAAGATTGCTTCGAAGGCCACCACAGACTATAATCACTACTGCGCTCTTATGCGGCGCATTGGAGGAACGCCCGATGAACCTAAGAATGAATTCGACGTAACTAAAGAGAAGATTATCAAAAGTTATCCTCTACTTAGTCGCGGCGACCACTTGCTCTTTTACCGTTACGGGCATGACTCTACATCCGAAGATAACGCTTTGATTACAAAAGATTTAATTTTTTATCTGAACGCAAAATTTGCTGCCAATGAAGCAGCGACCGAAGGAGCTACTAATGCAAACCCTTAAATTCTACCAAGACCATATGATTACTCCGCGAAGTCTAATCATCTGTTTCGACCATGGAGCACCCGTTACTGTGCTCGCAAGCAATAGCCGCTTTGAGGAAGTCAAGACGCTGCTTAACAACGAGCGCTTTAGTGAAGTGCCCGCCGCAGTTGACTTGGCTCTCACTATTGAGACTCATACCAAGGGCAAATTTACCGTCCAAAATGGTGTGATTATCATTGATGGAGCGGAGCTTCCCCTCTCCCTTAGTAACAAACTGTTGGAGTTCGTTGAGAACAGACTCTCTACCGTCCCGCTGGAACGCTTTTGGGATAACCTTAAGCTCAATCCGGCTGAATCGGCTCGTGAGGACTTGTTCGCTTATCTTGAGGCCAACCAGGCCCCTCTTACCGTTGACGGCTGCTTTGTAGCCTATAAGAAGGTTAAGGGAGACTGGTGGGACAGTCATACTGGCAAAACCCACCTTAACAAGCCTGGCAACACGGTTAAGATGGAGAGGGGCAGAGTTGACGGCGACCGTCGTAATACTTGCTCTAGTGGTCTGCACGTTGCGGCGTGGGGCTATGCGAGTGGCTTTAGCGGCTCTCGTATCCTTGAGGTCAAGATTAACCCCCGTGACGTTGTGGCTGTGCCGCCCGACTACAACCAGCAAAAGATGCGTGTTTGTGAGTATCTTGTCTTGAGGCAGACTGATAAGCCCTACGACCGTAGTATCTACGAAGTAGCGCCTATCGTTCCCGATTCCGTCTCCGTCTAGTCTGCGCTCTAGATGACAAGCCCGCAGGAAGGCACGGGGTAAGAGGTGTCTTAAGCCATATGGTATTCGGGTGGGGTTCGATTCCTTACCTGGCTGTCCCGAA
>Ga0307379_10010950_pt1 | contig 11957 bp, 15 predicted proteins | sample UN2MG_FD_202237 | JGI IMG/M metagenome (GOLD analysis project Ga0307379, IMG submission 202237) | Soil microbial communities from Risofladan, Vaasa, Finland - UN-2 | ecosystem: Environmental > Terrestrial > Soil > Coastal area > Acid sulfate soil | place: Finland: Risofladan, Vaasa | collected... | reverse complement strand
TGCTCTAGCTAGTATAATTGTAACTAGGATAATTAAACAATTAGACAAAAAAGGTAAGTGGTTAGATGTTGGGTTTGGTGCAGGAGATATGTTACTAGTTCTTGAAGAATATGGAATTGATGCAGTGGGAATAGATTTAAGTTCTAAGTATGTAAACAATTTCAAAAAATATGAAAGTAAATTAGAAGTGTTTCATAAAAATTTTGAAACTGATGAATTAGATGAATGCAGAGTAGTTCTTATGGGAGATGTATTAGAACATTTTATTGACCCACGCAAAGCAATTAAAAAAGTTTATCAAATATTGGAAGAAAAGGGTACCCTTTGGATTTCTACTCCAAATTTTGAAAGTGGAATTGCTAAGTTTCTTAGGCATGCCGACCCTATGCGTAAAGTATGTGAACACTTAAATTATTTCTCTTATTACTCTCTTTCAAAATTATTAATAGAAGAAGGATTTGAAATAAAAGATTATCACCTATCCGAAATTGTTCCGGGAGGAATGGAGATAATTGCGAGGAAAATATGATAACAATAAAAGAAATGATGGGAGATATGAACATGACTGAATTTCTATATAAATGTAAAAATGATTTTAAGTTTTGGTGTAATGTAGTTCTTCAAGAACTTTTTCAAAAAGAATATGGAGGAATAAAAGATTTCCATCTTGAATGGTTTAAATTAGTGCAAGAGAATAATAGAGTAGTAATTCTTGCCCCTTCTGGATTTGCTAAATCTACCTTGCTTGCAATAGCTTATCCCCTTTGGATTTCATTTACTCAATCAAATAAACAAATTATGATAGTTTCTAAAACACTTCCACAGTCGCTTAGGCTTCTTGAAATCGCAAGAGTAGTAATTGAACATAACGAGCTTCTTCAAGAACTTAGACCTCAGAATGCTGATAAGTCGTGGAGTAAACAAGCATTAAGAACTTCAACTAATTGCAGAATATTTGTTAGACCGTATTCAATTAACATTAAAGGTGAAAGAGTTGATTATGTTATTCTTGATGAGGCAGCAAGTTATGATAGACCAGAAATTTATTTAGATTATATCGTTCCTAGATTAAATCCAAAAGGTAAGATAGTTTTAATTTCAACTCCGGAATCTCCAGTAGATTTGATGGCTAGATTAAATAGACCAGAACTTGAATATGTTTATAGAATATATCCAGCAGTGGTTTTTGTTAACGGAGAAAAACAAGCTATATGGCCCGAAAGGTTTCCCCTTGAAAAACTTGGTAAGTTAAGATTGGAGTTGGGAGAAAATTATTATGAAAAAAACTTTATGTGTAATCCTAAAGCAGAAGAAGAAAATGCAATTTTTACTTATGCTATGATAGAAGATTGCTTTGATAAAGATAGAGCATTTAGTTTTGCAACAGAAGGGGGGAATATATACATGGGTGTTGACTTAGCAGTAAGCGCAGGACCAAGAGCAGACTACGATTGTTTTGTAGTAGTAGAACTTGTTGGAGGGCATATCATTTTAAAACACGGAGAAGTGCATAGGGGTTGGAGCATTAATTCTAAAGTAAATAGAATAATAGAATTAGCACAGACATTCGGAGAGAAGTTAGTTAGCATAGTGATAGACCAATCGAATATCGGACAAGCAGTAATAGACGACTTAAGAGATGTAGCGTTACCAGTCAAGGGGCAAGATTTCCATCCTACTAATAGAAACAAGTTATTGATGAACTTAAAGAAAGTTCTAGAAGAAAAAAAATTAATTATTCCATTTAATCAAGATGACCCAAACACTCAAAAGTTTGCACATACTCTTGCTCTCGAACTTGTTAAATTTAAAGAAGTTACTACAGACCAATCTGGACAAAGGCTTGCCTCATCAAAATATGTTTCAGCAGGAACTCATGATGATACAGTAATGGGTTTGGCTATGGCTTGTATTGGGGCAGCATTAGAAAGACCTTTTGATGCAGATTGCATTGTTTCAGCATAAACCTTAAATACTTATATTGCTTATAAAAAATATGACAATTAAAAAAATCCGTGATTTTTTTAAAAAAAACAAGAAATTATCAGAAATTTCTTTAATTTTTTCAGAAATAGCTTTAGATGGATTGGTTTTAAACTTTTTATTCTTCTGTGTATTTGGACTTTCATTCACTTGGTATAGCTGGCTTGGGTGGGGATTTGTTCCATATACCTTAGGAGAAGTTATTCCAAGAATCATTGTTAAATATAAAAAGAGATTTGCATAATGCCAACTTTTATTGAAACTTTAATGGGGAAAGAAGATAGGATTGATTCACAAAGTATCCACACTCTTGCTTTAGATGGAAAAGTTGGAGATATTAAAACTGCAGCAGTTGGGCAGCGTTCAGAGAATAGAATAAGTAAAGAAGAATTGGAATATGCTTACAGAGCAGATAGTTTTATTTTTAATGCAGTAAATGTGGCAGTACAAATGATTATGTCTGCAGGGTTCACATTAAAAGCAGAAAAAGCAAGTGTGAGAAAATGGTTTGAAAATTTCTTTGAGAACATTAGTAAAGTTGGAGCAGACACTACTATCGAAGAAATTCTAATTAGAATTTTTCAAGATGCGTATATTTATGGTGGAAGTTGGAACGAGTTAGTTTGGAATGTTGGAGATAGTAATATTGTTGACCTTAAAACTGTCAATCCAATTGAAATGGATTTTGCAAGGAATGGAGATGGGAATATTGTTCTGGATGAAAATGAGAAACCAATTGGTTATGTTCAATCTGTTCCGTATGGTGTTGATATTGAAAATTTGGGAGACCCTGTTCCAGAAGGAGTTACTTTTACTGGAGGAAACAAAATTTTCATACTAGCAAAAAGAATTGCGTATATCCCACTTTATACTTATGGAAGTGGATTTGAAGGAATAGGAAAAGTAGAACCCGGATACAAAGCTACTATTTGGAAACTTAATCTTCTTAAAGCTGGTGCAGAATCAACTAGTCGTAGGGGATTTGCCCCAATAATTGCGAGAGTTGGAACAGAAAATGTTCACCCAACTCCTCAAATGGTTGCTAATGTTTTAGAAAAATTGAAAACTCTTGATTATTCTAAATACATGGCTATTCCTAACTATGTTGAACTTACTAGTTTAGATGTGCAATCTATTGATACTTATGGAGATTTTCTTAAATATCTTACTGCTATGCAAAGTGCCTCTCTTGGAGTGCCTGTTCCATTTGTTACTGGTTTAGGAGAAGAAACAAATAGGTCAACACTTAGCACACAACTTGAAGTATTCGAACTTTCTCTTAATTCAATAGCAAATAGGGTTTGTAGAAGTATAGAAAAGTATATCCTTAAACCAATAGCAGATGCTGAGGGTTTTACTGAAGTTCCTAAATTAGTATGGGGAAAGATTTCTACAATAATAAAAGAGGAGAAAGTAGGAGAAATTCCTAAAGAGGAAAAACCAGAAAAGGTTGATGAAGATGAGGAAGTTGAAGAAAAATTGGATTATACTCCAGCTGGTTCTGTTAGTGGAGGACCACTTGCTACAAGTTATCAAAATCAAGGGGTAAGTTTTGTAAAGAAAAAGAAAAAGAAATAGTATATATTTTTCTATATAAACAGAAAGTTTTATATATAATTACTACGTTTCAACCTAATGGTGGATAATATCTCTCTACCTGTTATGGTACCGAGCAGGTTATTAATTTCTCCGGGAGTATGGAATGATAATGAATATTCTGCTAAAGAAATAGAAGATGGATTTGCTAGAACTAATTGGGGAGATAAAACTAAGGTTTCTTTATGGTTAAATCACGATGATAGGAATGCTTCTGCTTTTGTTGGATATGTTAAAAATCCCACGCTTGCTTCTGAGGGAAGAGTATTTGGTGACTTAGAAATATGGGATGAGAAAACAGCAATTCTTTTAACAAAAGCTATGGCTAAATTTGGAATTTCTGCTAAAATAAAAGGTGATGAAGACAAAGGAGGAAAAATGCACAACTTTACTTTTGAAAACTTTTCAGTAGTAACTGTTCCTGCTTGTTCTGATGCATATATTAATTTATCTAAGAAAGAGGAATTAATTTCTAAATATCTTATATCAAATAACGAAATAGAGGACATGCTTGAACCTGATGATATTGAGGAACAAAAAATTGAAGAGGAATTACTCCCAGAAAAAGTTGAATTAGCAGAAGTTACTGCAAGAGAAGCAGAAAGAAAAAGGAGGGGGATGACACCAGCTCAATTTTATGCTGTACCAAGAGACCCACCAAGTAGTTCTTCACTTCCTATTTTTGACAAGGCCCACGTTCAAAATGCGATGGCTAGATTTAATCAAACTAATTTTAAAAGCCCTGCTGAAAAAGCAACTGCAAAAAGAAAGATAACCGCAGCAGCAAACAAATTTGGAATCATAGTAAGTGATAAATTTAAATCACTTTTCGATATAGATGTAAGGAGGTTAAAAATAGATAATATGACAGAGGAAGAAGAAAAGGAAGAAGTTGTCGAAGAAGTAAAGGAAGAAGTTGTCGAAGAAAAAGTGGAAGAAGAACTTTCTGAAAAAGATTTGTTAAAATCTCTTTGTGATAAGTTCGATAAATTGGTTACACTTCTTAGCAAGAAACTTGAGGAAGAAGAAAAACCTGAAGAAGTTAAAGAAGAACCGGTAGTTGAAGAGCCAGTCGTTGAAGAACCAGTAGTTGAGCCAGTTGAAGAACCAAAGGTTGAAGAAGAACTAATCTCGATTAAGAAAGAACTTGCAGAAATGAGGGAGAAACTTAATGCACCAAGAAGTAAAACAGTTCGAAACCTTTCCTCTAATAGTGTTGTAGAAGCAAAATTTGATGAAAATAAATTTTGTGACTTATTAGAAACACTAGATAAACCTATGAGATTTAAATAATGGAAGAATCAATGAAAGAATTAGCGTATACAGAATCAACATCAGCAAGAGGTACAGCACTTAGTACATCCTACCAGTTACAAGGAGTTTTATTCTTAAAGGAAATAAATGATGCAGCAAAGAAACGACTCTTTTTTACCCAATCAGCGTATGTAACAAGCGCACCAAAGGGAACAAAGGACGTCGTAATTCCATATAGAACATGCTATCTTGGAAGTTCAGGCGTTACTGCAGTTACCTCAGAATCAGATGCGGTAATAACAGCAACAACTTTAGATAATTTAGCAGGTGTAACAATTACTCCAATTATGAGTTTAGCAAGAATTGCTATTACAAATTATGCTCTTAGAATAAGTACTCTTGAATTGCTTAGAGCAGCTCAAAACGAGTTAGTTTATTCTATTGGAGATAGAGTTGACGCAGCAGTTGCAACACAATTAGGAGATGCAACAGCATCAACAACATCAGCAAGAGGAGCTCAACGTATTTACGGTGGAGATGCTACAAGCGATTTAACATTAGCAACTGGAGATATTCTTACTACAGACATCATTGCAAAAGCTAGAAAATATCTAACTTCTACAAAATGTATGTTTTGGACTGGAGGAGTTGAAGCAGCAAGTACACAGGCTAAAAATCCGTGGACTGAAGGGCTTATGTTATTCATTGCACCAGAACAAGAAGAATGTTTGATGAAGGATTCACAATTCGTTAATGCAGCAGAGTTTGGAGGTAGAGAAGTAGTACTTAATGGTTATATCGCAAGATACTTAGGTGTTAGCGTACTAGTTGCTCCGAATACAGAGGCAGCATTAGCAAATACAGTAGGACCAGATGCAACTACACCAACAGTTGATATGCATAGATGTATAATGACTTCTAAAGGAAATGGAGTTGCTCTTGTATGGGGATTACAACCAACATTAGAGATTGTACCTAACCCAGCATGGAGCCAGCAACAGATTGTTTTAGAATCAGCATACGCTTGTGGAACTATCCACGCAGACGCAGTAGTACACATCGACGTTTCAGACCAATAAATAAATAATAATTTTATTTTTTTTTATTTTTTTTATTTATTTTTTATATTCACAAACGAAAGTTTGGAAGGCCCGACGAAAGTCGGTTGAGATTCGCCTTAGGCGATGGACCCAGACAGATGTAAGGAGGACAAAAAAAAAATATGAGTAGTTTTAATAAAGTAGGAGGAAGATACGGAATGCATAGCGGTAGCGCTAAATTCAATAACATGCAAGTTGACTCAAATCTTTTTGTACAAGGAAATCCAATCGGCCCAATGGGACCAGGGAATACTTGGTATGTTGATAAAAATGTAAATGCTAGTGGAAGTGGTAAAACATGGGAATTAGCTTTTAAGACATTAACTGAAGCAGTAGCAGCAGCAAAATCTTATGATACAATTATCATGGGAAGAGGATATTACACTGAAGCAGCAACAATTACTATTGCGTCAACACAGAGAGGATTGAAAATTATTGGACCAACAACTGGCGGAGTACCAACTTCAAACGGACTTTCAAGTGCGACAAGTACTGATGATATTCTTATTATCAATGCAGATGATGTTGAGATTTCAGGAATAACATTCTGGTGTTTAACTAACGGAAAGAACGGAATTGATATTGGTGCAGCTTACGATGGATACAATAACTGGATTCACGATTGCTGTTTTCTAACAGGAAATGCAGATAATGACCTTGGAGAATATGGTATAAAAGTTAACAATACAGATGATTGTGTAGGAACTTTGATTGAAAATAATTATTTTTATTTCATGTCAACAGCAGCAATAGTTGCAGGTGCGACAAGAATGACAATTAGAAATAATACGATTTGGTCAAATTCTATTGGACTTGATTTAACAGCATTTACTGCTGGAGCACATTCAGGTACTTTGGTAACAGATAATTATTTGATTGGTAGAGCAGGTAGTACAATCGGAATTGAATTGGCTTCAACAGAACAAATAGACGGACACATTTTTATCGCAAATAATATTGTAACTAATTTTGGTACAAATATTACGGGCGGAAAATCTGTAATGAGTCAAGTGAACAATCAGACCGCAGCAGACGCAGATTCTTATTTACAAGTAGACGCATCACCTTAATTATAGTATGGTAAAAAAAGAAACAGTTAAGAAAGACAAAGTCGAAAGTAAATATGATTCAGCAGCAGACATGGCAATTATTAATAGAATGCATGAGAAAGAAAATGTTAAAGTTGTTAGTGTTAAACCTGTAGCAGTACCTATCGAAGAACCTATAGAAGAACCAAAAAAAAAAGTCAAATAGCAAATGATGATTTCGAATTTCTTTTAGAAATAAAAGGAATTGGAGAGGAAACTTTAGAAGACATCAAGAAAATCTATTCAAGTATAAAAGAACTTGATGATGCATTGAAGTCGGATACAGTTCCACTTCGAAACGATATAGTCAGAAAGCTTAAACGGAAACTTTTGTAAGTTCAATAAATTTTTTATTTTTTTTTTTATTTTTTCGTTTTGGGAAGTCCCGGTAGATACTATCGGTTGAGTCTCCTCGTAAGAGGATTGAGTTCCCATTAGTTCTGACTCAAATATAACTGCAAGGAGGAAAAGAAAAAAATATGTCAAATAGAAGATATGGATTTCATAGCGGAGTAGCGAATGCTAAGGCAGTTGAGATAGGAACTTCGTCAGCAAATATGATACTTTCTAAATACAATAATAGTTTGATTAATGTTCAAGTAACTTCTTCTTCAATAAATACAAGTAATAGTGTTAGGCCAATTTACATGGTACATACTATGAACGGTGTTGGCGGAGTTGGAGGAAGAGCAGAATTTAAATTAGTTTCAAATGTGGCTTTGGGTTCTTGGTGTAATGCACTTAAAGGTTATACTAGCCTTGGAGCAACAGGAACTTCATCTGGTTTAGCATCATCAATTTGTGCTGAAATGGACGTTGCTTATGCAGGTTCTATGCCCTCTGGACAATACTATCCTTTAGAAATTGAATTAATTCCCGGGGCTACAACAGCAACTTCAGGAACAAGCGGTAACTCAATAGGATTTATGTTTATGAGTGTAAATACTAATACAGCTGACTTTTTGTCTAACGGAATGATTATGAGTTTGAATGGATTAGGTACTGCAACAAGTAATAAAGTATTTCAACCAAACACTGCAACAGCAGCAAGTCACGCTTTGAGAATTATGATTGGAGGAGTAAAGTATTATATTATGCTTACTGAGAATGGAGCGTAAGAAAATTTAAATAGTTGCAGAACTATTAATGTAGGGAGGTAATTACATGAGAAAAATAAAGATAGAAAAATGGAAAAGCCATCTTCCCAAATATGAAAATGGGGAAATAGTTGGAACTGTGGAAAAAGAAGAAACACTCCTAGATGCAATTAATGTACTAATTGCTAATAAGAAACCAGAAGAAATGCCAAAAGGATTAGACAATTTTAGATTGATGGGCAGGCTTTCTAAAGCATTTGAAAAAGCAGATGAAACTGGATTTCTTGAATTAGAAGAAGTGGACTATCAGTTTGTTAAAGAAGATTTAGAAAAAAATATTCCAAGTACTTGGGGTATGAATTTAAATATAATGAAGGCGGTTGAAAATTTCCTAAATGTTAAAGAAGAATAATCTAAATAATCATAATTATAAGGAGGAAAAATATGACAATAACAAAAAAGACAAGCACTAATGGAGCATTTCTTGCTTGGTATTCAGACCAAACAACTTTAGCTACAGCAGTACAAGACTTAATTAACGCTTTGGATGTGGAGAAAATTCCTATAAAAAACGTTCAAATAATTACAGATAGCTATTACGACGGTACAGATGCGCATTACCTGGCTGTAGGAATATGCAAAAGGCATTAATTAACAAATGCCAGAATATACAGAAACCCCAGAAGAATCATTAACTCTCGCGGATACGCTAATAAGAAGCGGCATATTATCTGAGACACTTGCAGTTACAGATACTCTTCTAAGAAATCCAGTACTAGAAGAAACAATAACGTTGGAAGATAGTATTAGTCGTGGAAAAATATTTACTGAATCATTAACTCTTACTGATGGGGGTATTTATGGAACTGAGGTTCTTTTAACTGAAACATTAACTTTAACTGATTACCTTTTAAGAAATCCAGTGTTAGAAGAAACATTTGCAGTAGGTGACACTTTCAGTCATGTTCTAGTACGTGTGCTAACAGAAGTTCTTACTTTAGATGATGGAGACTATACTGGCGGGTCACAGAGGATTATAAGTACAAATGGTGCATGGGGCTGTTGTTTTTCTTCTAATATCTCTTTAGAAGTATGTATTCAGAATTTTATTAACTATTTAGACAAAGAACAACTTCCAATAAACATGTTACAGATTTCGTGTAGTGCTTTTAATACAGGTACCGATACCGAATTCCAGTGTTCAGCAGTAATTAAGAAGCATTAACAGGTGTACATATACACTTTCTTATACAAATAGAAAGTTTTATATATAAAAAGGTGTTCAGTATAAGATGGCACCGGGATTACAAATCGTTAATCGAGGAAGTGATGGGGAAATAAAGCAGGACTACCACGCATATAGAGAAGATGGAAAAGCCAGAGTAATGGAAGTAGACACGCTTAAAGAAGTAGAAGCAAAAGCAAAGTAATAATAAAATGAATGAGCAAGAACTTAGAGAACTTTTAGATGACCCAAAGAGAATCCTTAATATAGCAAGAGTTTTTCATCATCTACTACACGAATACGACAAAATGGAAGAAGAAAAAAACAAAGGAAAAGGCGTTCAGAAATCACAGTTGAAAGACGAACTTGAAATCACGTGCACAGATAAAGATGGAAAAATTAAAGCTCACATCAAACAAACTTAAATTAATACAATCAGAAGGGAGGTAAAAAAAATTGAAAGATAACATCGGAATGAAAGGATGGTATGTAATAAACCATTATGACCACGAAGGAAATCTTATTGAAGAAGTAGAAACACCTAATTCGCCATGTAATCTCGGATTCAAAGAAGTAGCACAACTAATTGGTACAGATACAACTAGTGCGGCTACAGCATTCGATTACATCGCAGTTGGAACAGGAACTACAGCAGCAGCAGCAACTCAAACAGCATTGGTAACAGAAGTAACAAATATAGGACTAACAAGAGCATCAGGAACTGGAACAAACATCACTACAACAGTAGCGTATGATACTTTCCAGTTAACACACTCATTTAGTCCATCATCATCAGCAGCAGTTACAGAGTCAGCAGTGCTTAACTTATCAGCAGTAGGAGTTATGCTTTGTCGTCAAACTTTCAGCGCAATTAATGTTACAAGCGGAGATACTTTGACTATCACTTGGAAAGTTGCAGTAGCAGCAGCGTAGTTAGTCAGTAACTAAAAATAACAAAATGAGACTAGGTATTTGCATACCAATGTATACAGTAGTTCCCTCTAGTTTTGTTGTAAGTTTCTTACACAGGCTTACGGAACTAAATACAAATGGTAGAAATTACGAAGTAAAAATTTATGTAGAGCAAGGTACGGTTATTGATTTATCGAGAAATCAGCTAGTAAAAAGGGCGTTGGCAGACGACTGTGATTATATCATGATGATAGATGCAGATATGGTGTTGCCAGTAAACGCAATAGATGACTTAATCGATATGAACTTGGATATAGTTTCCGGCTTGTATTTCGCTAAAGGAAAACCATACTACCCAGTAGCAAGAATAAAGAAGGATAAAGATGACGAACTCCATCATATGTTAGAGGAATTTGAGTTTGGGAAAGTAATGAAGGTTGCTGGAGCAGGAATGGGTTGTTGTTTAATCAAAGCCAAAGTGTTTAAGGATATTAAATATCCGTATTTTAAGTTTGAGTGGAAAGAAGACCAATACGGAGAACCTTATCAAATGGCAGAAGATTTATACTTTTGCGAAAATGCAGGAAAAGCAGGATACGACATTTACTTGAACACCGGAATTGTTTGCGGACATTTTGGAACTGAAGTTGACGCAAGTCATTTTTTGGTTTACAAAAATCAAGTCGAAAAGGACAAAGCAAATCGGGAAGAAGTAATTGAAGCTCTTATGAAATTGGAAGGCATAAGTGAAGAAGAAGTAATGCAAAGATTTCATGATAGGTTTGCGCTAAGAGAAACTGAATGGAATAAAGTAGACAAAACCAATCCAAAAGCAGTAGAAGATTACTACATCAATAACAAATACGAGATATACGACCAACTTCATTGGCATTTGAACGACAGAAGAAGCTTCGATAAGAAGATGGTTCTTGACGTTCTAAGAAATTACCCAGACAAATCCACAGAAATCCTAGATTACGGAGCTGGCAGCGGAGATATAGCTTACCTGTTAGCGAAAGAAGGATATATGGTAACTGTCTGTGAACCAAACAAAAAAACTAATGAATTCATGTCTTTGCGGTTCCTAAAAAACCACGTAAAAGTAAAAAGGATTAGTTATCCGGTAAGTCCTCAGTACACGAATAAGTATGATTTGATTTTATGCTTTGATGTACTAGAACATATACCTGATGAAAAGTTTAAGGAAACAATTGAAGTTTTGAAGAAATTCAAGAAACCCGGAACGCAAGTATTGTCTACAGTATCTTTTGGGGCACAAAACGTACATCCAATGCACTTTGACTACACTGACGAAAAAAAACAATTAATTGAAGAATTATTTGAATAATCAGATGGCAAAAAATAAATTTCACGAAACCCTATTAGTGGGAACTTTCTTTTTTATTTTACTTTATTAAATGGCATCCACTACTAGTACCAAAATTATCCTCGGAATATTGACCCTCTTACTTCTTAGTTCTGGTATTGCCTATGTTACTTATGCGGATGATGCTAGAATGCGTGTGGATAATGACCAATCAACTTTTTATGTACCTCACGAAGATTTTTCTTGGATATGGACAGTTAGTGGAAGGGAAGTTAATTCCATTTTTGATGGTGCTTCCAAAATGAATAGAGATGTTTCTAATATTAAAGTAGAAACTATCTTTGATGAACAAACAAAAGAGACGACAATCACGAG
>Ga0307379_10010949_pt1 | contig 11957 bp, 9 predicted proteins | sample UN2MG_FD_202237 | JGI IMG/M metagenome (GOLD analysis project Ga0307379, IMG submission 202237) | Soil microbial communities from Risofladan, Vaasa, Finland - UN-2 | ecosystem: Environmental > Terrestrial > Soil > Coastal area > Acid sulfate soil | place: Finland: Risofladan, Vaasa | collected... | reverse complement strand
CGGTGAGGCCGAGAAGGAACGCGCGGCCGGACGCTTCTGGTCGGAGTACATGAAGAAGGCGGGTTACAGGACCTACATGACGGGCAAGTGGCACGTCAAGGCCGATCCGGAGAAGGCGTTCGACGTGGCCAAACAGCCTCGGCCCGGCATGCCCAGGCAGACCAAGGAAGGCTACAACCGGCCGATCGAGGGCGAGAAGGATCCGTGGAGCCCGTCGGACCCGAAGTTCGGCGGATACTGGGAGGGGGGCAAGCACTGGTCGGAAGTGGTCGGCGACCACGGCGTGTCGTTCATCCAGGAGGCCGCCCGGAGCGACGATCCGTTCTTCATGTACCTGGCGTTCAACGCCCCGCACGATCCGCGCCAGTCGCCCAAGGAGTACGTCGATAAGTATCCGCTGGACGAGATCAGGATCCCGGCCAACTTTCTGCCGGAGTATCCTTACAAGGACTCGATCGGGTGCGGCAAGGGGCTGCGAGACGAGAAACTCGGGCCCTTTCCTCGCACGAAATACGCCGTCAAGGTCAATCGCCAGGAGTACTACGCCATCATCACCCACATGGACGCCCAGGTCGGTCGGATCCTGGACGCCCTGGAGCAATCCGGCAAGGCCGCCAACACGTACATCTTCTTCTCGGCCGACCACGGACTCGCGGTCGGCCACCACGGACTGTTCGGCAAGCAGAATCTCTTCGACCACTCGGTACGGGTGCCGCTGATGGTGACCGGCCCGGGCATCGCGGGGGGCAAGACGCTGGATACGCCGGTGTACCTGCAGGACATCATGCCCTCGACGCTGGAACTGGCCGGCGTGCCGCAACCGGATCACGTGCAGTTCCGGAGCCTGATGCCGGTCATACGCGGCCAGCGGCAGAGCAGTTACGATGCGATCTATGGCGGATACCTGTCTGTGCAGCGGATGGTGACGATGGACGGGCACAAACTGCTGCTGTATCCGAAGTGCGAGAAGGTCCTGTTGTTTGACCTGAGACGAGACCCCGACGAGATGGTCGATCTCGCCGACAAGCCGCAAAGCAAACCGATCCTCAAGAAACTTTTTGCCAGGCTCCTGGAACTCCAGGCAGCGACCGGCGACAAACTGGATATCAAGAGTGTGTTTGGAAGTCTGCTGTAGATGGGTATGATTGCCGCGGCACGCCGCGGCCTACGTGGCACCCGGCGCAGTCGCCGCGTGGGTGCAGAGCAGCCACGCTACAACGCTACTTCGCCTTTTTGTCCGCCTGGTAGCCTTCCCAGGCCACCAGGAACAGGCATGAACTGCATTCGCGGCGGCCTGGGAAGGCCGCCGCGCGGAACGTAGCGTAGTCGTATTACTTGAGCGCCGCCACTTGCTCCGGCGTCAGGGCGCGGTCGAAGAACATGACCTCGTCGATGATGCCGGTGGCGGCCACGTTGCTGGGGCGGGCGCCGATCCAGAGGGGGAAGTCGTTCGCGGCCAGCGGGCCGGTCAGCGTGCCCTCCGCATCTTTGGCCCCGTCCACGTAAAACGTGACGGTCTTGCCGTCGTTGACGCAGACGACGAGGTGCCACCGGTCGTCGGCCACCTTCTTGCTGCCCTCCAGGAGGAATCGGGTCTCGCCCGCCGCCCGGTAGTTGAGGATGCCGCTGAGGCCGCCGTCCATCCTGACCCAGATGTCGAGGTTGCGGCACTCGGTGTCCTCCGGGAAGGCGGGCCCGCCGCGCCAGACGATGTACTGGTAGTTGCCGGTGTCTTTGAGTTTGACCCAGGCGGCAAAGGTGTACTGGGCCGAGGCGAGGTAGGGCGCGGTGTCGATGCGGACGTACCCGTTTCCGTCGAAGGCGACGGCTTTGCCGCGCTTGCCGTCGGTCCGTTTCAGGCCGCCCTGGATCTGGCCGTGGTTGGTGCCGACGGCGTTCCCCGCGCCGTCGCCGGTGCCTTCGTCGAAGGTCCAGCAGCCTTTCACGCCCATGGTCTTGGCCTGGTAGAGGGCCGTGTTGCAGCCGCTCGCCAGGAGCAGGGCCATCGGCACGAGACACGCCACGCCGATCAACTTCGTGGTTCGCATGTTTCCACCTCCTTGACATGAACCGGCCGGTGTTTGACGGCGCCAACGGCTTGAGGCGCCGGGGCTATTGTGGGGTGTGTTGGTTTGTGATGCAAGGGTTTGGCGGCGCCGTGGGTGAGGGGGCCGTGGCGGGGAACGTGACCGGGAGCTTCCGCTCCCGGCTCGACGGGTCGGCTCGACGGGTCGGCTCGACGGGTCGGCTCGACGGGTCGGCTCGAAAGGGCGGGTCGAAACGGCCGGCTCACGGCCTGGTCTTGGGTCCGTCGTAGTCGTAGTGGAAGTAATCAATGTCGATGTGTCCGGCGGCCTCAGAGTCGTTCCAGCAGAAGTAGCCGAGGCGGTCGCCCATCCATTGGCCGAAGCCGAGGGTGAACGCCGGGCCGAAGCGGGCGTACGTCCGGCCGTCGGTGCTGTAAGCGACGTGGGCCTGGTCGCCGTCGTTTTCGGTGCGGACGTAGAGGGTGTCGGCGCCGAGGGCGGGGCCGTCGGTCCCCTTGCCGCCGTCGCTGAAGAAGAGGCGTTTGACGCCGTCCGCCTCGCAGCGGACGCCGAGCAGGCGATAGGTTTTGGCGAATCGGACGAAGCCGGCCTGCCCGTGCGGTTTCATGCCCGCCAGGTCGATGAGGGTATCGACCCGGCCTTTGCCGGTGCCCAGGATACGCTGGCTGATGGTGTTGCACGCGCCCCAGAAGCCGCCTTTGGCGACGGGGACCGAGGCCTTGAGGCGGAGCCATCCCGGCCGCTCGGTCAGCGACCAGCGGTCGTCGCGCGGATTGTGGTTCCACTCCCACTGAAGGCCGAGGCGCGGTGCGTTGAACTCGTCGTCGGTGGCCGGCGCCGCGATGGGGTGGCCGGCGATGGGCTTGCGCCAGGAGGCCACCGGCTCGCCGATGCCGTCGCCATCCTCATCGTGGCCGATGATGGGCCAGCCGTCCTTCCACGTAACCGGCTCCAGGCACTGGGGGCGGCCCTGGAAGGGGTTGGGGCAGTTCTGCACCAGTTGGTGGATGAACCACCAGGAGCCGTCGGGGACCCGGAGGAGGGAGCCCTGGCAGGCGCTTCGGTCGAAGGCCTTTCCGCGTTCCATGACGACGCGGCGTTCGTAGGGTCCGTAGATGTTCCTGGAGCGGAGGATGATCTGTTTGCGGTCGGGTTCTTCGCCGGGGCGGGTGATCCAGTCGATAGCGGCGACGTAGTAGAGGCCGTCGATCTTGAGGATCTTGGCGGCTTCGGTGCGCGGGCCGCGGTAGATCTCGGTGCCCTCGTCGAGGAGTTTGCGTCCGTCCCAACTCATCTTGAACAGGCGCATCTGGTGGAGGCTGCCCCGCTTGCCGCCGGCGGCGGGCACGCGGCCCCAGTTGCACACCAGGTACGCCTGGCGGGCGTCGTCGTCCCAGAAGCCGGCGGGGTCGGTCCAGCCCGTCCGCTTGAGCATGCAGACGGGCTTCTCCCACGGTCCGCGGATGTCGGGGGCGCTGGTCATGTACAGGCCGCTTCGGGTATCGATCATGTAGCAGTACCAGCGGCCGTCGTGGTACGCCAGGTCGCCGGCCCAGACGCCGAAGCGGTAGCCGTTCATCTCGCCGGGTCCGTACATGGTTTCCCACGAGAGGGTGTTGAAGACGTAGCCGGTGTACGTCCAGTTCACGAGGTCCTTCGACTCGAGGATGACCATGCCGGGCGACATGTGCTGGTTCGACGAGATCATGTAGTACGTGCCGCCGTGCTCGACGACGTCGGAGTCCGGGTAGTCGCCGTTCAGGACGGGGTTGCGATAGGTGCCGTCGCCCTGGTCTCCCCACGACCCGGTGTGCGGCCGGTCGGCAACGACGGCCAGGGCGCAGCCGGCCAAGGCAACGATGAGCAGCAGGCCCAAGGCGGAAGCGTTCACGGTGTTCCTTTCGCTGGCGCGTGTTGTGCGGCCACGGTCCCAGGGTACAGGGCGTGCATCGGCAGGGCGCGGCTTCACGTCCCCTGCGACACAAGCACCTCCGGCACAAGGTACGGCTCGCGGTAGGTGCCGCGCGCCAGTTCGTTGGCGGCGCGGTTGGCCTTGAACGTTTCGGTCTTCGGGTCGATCTCGAGCCAGGGGCCGAGGGTGACGGTGGCGGCATCGACGTCGATCTGCCAGCCCTCGAGGTACGTTATCAGGCGGCTGCACATCTCCTCCCAGACCTCGATGCCTTTGACCTGGGCGAGCATCTCGTTGCGGCCGGCCTGGCGGCCGAGGCGGTACGAGATGTTGCCGGTGTGGCAGATGGTGGTGGAGAGGTGTCCCTCGGCGACGTCGGCTCGGAGGTGGTCGCGTTTGCCGCTCCGCACGGCCGCGATGAAGTTCTCGAAGTGGTCCTCGCCGCCGCTGAAGGTCTTGACGCACTTGCCCTGGCTGTCGTAGGCCTTTCCGGCAGGGATGTTCGCGTAGCCCCCTTCGCACTGGACGCAGATGCCGGTTCGCTGGCCCCGGAAGGCGGGCATGTCGCGCGAGCCCTTGGCGGCCGTCATGTTGTGGACCGCGTAAAGGATCGGCGCCTGGGGGAAGTCGTAGTAGATGATCTGGGTGTTGGGCACGTCGGCGGCGTCGTCCCAGAGGAACCGTCCGCCGATGCTCATGACGCGTCGCGGCAGTTCGGTCACGCCGATGCACCACCGTGCCATGTCGATCTCGTGGACGCCCTGGTTGCACGATTCGCCGTCGCCCGTGTTCCACACGAAACTGCAATCGTATTGGAGGTTGTTGCGGTACAGGGGCAGTTTTTTCGCGGGCCCGCACCACAGTTCGTAATCGACGCCGTCGGGGATCGGCAGCGGCGTGGCGCGTTTGCCGATGGGGCCGCGCGGCTTGTTGGCGAAGGCCGTGATGTAGCGGATCTTGCCGAGGTGGCCGGCCTGCACCCACCGGATCGCGTCGATGACCGACCGCTGGCTGCGGCGCTGTGTGCCGGTCTGCACGATCCGGTCGTATCTGCGGGCCGCATCGACCATCTGGCGGCCCTCCCAGATGTAATGCGAGAGGGGCTTCTCGACGTAGACGTGCTTGCCGGCCTGGCAGGCCCAGATGGTCGAAAGGCCGTGCCAGTAGTTCTGCGTCGCGTTGGAGATGACGTCGATGTCCTTGCGCTCCAGCAGTTTGCGGACGTCCACGTACTGGTCCACCTTGAGTTTGTACTTCTTCTCGAGATCCGCCGCGCAGCGGCCCATGCGTTCCCGGTCCGGATCGCAGACGGCCACGACGCAAACGCCCGCCTGATTCTGCATTCTCGGCGCGTGGCAGTTGGCGCCTCGGCCGCCAAGGCCGACCACGCCCACGCGGATGTCATCGCCGGCGCCCAGGACGCGCGACGGGACCACCAGCGGCAGGCCGACCGCCGACGCAGCGGCAAGCGACCGCTTCAGGAACGCTCTGCGTGTCGTAGACATGGCAGGGTCACCTCCCTCTCCACCGCACGAACCCCTGACCACGACGTTCCCACCGAAACCGCCGCCCCCATTCTGCACAGGCGTGCGTGGTTTGTCCACACGCGTATCAGCGTGTGGCGCCCGCGGCCGCAGGTCGTCGATGCCAAGCCCCCGATGTCTGGAACAGTCGGCCTGCAAGACTCAACGGCCCCGCAGCGCACGATTCAGTTCCCGGAAGGGGTCTCGTAAATCGAGACCGTCGAATCGGCTGCGACGTTTCGCCTCTGTACCCGCCGGCCGGAAGGGTAGAACTCCACGCTCACGTCAACGGCCTCGCGGCGCCCGAGACCAACGTGACGCTCGGTGACGGTGGCGGCGTAGTGACTGTGGAAACTCTGGCGTCCCCAGACGGCAATCTGCTCGTACCACACCAGGTGGTCGGGGCTGCCCAGTGATCCCGCCTCGTAGACGCGGATCGTCGCGCCCGTCGCCGCGCGATTGCCGCGTCTGCCGATGGGCCGAACGCGAAGCCAGTGTTGCCGGGGCAGGTCGTTGCGGAAGACGGCGACCCCTCGCTTGGTACCCGCTGAACCGCCGCTGCACATCACCAGGTCGAGGTCGCCGTCGCCGTCGATGTCTCCGAAGCAGAGTCCCTCGTCTACAGCCGACCACGCGGCGGCAGGCAATCCCCACGTCTCGTTGCTGAGGGCGAACACCTCGGCGCCGACGCGGCGCAGAACGTAGATGAAGTACCGGCCGTTGATGAGGATGTCGGCCGCCCCATCGTTATCGACGTCCGTCACCACGGCGCCGCCCCAATTGGTGTGCCGGGGCCCGGCCGAACCGCGGATCGCGTCCAAGCCGGTCACGGCGTCGGGCCTGCGGCGGAACCGGCCTCGGCCGTCGTTGATGTAGAGCACGACGGCGTCGCCCTCGATGCAGATCAGGTCAGGATCGCCGTCCTGATCGACATCGCCCACGCCGTGGATACTCCCGTCGTCCTCGGCCAGACCCGCCCCTCGGGTGTGGTTGGTGAACGTGAGCCCCCCGGCGGCGAGCAGGATACGACGCCCCGGGGCATGGTAGCCTCTCTGGCTCACCAGCAGGTCGAGGTCGCCGTCGCCATCGACGTCGGCAGGGATGGCGCCGCTTTCCCTCAGTCCCCCTGCCACCAGCGTCTCGGTGTCGTCAAAGGTCCCGTCGCCTCGGCCGAAGAGGACGGCAATGGCGGTCCCCCGGCCCGTGTCGGCCAGGTAATCGACGCGCCCGTCGCGGTTCAGGTCGGCCAGGGCCGTCGCGCGGCTGAAGCGGTCGAGAAAGCGGCGGCGTTGGAAGCGCCACAGCGGCGGCCTGAGGGATCGGGAGGCGTTGAGGTACGACGCGCCGAGGCCGTCGCCGTAGGCGGCCAGCAGGTCGATGCGGCCGTCCTCGTCAAAGTCATGGGCCAGGCGGATCTCCCCTCCCGGGTAGGGAATGTCGTGGTCGTGTCGCACGCCACGGGCGACGGTTAGTTCCGGGTCCACATAGGTGAAGTGCCCCTTGCCGTCGTTGCGTGCGGCCGCCGCCGGATGCCCGTGGCCGGCCAGGAGTAAGTCGAGGTCGTCGTCTCCATCGAGGTCGATGAGGTCGAAGCCGCTCAGCCACCATTCGGGCACTCTGGCGTAGTGGGCCTCGACGACGGCGGCGACGCCGGATGCCACGGTGACGTCGGTGAACGGCTTGGCCGGGTCGGCCGCCGCGGTGGGCCGCGCGACCCAGACCGCGCCGAAGAGGAGAAGCACCGTCACCGGGAGTCCGGTCGCTTTCATCTTGCGGCCCTCGTCACACCCGCAGAGCGTGCACGGGGCATGAATCGGCGGTTGCCCGTTCTACGCCCGCCAGGGGCGCGGCCGGTTGTGGGCGGCGCGGATGGCGGCGCGGGCCAACTGGCAGTCCTCGGCGATCTGGAAATCGAACATGCCGACGGCCGCCAGGTCCGCCCCGTTGTCGAAGGCGTACTTCAGGCCGTCGCGCGGGCGGATGCCGCCGGCGGCCAGAATCTTGAAGGCGATCCACGGCTTGGCGACCGTCTTCATGAACGCGATCGTCTCCTCGGGGTTGATGCACCACATGTTGTCGTACCAGCCTTTGCCGCCGTCGAGCCAGATGAATTCCTTGCGGAGTTCCTTCGGCGTGGCCGAGGGGTAGTCGTCGCGGTGGAACGTCTTGACGTAGAAGTCGCATGGCACCTTGTGTTTCTCGCAGGCCATCGGCACCAGCAGCGAATGACCGCCCACGCCGACCGGCAGGTCGTGGGCCTTGGCCAGGTCCACGGCCCGGGCCAGGCGGTCGATCTCGCCGGCCTGGACGAGTTTGTCGCCGGCCACCCCCCAGACGTAGAGGGCGACGGCGCCGGAGTCCACCTGCCGCTGAATGTGGTCCTCCAGGTCGCCCTCCTTCTGGCCGACGCTCACCTCGATGTGGGGGATGAACTGCATGTGCCCGCCGCACTCGCGGTTGTAGCGCTGGATGTATGACGCGCCGGTCTCGAAGACCGTGTTGATGCCGTGCTGTTCGGCCAGGCGGAGCGTCTCGAGGATCTTGTCCTCGTTCACGTAGGCGCGGAACAGTTGGCCGACGTACGCCAAGTCCCGCGCGTGCATGCACCCCGAGATCAGGTTCCCGCCCAGGAGGACGCGGCTGATCCTGGCCTTGCCGATCGTGCCGCACGGCATGGCATCGGCGGGCGCCGGCGTGGCGGCGGCCGTGGACGTCGTCGGCACGGCCATGGCGCCGAGCGCCCCGGCGGCGGCCAGTGACCCGCCGAGAAACGCGCGACGGCTGACGGACTTGGGTTCAGACATGCGATCGGCTCCTTTGCTGCCGGGTGAAGGTACGCGCACAACCTGGCCCGTCCGCCTGCATCCCCGCCGGGTGGCATGGCCACGCGCCTTTGCGTGGCCATGTTCCCCACTCCTGGCTCATGGTCACGCAAGCGTGACCATGCCACCCACCACATGCGGATTCGCGGCCAATCTCTAGACGGACTCCCGTACCCACGGGCCCACCCAGTAATACTCGAAATCCTTGCCGCCGCTCACCTGGATGGCGCCGTAGATGGCATAGGCCACGGCCCCGAGCCCCGCCGCCATCGCCAGCAGCCACGTGACGAACATGGTGCAGAACCCCAGGATGGCCAGCGCCGTCACCGCGATGGCCGTGAAGATCTGGAACCACATCGACTGCTTCGCGTGGTAGGCCACAAAGGCCGATTCCTCGCGCTTGACGAGCCAGACGACGAGAGGCCCGAGGATGTTGCCAAACGGGATCATAAACCCCGCCAACGCCGCCAGGTGAGCGACCATGCCCCACGTGCGTTCGTCCTTCGACGCATTGGCCGCCTGAAGGTCCGGCGGCAGCGGGGGCACCTCGGCGCCCGGCATCCCGGCGGCGCCGGCGTCCTGGGGCTGCGCGGCGTCCGCGCCGGCATCCTGCGTGTCGCCATCCTGCGGCTGTGAGGGAGTCTGCTCATCTGTCATTGCGTGCCTCCGTTCGCGCGGCGGTCAGGAGGTCTGCTCCCAGGCCACCGCCTCTCCTTCTCGTGTGCGACCGGAAGTTCCGGGCGACACGAGCGTTCCAGGCACAGGCCCAATCGTTACGGCGGATCGCTCCGATCGGCCGCTCCGTGCAAAGGGAAAGCCCACGCCTACGTGACCTCCAGGTACTCCACCAGCGCGCCGTCCATCATGAAGTAGGCGATGCGGACGCCCGGCGCCACCGTCAGCGGGCCGACAACGACCTCTTTGCCCTCGAGTTCGGCGTCGAGGTCGTCCACTTGCCAGGAGACGTGCGGCATCTTGGCAACGGGCGTCGAGGCCAGGGGGCTCTCCGGCTTGAACCGCACCCACTCGATCTTGTTCGGATCGTTGGTCGGATCGGTGCCCCAGACCTGCAGCGACTCGAAGTACATCTCGTCGGGCACGGGTTCCCGTGCCACCAGGCCGATGTGATGAAACTGCTTCATGTCGCACTCCTTTTCGGGCAAGTTCTTTCGCTGGCGGGCAAGGGTTGCCTGACGGCGCGCGGCCTCCGGCCCTCCTCGCGCCGCCCGCGGCACGTGTCGCCTGCGTTGCTCGGGCCGGGGCTGGCCATTATATGAGTGCGGCGCGCCAATGTCGAGGCCGCCGCGGCGCCCGTTCGGCACGCCGCCGTTTAGCTGGCGGGCTTGCCCGCCGCGCGGCGAGTAAACTCGCCGGCTAAATGTTTTGCTTGAAGCCTGCGCCGGGGACGCCTAAAATCCACCGTGGGCCTGTGTGGCGGCCCACCCACCCGGTGATGTTGCCTCGGCGGAACGCACACGCAAGAGCGGGACACGCGGCAGTCGGGATGCGCGCGTTGAAGACCGATACGACATGCCAACCGACCGCGGCCGGTGACCGGCCGCGCGAGTACTGCGGCCTGTTCGGCATCTACGGCGCCGCCGACGCGGCCCGGCACACCTACTTCGGCCTCTACGCCCTTCAGCATCGCGGGCAGGAGGCCGCCGGCATTGCCGCCTCCGACTCCTCTCGCATCCGCCTGCACAAGGGACCGGGCCTGGTGTCGCAGGTCTTCTCGGACCGCACGCGTCTCGACCGCCTGAGCGGCGCGGCCGCCATCGGCCAGAACCGGTACTCGACCACCGGCTCGTCCAGCGCGACGAACGCTCAACCGATCCTGATCGAGTACAAGCGGGGCCAGTTGGCGGGCGCCCACAACGGGAACCTCGTCAATGCCGCCGCCCTGCGCAGGGCCATGGAGGAAGACGGGTCGATCTTCCAGACCACCACCGATTCGGAGGTCGTCTTGCACCTGATCGCCCGGTCGAGGGAGCCGACGCTCGGCGACGCGGTGGCCGAATCGCTCCGGCAGACGGTCGGCGCGTACTGCTTCCTGTTCCTCTCGGCCGACCAACTCATTGCCGCACGCGACCCGTTCGGATGGCGTCCGCTGTGCTTCGGCAAACTGGGCGACGCAACGGTCGTCGCCTCTGAGTCGTGCGCCCTGGACATCATCGGGGCCGAGTACGTCCGGAGCCTGGAGCCCGGCGAGATGATGACGGTGGACTCGGGCGGCATCCATTCGCAGAGGCTGCCGGCGGCGCCGCGCCGGGCGTTCTGCATCTTCGAGTACATCTACTTCTCTCGGCCCGACAGTTGGGTGTACGGTCAGAAGGTGGACAAGATCCGCCGCGGGTTCGGGCGGCGGCTGGCCCAGGAATCGCCCGCCCCGGCCGACATCGTCATTGCGGTGCCCGACTCGGCGAACACGGCCGCTCTGGGGTACGCCGAGGCGGCGGGCCTGCGGTTCGAGATCGGCCTTATCCGCAACCACTACGTCGGCCGCACCTTCATCGCGCCGTACCAGCACGAGCGCGACCTCGACGTGCGGATCAAGTTCAACCCGGTGGGCGGTGTGCTGCGCGGCAAGCGGGTCGTGGTGGTCGAGGACTCGATCGTCCGCGGGACGACCCTGCGGAAACTCATCCGGATGGTCCGCAGCGCGGGGGCCGTCGAGGTCCACGTCCGCGTCTCGAGCCCGCCCGTCCGGTGCCCGTGCTTCTACGGCATCGACATGAGTACCCTGGAAGAGTTGATCGCGTCGTCGCACACCGTCGAGGAAATCCGCGACTTCATCGGGGCCGATTCCCTGAGGTACCTCTCGGTGGACGGCATGCTCGGGGTCGTTCCGAGCCCGCCGGACATGTGCACCGCGTGCTTCACGGGCGAGTACCCGACCGACGTGCCCCCGGACTTCAGCAAGGAGCAGTTCGACCTCTCGCGGAGGGTGACGCGTTAGATGACCAGGCCCGCCATTCTCGCACTCGAAGACGGCCGCGTCTTCCGCGGCACGGCGTTCGGCGCCGTCGGCGAGGCCGCAGGCGAGGTCGTCTTCAACACCTCCATGGCCGGCTACCAGGAGGTGGTGACCGACCCGTCGTACCGCGGCCAGATCGTGGCGATGACCTATCCGCTGATCGGCAACTACGGCGTGAACGACGAGGACGTGGAGTCGCACCGGCCGTGGGTCGAGGGGTTCGTCGTCCGCGAGGTCAGCCGGCGGCGGTCGAACTGGCGGTCCACGAAGGACCTCGGCGACTACCTGGCCGAGCACGGCATCCCCGGCATCTCCGGGGTAAACACGCGGGCGCTGACGCGGCACATCCGCGAGGCGGGTGCCATGCGGGCCGTCCTCTCGAGCATCGATGACGACGCCGCCGCCGTCGTCGCCAAGGCGAAGGCCTCGCCGGGGCTCGTCGGCCGCGACCTCGTCAAGGACGTGACCTCGCCCCAGGCCTGGGAGTGGCAGCCCGAGACGGCGCCCGACGGGCCACTGGTGGCGCTGCTCGATTACGGCGTGAAGTACGGCATCCTGCGGTGCCTGCGCGAGGTCGGCTGCCGCGTCATCGTCCTGCCGGCGAGTTCGTCGGCCGAGGAGATCGCCGACCGGCGGCCCGACGGCCTCATGCTCTCGAACGGTCCCGGCGACCCGGCC
>Ga0307379_10010947_pt1 | contig 11958 bp, 14 predicted proteins | sample UN2MG_FD_202237 | JGI IMG/M metagenome (GOLD analysis project Ga0307379, IMG submission 202237) | Soil microbial communities from Risofladan, Vaasa, Finland - UN-2 | ecosystem: Environmental > Terrestrial > Soil > Coastal area > Acid sulfate soil | place: Finland: Risofladan, Vaasa | collected... | reverse complement strand
GGCTCGTTACATCTACGGGTAGTGGAAGCTATGGTGCGAGGTCAGAAGAATCAGCCCTTGACATCCTCAAGAAACGATATGCTCGAGGAGAGGTCAACAAAGAAGAGTTTGAAGAAAAGAAGAAAGATTTACTTCAATAATTAAGTAAAAGAGATAATTAAATTTTAACTTTGGTTGGTGGACTAACTGCCAAATAAAGGAAGAAGAATAATGCAAGAATTAGTGATGATTTTGGCTGGAGGTCAAGGGAGCAGGCTCTATCCATTATGTGAAGACAGGTGTAAACCTGTTATGCCTTTTGGTGGCAGATATAAGGTTATCGATTTTGTTCTCAGCAATTTTACGAATTCTGGATTTTACAAGATTCTAGTATTAACACAGTTCATGTCAAGTTCAATTCAACGCCATATCTCAATAGGTTGGAAACTGTCCAGTCAATTATCGCATTATATGGACACTATTTCCCCTCAGATGCGTGTTGGAGATGGGTTGTATCTTGGAACAGCAGATGCAATTTATCAGAATTTAGACATTATAAAAAGTGAGAGCCCTGATCATGTTTTTGTCTTTGGAGGGGATCATATTTACAAAATGAATGTAAGGCAGATGTTGGATTATCATATTGAAAAAGGTGCTGATCTTACCTTATCTGTGGTGCCAATTTCTCTTCATGAAGCAAAAGAGATGGGGGTTGTTGAAGTGGATTCACACAGTCGAATAAGGGGATTTGTTGAAAAACCAGAAAATCCAAAACCAATGCCTGAAAAAGAAAATATGGCATTGGTATCCATGGGAAATTATCTTTTTAATCAAGATGTACTTTTTGAAGTTATTAGAAAAGATCATCTTAAAGATTCTGCTCATGATTTTGGTCTCAGTATTATTTCACAAATGATTGATAAATATAAGATCTATGCATATAATTTTATGACAAATCATTGGCCAGGCATGGAAGAAAAGGAGCGAGGATATTGGTGTGACATAGGGACAATAGATACATACTGGAAAGCCAATATGGAACTTTGCGATGTTACCCCTAGACTTAATTTATATGATCAAAAATGGCCTATACGAACTGCGTTTCATAATTATCCAGGTTCAAAATTTGTCTTTGCAAACGAAGATGAAGGTAGAGTTGGTTGGGCAACCGACAGTATTGTTTCTGAGGGATGTATAGTCAGTGGTGGACATATCAACAGAAGTATTCTCTCGCCAGGGGTAAGGATAAACAGCTTTTCGTATGTAACCGATTCTATCTTAATGGATGGCGTTAAGGTGGGGAGGTACTGCAAGATACAAAAGGCTATCATTGACAAGGATGTATATATTGCACCTCATACAGAAATAGGATGGGATCTTGAAAAAGATAGAAAACGCTACTACGTCTCGGAATCAGGAATAGTGGTTGTTGCAAAGAAAGATTAAATTGAAATGTTTTATACTGAAGAATTTTTCGGGATGTAGTAGTTTTTATTCGAACTCACAGAAAACTCTCATACTAAACGAAAAGCTAGTGATATTTGCACGGGGAGCCAGATTGAAAGCCCTTTGGTAATTTTGCCAATGGGCTTTTTTATATGTCCCTTTTTTGCTTGTTCAAAAAAGGGACGAAAAAAGGACACCCCTCGATTTTTTTAAACGGTATTTAGCTGCGTTTTCTTCAGAGAAGCCGCAAACTCAGGCTTCGCCTTCAAACAGCTGCTTCTTTTATCCTCGCCCACTTACTAAATACCTAAAAAGCAAAAGGGGGATTTAAAAACACCATGATTTCCTCGTTCACTTAAAAAATCCCTAAAAAGCAAAAGGGGAGATGAGAAAATCGCTTTGCGATTCTCCGCAAGGAAAAATCCCTGAAAAATCTAATGAGATTTGGTGATATTTTTTATCACAATTTTATCACAGAGGGTTTTAATTTCAAAATTCTTGACAAAATAGACAAAGAGCGTAGCATCTAAAACCGCTATTTAAAATCAATATTAGTATAAAAAATGAGATAAGCTGATAAGACAAACAATTTATAAAACTGAAAAATGCAATTGGGATTCTTTACAAAAAAACGCATCTTATCTACTCATATATTTGCAGTAGCCTTTATATTATTAATAACTTTTACCACAGACTCATGGGACCCGAATAGTCCTATTGATTTGATTATCGAATGGACAGGATATATCTTTCTCATCATAGCCACACTCGGAAGATTGTGGTGCTCTATTTACATCGGGGGTTATAAAAATAATAAAATAATAAACGAAGGGCCTTACTCTATCGTTAGAAATCCTCTGTATCTATTCAGTTTTTTTGGTATAATTGGACTTGGCCTGGCAGCGGAGAATTTACTTGTATTATTTTTGGCAATCCCTTGGTTTATAATCTATTATCCATCGGTTGTTTATAAAGAAGAAAAAGATTTAGAGGCAAAATTCGGAAAGGAATTTATTGATTATAAAAATAAAACACCGAGATGGTTTCCTCGATTTTCCAAGTATTATGAACCTGGACAGTATCTTATAAAACCCAAATATATCAGGAAGGCTATGTTTGATTCTATGTGGTTTGTATGGCTTTTTATGCTATTGAGAATAATTGAAGTATTACAAGACCTTCATTTCGTCCCGGTTATCTTAAAAATTCCTTAGAATTTTCAACACGCCAATCCTTAAATTCTTCCAAAAAGTTGTGGAATTCTTCTTTTTGTTTTCTGAATTTGAAGTCCCTTTTTTCCTTGCCCTTCTTTTTCCCTTGCTCGCTTAGTAAATCCCTAAAAAGCAAAAGGGGAGATGAGAAAATCGCTTTGCGATTCTCCGCAAGGAAAAATTCCTGAAAAATCGAAAGGGGTTTATGATATTTTTTATCACAAATTTATCACATAGAGGGAGGGGGATAACCGTGATAGGCAAAATCTAATATCCCATCTCTGCTAATGCCAAAGTTTACTTCTTCTTCAATTCCTTTAATAATTTCTTCTATTTGTTTTTTTTGCTCCTTTTTAAGTTTCATATGCTTCCTATTTTCTCCCTTGTAGATAAAACTTAATGGTCGACCTCTGTATACGAAAAAAAGTATATTTTAATAAAAACAATATTAGTAAGCAGTGAACCAAGTGACAAATTAAAATTCGCTATTTTAAAAGTTAATTGGAATTTTCTTCCCAAGGCATATGGAAGAAAGGGGAAAAGAAAAAGGAAAGGGAAATAAGGTTTGTAGTAGATTTGTAATTTCTAAAAAAGGGTGCTATTATTTTATTTGGATGGAAAATTGGACGGAAAAGTTACTCTAACTTTTCCTACCCTCCCAAAAGCCCCATGATAGAAATATCTGGGGCTTTTCCATCCGCTATTTGATCGCGACCGCTTCGAGAAGCAACAAACTCGAGCCTTGCTCTCAGACAGTTGCTTCTTTTTTCGTTGCTCGCTTAGTAAATCCCTAAAAAGCAAAAGGGGATATTTTTAGACCGCAAAATTGTATTGAGTGAGCCTGCCTTTTAAAAAACCTTTTAGATTTTCCGGACTGATTTATACGGGGTTTTGCTTATAGAGATTTTTTTACAGGCAGGGATAAATATTCTTAAAAGAAATGCCGATAAGATATACAGGATTTCAATTTTTTGGGTTTAAAAATGGAAACAAAAGATAAAAGAAATATCGAAATACCAGAGACGGTTGAGTCCATTATGAAAGAAAATGTCGTCGCAATATCACCGGATGATTCGCTGAGGCAGGTTCGAAGGCTTTTTCAGAGATACAGATTTCATCATTTACCTGTTGTGGAAAACGGGGTAATTATCGGGATAGTATCCGACCGTGATCTTCTCAAACAGCTGAGCCCGTTTCTGGAAACCGTATCCAGTCAACCGCGTGACAGGTTTATCCTCAACAAAAAAGCCCACCAGATTATGACCCGAAAGCCTATAACAGTAAAAAAATACACAAGCATAAGAGATGCCTGCAAGACGATGCTGACAAACAGAATATCCTGCCTCCCTGTGGTTGATTCTAATAGACATATTAAGGGGATATTGACCTGGAGAGACATCTTCAACGTATTACTGAAGTTTTACCCAGACCCGCAAAAACCTATTGACTAAATCCTACCTTTTTGAGCTTATCAATTAATCTATTTTTATGATTTTTTTCTGAGGGTTACGCGGAACAATTTTCTTGGAAGAGCCCCTTCATCAAATTCATCAATGCTGACTATGTCATAGTCTTTAGCCAGACGCTCTACTTTTTGTCTGTTGAAAAAATGAACTACAAACCCACCGCCAATCTGATAAATATCTTCTCCCCTATGAGTCCCGGTTCCATAATCAACATCCTTTGTATGCCTTACAGTGTAAATATTGATTCCATCCGGCCTCAATACTCGTCTTATCTCATCTGAAAGAAACTCGAGTTCTGATGTTGTAAGTGCCATACAATACAGCATGTGGGAATAACAGGCATCGAAGGAATCATTTTTAAAAGGAAGAGGGTATCTGACATCGTGGCATTTAACTTTCACCTGTTCATCCAGCCCAAGTTTATGGACTTTTTCAATGATATCTTCAACTCCTTTGCGAGAATAATCCAGAGCAGTTACTTCAAAACCATTTTTTGCAAAGAACAGTGTGTCCCGTCCCTGTCCAGCCCCTAGTTCAAGAATTTTCTTTTTTCCCTTTTTCTTGAATAATTCTACAGCTTTTTTCGCTGGCTCACTGGGCTTCTCACCAAACATTTCATGATTTTCTGAAAGAGTTTTTTCCCAGTGTGATTTCTGTTTGTCTAAGACTTCTTTGTCAGTTTTTTCTCTTTTGGTGTTCATTTTAATTCCTTGTTCCCTTCATGTTTTTATTTGTTTTGGTGATGTGTCTGAATATATAGACCAATGAATATTTTTTGTCAAAAAAACAAATAAATCCGCCTTGCGATTCTCCGCAAGGAAAAATCCCTGAAAAATCTGAGGGGGGTTTAAAACTAAGAGTTCAAATTCTTGGGTCTCAGCGAGATTCACCTATAATTATATATAGAATTTAATTGACAAAAGAAAAAATTAATATATAATTTAGTTTGTAGTAGATGAGGGAGTAGAAATCTTTAGCCGTAAGGTAAAGACTCTTTTGCCTTGCGGTTTTTTTATTTCTGCCATTATTTACTATAATTTTAAGAAAGGAGGTAGTAAGTAATGGCAAAAGGAACAGTAAAGTGGTTTAATGATCAGAAAGGCTTTGGATTTATTGCTTCTGAGACAGGCAGTGATGTATTTGTTCATCACAGTTCAATTCAGGGTGATGGCTTTAAGTCTTTAGAAGAAGGCCAAGAAGTTGAGTTTGAAACTGAGCAGGGTCCTAAAGGCGAAAAAGCTGTAAATGTTGTAAAATTGTAATTGAAAAAATAGGGCCCGGATATGAATACCGGGCCTTATTTCCTAAAAATCTTGAATTTCGTTAAGTGTCGATTGCTAGAAGGAGCAAGGATTATGGAAGAGATCAAACGTATTGCCTTGGTGGCTCATGATAATAGAAAAAAAGATTTAATCGAATGGGCTGAATGGAATTATGATGTATTAATACGTCATAAATTGATATCTACAGGAACAACAGGTAGGTTAGTTGAAGAAGCCATTAAAAAAAGGCTAAAAGCTAAGGATGCAAACGACTTTGAAGTAAAGAAACTGAAATCAGGTCCTTTAGGTGGAGACCAACAGTTGGGAGCTTTGATAGCGGATGGGAAGATTGATCTACTCATATTCCTTTGGGATCCCATGCAACCGCAACCTCATGATGTTGATGTGAAAGCACTCTTGAGGATATCTGTTTTATACAATATTCCAACTGCATGTAATCGTTCTACAGCAGATTTCATAATTTCTTCTCCCCTCTTAAATAGCAAGTATGGACCGATGCTAAAAGATTATTCTCGTTATATAGGACGAGATATACAATACTAGTATCAGTAAGTCATCGGTTCAAATTATGATCAGTAAATACAAGAAAATATGTTTTAAAATACCACTCATTTCCTTCTACTATGCCCAAAATGTGCCCACCATATCTTCAACACCACTTTTTAAATTCTTCCAAAAAGCTGGGAAATTTGTCTTTTTGAGGGAGCCATTGCTTTTTAACCCTCTGGCGCTATATAAGTTGCAGGGGGTTTTTGTACGTGATAGAATAAGAAACAACAAAGAAGGAGAGGAGACAAAGATGAAAGTTCTTAAGATAGAATGGCAGCGCCTTGTGGATGACAAAGGTCAGACTTGCCAGCGGTGCAGATCGACAGAGAAAGAAGTTCAAAAAGCACTCCAAAGTCTTAAGCAATCTCTTGCCCCTCTAGGAATAAAAGTTATCCTGGAAAAGAAAGCACTCGACCCCTCCACTTGTGCTAAAGATGTTCTCCAGTCGAACCGCATCTGGATTGGTGGACGGACGTTAGAGGAATGGTTGGACGCACAGGTTGGCAAAAGTCCTTGTGAATTTTGCTGTGAAGAGCTTGATGATGAAGTAGAATGCAGAACTGTTGAAGTAGGAGGACGAGTCTACGAGACAATACCGGCAGGCCTTATAGTTCAGGCAGGTCTTCTTGCAGCAAGTGAACTTATAAAAAAAGATGTATCGACTGTCTCCTGCTGTGAGCCTGAAGAGAAGAATTCTTCTGAAGGAAAATCATGCTGTCCTTAAAAGAGTTTAAGTCATTATAAGTTCTTTACAAAGTTTCAGCTTCTTAGTATCTACCCCGTTGCGAAATTCTTCTTTTTGTTTTCTGAATTTGAAGTCCCTTTTTTGTGCGAATTAACCTATTTTTCTAAGGGTTTGATTTTGGGATGGTTTCCCTGATATGACTTAATAATCAATCACTTAAATCTGTTCTTATAGTTTTGCAAAGTTATGCATTTCTTGCATTGTGGGGTAATCTTTTATCACAAATTTATCACAGTATTGAATGATAGGAATGTCTGTATAAAAAAGCACTATAGTTATTTAAACCGGAGGTTCTTTTGTCAACGCTTTTAGTGACTAACGCACTTTACTCTTCTTCCTCCCAATAAACATATCTTGCTTTACCATAAGGCACTTTTACGACTTTATGATAAACATCAATATGTAATCTGGACATTCTTTCCCACGAAACATGATTCTCTACGTAATTTTTAATATTATTCTGCAATTTCTGGCATAAGTTATCATCTCTGATGATCTTTATAATGTTTTTTACATATTCATCATCGCTCTTACATATCAATCCCCCCATGCTCTGTTCAATTGATTTTCTAAAGGCGAGTAGGTTTGAGGTAACGACAGGTTTGTTAAAAGCATAACATTGAGCCATAATTCCACTCTGCGCTCCCTTTTCATAGGGTAAAACCACCACATCACTTGCAGATATAATCGTATCAAATGTATGTTGTGGAAACTGTCCTCTCAAAACAACGATCTTATCATTTACAGGAGAGTTGTTTATAGATTCAAAGAATTCTTTTTGATATTCTATATATTCAATTTGCCTTGATTTTCCAGCAACCAATAAAACAATATCATCACCCTCCTTACAGATATCAGGCATAAGTTTTACTATTTTTTTAAATCCTTTTGTTGGCCGGAAATATCCGCATAAAAGAATTACTTTCTTCCCTTCAAGGCCCAGTTTCTTTTTTGCATCCTCAATAATCGAAACCTGTCTGACTCCATGGGGAATTACATGGATCTTATCCTCCTGTCCAAAATATTTGACCAGTGTATTCTTTTGGAATTGTTCATGCACAATGACTGCAGAACTTTCACTCAGTATTAAACGAAGTATCGTTTTTTCTTTATGCTTAAGCTTTGTTTGAACTGTATGCAAAGTCGTAACTACTGGTAAGCCCTCCAACTCACATCTAACAATAAGACCTATTATCTCGACACCTCTTAAGGGTCCATAAAGACCAAACTCATGCTGAATGTGAATGATGTCCGGGGTTAATTCGGCAGTTATATTAAATATTTCTGTAGCCATGGATAGACTTTCTGGCCGATAAATTGGAAAGACTCTTTCTCCATGAGCTCCGAAGGGAGCCACTACAAGGGTTTCTTCACCTATTTTTCTAAGCGCTTCGTTTAGATAACTGGTATAAGCTCCTATACCACATTCAATTGGCGGATAAGTTGAAATAAAACCTATTCTCATATTTTTCACTCCTTAGCTTAAAGCATGCTTAACAACTCATCTATAGATGATTCTGCAAGACATACTGTCTCATCACAGGCGCCGTAATAGATATTAACTGATCCATCCGGTTTGGTAATCACACCATTGGAAAAAACAACATTAGGGAAAAAACCTGAAGTTTCATAATTCTCTTCAGGAAATAGTATCGGTTCCTCACCTCTTTTTAAGACCTTGGAGGGATCATTTAAATCTAATAAGAGGAGAAATAATGAGTAAATTTGATTTTTCCCTTTGCCGTGATAAATTTCCAGCCACCCCTTGTCTGTTTTAGTCGGTGCGGCTCCACCGCCTATCTTCTGTTCTTCCCATTTTGTATCACGGGGACGGATGAGACATTGATGATTCCCCCAGTGGAGAAGGTCTGTCGATTCACTATACCAAACAGACGGTTTTCCAAAGCCCTCATTGTGCGGGCGATTTAAGGCACAATACTTCCCATTTATCTTTTCTGGAAAAATGGATACATCTTTATTTGGGGGGGGGAAGATAATTCCCTTGCGTTCTACTTCTGCAAAATCAGTGGTTGTAGCCAAGGCTGTTGCCCAGCCATCACTTGATACCGCGGTGTAGGTTATGTAATAAATATTATCAATTTTAGTAATACGTGCGTCTTCTACACCAAAAGATTCGCTCAGATTGCAGGGATAAATAAAAGGCTCATCATCCACTCTGAAATTAACACCGTCTCTGCTCCTGGCAATACGAATATGGCTTAATGTGGAAAGATAATCCTGTCCTTTATAAACGACTCCTCTCGTATCTTTCAATCGAACATCAGGGTCATCAACTTTTTTTTGAAGAATCTCAGGATGTCCTCCGTCAGCATCAAATCTGTAATATGGTACCGCAACATAACCTTTACTGGATATACAATCCTCTGCAACCCTCAATAAGAGAATTATCTCGTTATCATATTCAGTTGCCCCAGCATTAAATGACCCTTTTACCCTATAGCCTTCCCTTGAAGGCTTGACTGAATTCGGTTGAATTAAGGGATTAGCAATATGTCTTTTAATCATTGTAAGTCCACTCTATCAATTCATCAAGATTACCCATGGCTATACAAATCGATGTATCAGCAGATCCATAAAATACTTTTATAGACTTGTCTTCTTCAACGATTGCCCCGCAGGCAAAGACAACATTGCGAACATCTCCAATTCTCTCATAATCTTCCCTGGGTGAAAGTATCGGTTCATTACTTCTGGCAATTACCTTAGAGGGATCTTCTAAATCTAGCAATAAAGTACCAGCATGATAAATCGGACCACAGGAGGTCATTCTTATACCATGATAAATTTCCAACCACCCTTTATCTGTTTTAATAGGAGGTACAGATGCCCCAATGCGATAAGAATCCCAATAACCTGGCCTAGGAGTAATTAGCGCTTTAGAATGTCCCCAATGGATAAGGTCATCTGAATACGATATCCATATAGAACCAATACCATTTCCGATGGGTCTGTCAAGCCTCGCATACTTTCCATTAATCTTTTCCGGAAAGAGAACGCCATTTTTATTGCCCGGTTCAGAAACTAAGGCAATTCGCTCGTATTCTTTAAAATCTTTGGTCTTAGCAATTTCTATCCTCGGCCCAAACTTTGAAAAAGCTGTAAACAAAATACAATATACACCATCCATAAACGTAATTCTGGGGTCCTCTATCCCTCTTCTTTCATATTTTGCATATTTGCCACTTTTCTCAGGCATCATTACCGGCCTTTCATCTACCTCATAATGAAATCCTTTCCTACTTCTGGCCAGCGCAAAAAATGAATATCCTTGCTGTCCTTCTACCCGCAGTAATAGGAGATATTCTCCATTAAACTTCACAGGAGACCCGTTAAAAACCGTATTGCATCTAAAGGGTATATCCTCAGGGGTCAGAACAGGGTTCTCTTCATAGCGAAGCAACAAATCTCTTCCAGATTTTCTTACCATGATTAAAACTCCTTTTTACTTTCTATACAAACATCTATTATTTCAGAAATCGTTGTGGTTCCAAGGCAAATACAGTTATCTGCTGCTCCGTAATAAAGCTTAATTTCATCACTGTCTTCCAATATTGCACCAGTAGAAAAGACGATATTATTAAGATCCCCAATCCGTTCATATAACTCTCTTGGAGAGAGTATGGGTATATTCGATCTGGTAATTATATGAGAAGGATCCTCTTTATCAAGAATAGCAGCCCCTATTCTGGTAAGTGGACCTGCAGAGGTCTCTTTTACTCCATAATAGATGAGCAACCAACCCAAATCTATCTCCATAGGAGGAACAGCGCACCCTATTCGTTCTTGATCCCAAAAGCCGGGTCTTGGCATAAGGACAACTTCGCTTTCTCCCCATGTTAAAAGGTCATTTGAGAAAGAGAGCCAAATACTTCCTCCGCTTTCAGGTCTATCTAACCTCGCAAATCTTCCCTTTATCTTTTTGGGAAACAGAGCACCAGCCTTGGTATCAGGCTGAGAAATGATACCCATTCTATCAAAACCTTTAAAATCTTTTGTCTTTCCTAAACTCAAAACAATTCCATGTCTTCCCATAGCGAGATAAATAATATAATATTCACCATTAAGGGGTGTGATTCTAGCATCTAACACTCCCCTTTCTTCGTATTCTATAAAATTCTCATCCATTGAGGGAGTAATAAAGGGTTTTTTATCTACTCTAAAATATAATCCATCTTCGCTTTTGGCATGAAATATGGAAGGTTTCCCATCAAGCATCTCAATAGTGATAAGAAGTATATATTGCCCGTCAATCTTTATACATCCTGCATTATACATATCATGACACTTAAAAGGAAGATCCTCAAGAGTGACAACAGGATTTTCCTCCCATCGATGGACAACATCATATCTGAATCTCTTTTGCATAAATAAAGTCCTTCTTGAAAAGTTAGAAGTATGTTACTTCCAAGATATTACCTGCCCCTATTATTTATACCACATGTTAGGTTAGTTTTAAAGCCATTTCAGACGATAACTCTGTGTCAGAATCAAAGGGCTGCCTGCTGGGCTTCTCACCAAACATTTCATGATTTTCTGAAAGAGTTTTTTCCCAGTGTGATTTCTGTTTGTCTAAGACTTCTTTGTCAGTTTCCATCAACGTCAATTTCGTTTAAGGTTAAATCTTTGGTAATCTTTCTCTCTCAGTTTCATATCCTTTATATAATCTTCCATCACGGATATCCTGTAATAATTCCCCTTGAACTCCATGCCACTGTAATATTCATCCTCTCTTTTCTTATAGCACCACACGATTCTTCCGGGAATATCTATAAAAGAAGTAAAATCCGGGAGAAGAGGGTCAGTCTGAAACACTGTGTTTTTGCTGAAAGGCCTTTTGGAAACAAATCTCACCCCCAGAGGCGAAATATCACGAATTCTCCCTTTGATTTTGGTATCGTTCTCGGATATATAAACGTTTGCATGCTTCAGAGAAGTTCGCGGTGCCCGGCGTTTGTCTTTTCCTTCTTTCATTTTAAGGTATCCCTGGCTTTGATTTTTCAAAAAATTAAATCGAGCATGGAAAAACAGCATAATCGCCACTCTTTTAATATGTTATCGGTTAATATCTTATCGGTACTTTCCCCTTTTTACTTTAATAATCCGACAAGCCTCCTTCTTTTTCCTCACTCGCTAGAAAAATTCCTAAAAAGCAAAAGGGGATTTAGAGAACGCAAATACTTATTGACTAAATTCCACTTTTTTGATAGAAGATAATTAATTCAAATTCACGCTGTAATTCTACTTCCCATTGATAATCC
>Ga0307379_10010945_pt1 | contig 11958 bp, 21 predicted proteins | sample UN2MG_FD_202237 | JGI IMG/M metagenome (GOLD analysis project Ga0307379, IMG submission 202237) | Soil microbial communities from Risofladan, Vaasa, Finland - UN-2 | ecosystem: Environmental > Terrestrial > Soil > Coastal area > Acid sulfate soil | place: Finland: Risofladan, Vaasa | collected... | reverse complement strand
CGAAGCTGCGCGAGTCGGTGAGCGTGAAGGATTTTGGGGCTGACCCCACGGGCGCGACCAACTCAACAACAGCCCTGCTCAACTTCTTCAATTATTGCATTGCGACTGGCACGCCAGGGCACATAGCCGCAGGTGAATACTTGGTGACTGCCGGTGTTTTGGCGTTCGACAACGGGCACGTTGACACGCCTTGGCCGAACATTACAACGGACGGATACCTAAACGTAATCTTCAAGCGCGCAGACGCAACTGATGCGCCAATGATCTCAATTACCAACGGCACAGCGGTGAGCGGCGCTGGCAATTGGTGGCAAGGTGGCTCTCTAGGAGGCATTTTGTTTAACCAAAACGGTCAAGCGAAGGCCGCAAACCAACACGGTCTGTTGCTGATTGGGATGGTCGGAACGCATTTCGGCCACATGAGAATGGACGATGGTGGCGGCTCTTGCATTTACCTTCAAGAAAAACTGTATCTCGGCTTCAATCCTGACCCCTACAACATAGGTTCTTGCGTCTTTGACGCGGCAGAAGCAAACCGCTGCGGTGGGTATGCGTTCCACAACAACAACGGCGTTGGTCTTACACACTGCACCATAAAATACGTTCGCGCAATTGAGAATGTTGGCGGCGCGTTTTTCGGATTCGGGACATCGACAACAGTTAATGTCATTTCGGCTGGCTCTTGCTCGGGCTGGGCGCTGGGAAACAGAAACGACAGTATTGGGGCCGCGCAGCGATTCATACTTTTAAGCGCAGAGCTTGACGACATGCAGTATGGCATTGATATGCGCCGTGTCAGCAACTCCGTATTTGGCGTCGGTGCGGTACGGTTCGTTCATCGCTACAACTTTGGGCCGCTGAACCCTGCTGGTGGGTACTGGCCCCGCATTGTTGTGCAGTGCTCGACAAACTCTGTCGCGATGAACAACCTTCGCATCATTGACCGCATTCAATCTGGCGGCACCAAGCCAGATTTGGGACAGTTTTTTGATTTTGGAAGTGGTGGCGCTAACACAGCTGATATTCAAATCCAGCGTCAGATCATTGACAACGCTGGTTTTGGCTTCACGGTGGCTGACTATTACACCAATTTTAACGCCAACTCCACAATTCAATACACCGACGCAAAAAGTCTGCCAATCATTGATACGTTAAAGAAGACAGTTGCTTTGGCGCGTGCCCCGACGACTTTTGCAGTCCCGACTGGCGGCTTTACAACTAGCCCCAACACGGTTCAATACAGCACAGAGTTGACAGATATGTCGGGCTCTTATGACCCGGCTACGTGGACCTACACGTGTCGCAGCCCAGGCGTTTATAGAATTGCAGGGCGTATTGTTTTGGCTGTTGCCATCGGCACTCGAATTCGTATGGCGATCATGGTTAACGGATCGGCCGCACTTACCCGGTTTTATTACGCCACCACGGCAAACGCCCAATGCTATTTTGTTGAAGGGGAATTGGATTTAGCTGCCGGTGCCACTATTAACATCAACGCAGATCAAAACACCGCTGGCGCGGTAAACCTTACGACCATGACCGCTGCAATGGAAAATCAATTGTCTATTACGCAAGTCTAGCCCCCACCAAAAAACCTTAAGGTCACAAGATGAGTAAAGCACTAAACAACAAGGTCAAGTTGAACGATGCCGTGAGCGTCAAAGACTTCGGGGCTGTGGGGGATGGCGTGGCTGATGACACGGTGGCGATTGCATCCGCATTAGATGCGGTAACTGCCACTGGTGGTGGTGTTGTCTACGCACCACCTGGAACCTATTTTATTGCCGGTGATGGAATCATCAATATCAAGGCTGGCGTAACGCTCCGTGGCGCAGGTGCTGCTACTCGTTTTGTGTCTGGCACAGGCGGACGTAACGCAAACCACGTTTTTGTTTACTTGAAAGATGGCTCTGTCATTGAAGATTGCAGATTATCGGGGGCCAATTTTGCTCGGCAATCTGGCGGTGCTAGCGGCATTGGATTCAACAAAATCGGAATCACAACTCAAGGCGCATCCGTTGGGCAGAACTTCCGAGTTTCTCGCGTTGGTTTTGAGAAGTTCGCAAATAGTCATGTGTTTGTATTTGACGCGCACCGCGCTGCAATCATTGACGGTTGCTATACGTTTGGGCAACAAGCTGGAAGTTACGTTGATATCGATGCCAATTACGCTGTGACAAATTGGAATGCAACGTATGACTTGGCAAGGATCACAGCGGGAACACAAGTATACGCATTGACCAATTTTTACAACAGCGGATCAAACACGAAAGATGTAATCATCACCAACGGCAGGCACTTCAACATTAACGACGCCTTCTGTGGGGTTAACAGCGGGTCTAGCCGTCACACAATCACAAACAATATCTTCGTCAAGAACGCGACCGGATATTACGGCGGATGGGGCTTGGACATGAATGCAGCAGGCGACTTCTGCGTCATGACCGGCAACTACATTGAAGGCGGAACAGCAGGATGTCATTTAGTTGGCAGCAACAGCGCAACCGTCACGGGTAACACGTTTGCGTGTGATAGAGGCGTCTGGATCGAAGACCCGAACAGCGTTGAGAACACAATAACCGGCAACACAATCACGCTAACAAACTTCACACCTGCGGTTCAGAAGGTCGGGATACGAATCGACGGCGGCAGAAACAATTTGCTTTCCGGGAACGCGATCAATTGCAACAGCATTGCAACGGCCAAAGGCGTGCTGTTTTCAAACCTCGGCGGCTCGGCGTCAAGCGGAAACTTTGTTGTTTCAAACATCATTACCAATGCCGCAACTGGAATTGAGTCTGCTGATGCAAACAACGATGCAAATTGGGCCGTTGCGAACGTGTTTAGGATCGTAACAACGCTTTTCCCTCGTCAGGTAAACAGTAACTATTTCCAGAATATTAAAGGATTGTCTGGAACATCAAGCAACGCTAACAACTTTGGCGGCACCGTTACTGTCTCTGGGACAAATACGTCACAAGCGGTTTCTTTCACAAATGTAGAACCTGACACAAATTACAGAATTATTCTTACTGTTCGTTCGGTGTCTGGTTCGCCAGCAGCTTCTTCATATGTGCCAGTGGCCCCAAGTGCGTTAACAACGGGCGGCTTTACTGCAAACCTACAAGCAGCCCCCGGAGTCGGCACAGCCATAAGTTTTAACTGGTTGCTTTTTAGAGCGTAACGCACCCAACACCGATGGCTCAAGGCAAGCCCCCACTAAAAACCAAACTGTAAACAACATGGACACTCAAGTTTTATTCAACATTGCAGTCTCCACCGCCGGATTCTTTGGGGGTTGGACATTGAATAACATCTACCGGTCCATTGAGAAGTTGGACAAGGATGTAAGGGCCATGCCTCATACCTATGTTGCAAAGGGTGACTACAAAGATGATGTTTCAGAGATCAAGGGTATGCTTACCAAAATCTTTGACAAGCTCGAACACAAGGTGGACAAGCCATGAATTTTGATGCTGCTTTTGTCAGACTGATCGGCCATGAAGGCGTCGTTTCAAATCATCCATTGGACGGTGGTGGCCTGACCAAGTACGGCATCAGCAAACGCGCTTATCCTGGCGAAGACATCATCAACCTGACTCTTGACCGTGCAAAGCGGATTTACCACCAGGATTACTGGGGGCCAGCAGGTTGCGATACGGTGCCAGAAGCCATCAAGTTTGATCTCTTTGATATGGCTGTGAACTCAGGCGTAAAGACAGCCATCAAGACATTGCAAAAGGCTGTTGGCGAGTTTGAGGATGGCATCCTCGGCCCTAGAACACTTCAAGCGATCCAATCCATGCCTGGCCCGCGCCTTGTAGCTCGGTTCAACGGGTCTCGATTGATGTTCATGACTGACCTCGGCGTATGGCCTACCTTTGGCAAAGGTTGGGCTCGGCGCATTGCTTCAAACTTGCTGGAGTCTTAAATGGCACTTGATCCTATTTCTGCACTGCTTGAGATTGGCGGCAAAGTCATTGATAGGGTTTGGGCTGACCCAGTGCAAGCCTCGGCAGCACGGCTTGAACTTATCAAGATTCAGCAAAACGGCGAACTGGCCCAGATTGTCGGCCAAATGGACATCAACAAAGCAGAGGCCGCAAGCCCGCATTTATTTGTTGCAGGCTGGCGGCCATTCATCGGCTGGACATGCGGCTCTGGCTTTGCCGTGCAGTTTGTTATCGGACCGCTCGGGGAATGGATAACAAACATCTACGGGAATCCTGTTCAGTTCCCTCAAATGGACATCGGCACAATGATGCCTCTGCTATTTGGAATGTTGGGGCTTGGCGCATACCGTACGGCAGAGAAGATTCAAGGCGTTACCAAGTAGCAACCAGGGTTTTTTGATGTAGCAAATCACGCCAAGTCACCATGTTCTTTGGTCTTGCTGCGCAAGTAAGGGCACATGCCGCGCTCCGGCGCGTAGGTCCAGCAGGCGACATAGTTGTGCGGCGGTGCGCAATCCTCGTCGTGATCAAGGCAGTCCGGCGTGCAGGACACCTTCTCGGCAGCAATCGGGATAACAGCGGTTTTCATAACGTTACCAAGTAGCGACAAGATTGACCATCATCAAAGTAGCAATTACAACCAGCAAAACCAAAGCAGATTTTGGAAGATCGGAGCATTTCTCATCTTCTTTGCGTCTGCCAAACTTCCTGCGATCAATCATTTTTTTGACTCCAAGCGGTTGGCTACGAGAGTCGCGTAGCCTGCAATGTCAACCCAGGAATCTGCGTAATCTGGGTCTCCGTTAATAATCCTGGCGATCTTGTGAAAGATCATGTCTAGGGCCTCTATTTGGTCAGGTGCTAAAACTTTGTCCCTGTAAGAAAGCTCAAAGCGTGCAATGCTTTTGAGTCTTTGGCTTACTGCGGCATTTCCTGAGAATTCTCCGTACTTTGAGCCACGGTCATTTAGAGTTTCGTCAATATTCATTTGATTGCCTTCACAATTTTTTCGCGCTCTCTGTTCATACGCAGCATCGTGTAACGCTGATGAAGACGACAGACGATTGAGAGTCTTGGGAATTCCGACTTGCACTCTTCTTCCAGCATCCTGATCACTGTCTTTTCGTCAAGTGTTGGCAAGATCTTCTGAAGGCGACGCCAAGTTACATTCTTCATGCTGCTAGTCTTTCTTTTACTGTCTTTGCCAAATCCCAGATGCTGCTAACTCGCATCAACTTGCTCTGCGTGTACCGGGCGCGATTTTCTTTTTTTCGTATGCTCATTGATGGCTTTGGTTTGTCAATGCAATCGCCTACGTTGTAAATTGGCCTGATATACCGCCTAGTCCCCTCTGAGTCCTCAGTCCATCCGCAGATGTGAACCCGCTTTTCCATCTTTGGCGACTTTTTCATCATCCTAGAAATGATTGATGCCGAATTGTTTCTATACACACCTATGTGGTTGCACAGCTCCAGAGATGTCATTGGGCCAAAGTTCACCAAAGCGTCTAGCATTTCTTTTGCAACAGGTCTTCTTTTCATTTTATTGCGTCCAAAACTTCATCACATCCCTGAGCCTCGTCAAAAAACCTTTGGGCGTGAACCCATAGTCCAGCGTTTTGAGATAGGTTGTTTGTTTCCTGGCTGATGTCCAAAAGTAGCTCAATAAGAGCATCAATCTTTAATGCTCTTTCCTCACGGACGTCAAAGGGTGTAATCATTGCATCTTCTCCACGGCTGCCTCTATTGCCATTTGGCGGGCACGGAGCAGAGACAAACCGAGCTCCTCAAGGGAGATAAGACCATCCTCATAGTCTTGGCAATGCTCCACCAAGTCATCGCAATATGGCTGCAAAGACTCGCCATCCAACTCAACCTTGGCCAGCTCGTGCCGAAGTTCCATGGCTTCCTCCTTAGAGTAATGGGCATCAAGTTCAGCTTCGTTAAAACAGATCATTTGGGGCTCCGGGTGTCTGTGTTGCGATGTGTGTACTGTAAAGCAATCTTTTACACGTGTCAACAACTTTCTTGCAGTGGTTGAAAAAGAACATCGTGCTCTTTGCCTTTTCCGTCAAGCAAGTCACGAATCCGAGCCTCTGTGATCTGGTGGCACTGAAGAAGTGTCCTTGCTGGCAGCGCTCTTATCACTTCGGCATAGTCTTCAAGCACGGCACGAATCGCTGCTATTCCTGCGCCTGTCAGTCTCAGAACTTTGTGCGTTTTATATCGATCACCAGCAGAGGCCAAAGCCTCTACAGCGTCATTCAGCAACCCGGAGCTATCTTTGCAGACTCCAAGTTCTGTTAGCGTCTCCATCATGTTCACAGCATCTGAGCACGCAATCCAGTCTTGAAAACTTGGGTTCTCGGATTGCTCCAATGACCTGAGGCCTTCATACATCTTCAGCAGTTGCCATTGCTGTTTTTCGGCTGATATCGGCTCGGTGGCGCTGGCTAGCAGAGCATCCCAGTGCGAGTAAGTAGATCGTCTGGCTTGTTTATGTTTCCTCATTTTGTATTCCTCTGATTTGGTTCTTTGCGTCTTCGGCACCTTTGCAAATAAAAACCTTGTGCCTCAGGCCCTGTAGATACAACGCCCAATCTTTTTGCTCTTGGCTTACCGTTCCGCCCTTCTGGCGCTTCATTTCAATCCAAGTGCTCCAGGCCGGTATGAACAGATCAGGGACTCCTGAACATACGCCCTCAGCTTTTAGCCGAGCGGCTGTTGCAATGCTCCTGGCCCCTCCGTTAGGGATGGCAAAGATTCGCACCCCGTGATAAGTCTGTCTGAACCACCTCACAAACTCACGTTGCTCAAAGTGTTCGGTGGGTACAACGTCAGTCAAAGTTTCCATTAAGTGCTCTCTCAATTCTTTCTAGCTTCATCCTGAGATCCACCACTTCATACAAAATCTCACGGTATCCGACCCATGCTTTTTCGGCGCGTTCTCTCTCAACCTCCAGCAAGCGGGCTAAGCGGTCAAACTGATGTCGTTCTTGTTTGTTCATCAAAATGGGATCACCTCAAACCAAACATCACAGGCGTTCTCAGTGCCCAAAAACTCCACCGGAGGCTCGGCGTCAAACTTCTCACACTTGCCGTTGTCGTCGTAATGGTCACAACTGTGGCAACACTTAGGCGGCCCGCCACGAATGTTTTGCAAGTAATCAATAAGAAACTTCGGTGCTTTCGGTCTCATTCCATTCTCTCCTTAGTATTTTGAAAAACTTGCCTTCCCGCCTGTATTTAATCAGCCTTGGCGGTTTTGAGTTCTGCATTGCGTGAACAGCCTCGTCTAAGCCCACCGGCTTGCTATCCACCCCGGCGCTCTTGGCCATCGTAACGAACAGCATTGCGGCTTTCTGGCCTGCGTAGCCTTCGTGTATAACTGGCAAATATTCGGTTACTGGCGATTCGCTCAAGCCCCCGTAGTACGTCACGGCCAGCATTTCCTTACCGCTTGCCTTGCTCGTATGCTTACGCCATGCCCAGGATCTCACATTCATCTCCAGCCCCTGCACCCCCATAATGTCGTCCAAGTGCAGAGTTAATTTCTTCTCTACTGGCGCAGGAAAAGGATTCCCGCAAGCTGGGCACTTCAGCGCAGATATGGCGCACAGCTCATGACACACCTCGCATACCTTCACGGGCGCTTCACCATCCCCTGAACCTGCCTCCTTCGGGGGCTGTACATTCGTGATGGGGCCATGCGTACTCACCACGCCAGCGAAATCAAGCACTAAGCAATGGTCGGTGTGGCTTTTTGGGCGCAAACCTCGACCGGCCATCTGAACGTAAAGACTTGCCGACATGGTGGGGCGCAGCATGGCAATCAGATCAATGTCCGGATAGTCAAAGCCTGTCGTTAAGACGTTGGCGTTGGTCAATGCTTTGATCTGGCCAGCTTTGTAGAGCGTCAAAATGTTTTCACGCTCCGCTTTAGGCGTATCCCCTGTTACATGCTCCGCAACGATGCCATAGGCATTCAGCGTATCAGCCACAGCTTGAGCGTGCTTCACACCCGCGCAGAAGAAAAGCCATGCCTTACGATCACCCGCCAGATTAATGACTTCTTTAACAGCAGCCAAGTTATTAACGTCGGTATTAACAGCCGCTTGCAACTCGGCCTCAATGTACTCCCCACCCCGCTTGTGTACGCCGTCAACATTTAGCTGGGCCGTGGTTAATTTGGAGCGTAATTTAGACAGGTGGCCTTTGCGTATCAGCTCCTCAATGCTTACCGGCTCAATCAGATCGTCAAATAATGCAGGCTTGTCAGTAATTAGGCCATGACCCAGGCGGTAAGGCGTGGCCGTCAAGCCCACCACTCGCATTGCCGGATTGATCTCCTTCAGCTCGGCCAGCAGCGTTCGATAGCCACCCTCTTCTCTGTGGTTGACTAAGTGGCACTCATCAATCAACACCAGATCAATGTGCCCCAGCAGCTTAGACTTGGTGCGTACTGACTGGATGCCAGCAAAAGTGATGGGCTCTCCAAGTTGCTTTTGGCCAATGCTTGCGCTATAAATACCCATTGGCGCCCCCAGCCAATGGAGTCTCATTTTCTCCGCGTTTTGCTCAATCAGCTCCTTGACGTGAGTAAGCATCAAAACCCGGGTCTCGGGCCACTGCTGCAAAGCATCCTTGCACAGCGCGGCCACGATGTGGCTTTTGCCGGATCCTGTAGGCAGAACGATGCACGGATTGCCTTCGTTACCTGCCTGAAACCATGCGTAAAGCTGGTCGATGGTGCGTTGTTGGTAGTCACGGAGCATCATCCCGTCACCCTCGCAGTTCCCCAGATGGCCCGGATCTCATTCACTTCAGAGTCACCACAAGCATCAGCATTGGCCACCAGTTCTTTGCTTGAGTAGACATTGGAATCTGGTTCACCATTGGTGATTGGCTTGCCTTTGACGATGTAGACGGCCTGCCATTCGCTCGGGCTCTCCCTGCGCTCCCACGGCACCATGTCAGGGTGCAGAACGTGGCTCTCGCAGCCTTCACGCTGTGCCTCTGTCGGGATCAGGTCATCCCACCGGGCACAATGCCAAGTTGAGTCAGGCAAAGCTGTTGAATGGGCACAGGTACGGCAATTGACCTGCTTGGTAGTCTTTGACTTGTGGCAGAAGTCGTGGGCCGGGCAGAACTTGCACTCGTACCAAGTCGGGTTCGTGCTGATCGGCTCAGGCATCCGGTCGGATTGCGTGATCCTGTGACCACGCGCCACCAGCTTTTGAGCCGCCTCAAGATCCAGGCGCACTCGCTCTGTATAGATACGATCATCATCCTTGCAGACTGCGACATACAAAGCCCTGTTCAGCTCAGTGCCTAGCATGTAGAGTTGCATCTGAGCCCAGTGCATCGGCTTTGATTCCTTTACACCCTTCGCTTTTACGTCATTAAATGACTTCAGCGAGTGCGTTTTAAACTCTGCGACGTGGGGCGTTTTCTTTGCTTCAGGTACGCCCGCCTCAATCCGAGCATCAATAGAGCCAGAGACATGGCACCCAAAGTCGACCCGGCTCTGGCCCGCCGAGGGAGTCCGAACATCAAGTCCAATAGCACGTAAATCACTGATAATTTGCGCTTCCTCATTCTGACCCCTACGGAACAGCCGCAAGATACGGCCTGGAAACTTCTCAACCACAGCCCACCGAAACGACAACCACAACCACCGATCACAAGGATGGCCAAGCATTGAGGCTCCCAGGTGAGGCCTTGGTTGCTCCTTCTGAGCCTCGTGATGCTGGTCAATTAACTGCTGAATTTGATCAAGTTCTGGAATCTGCATATAATTGCCTCGTCTCCTTGCAGTTGATTAGCCCCTCGTGTGAGGGGCTTTTTTTTACTTCTTAGCCCAGGGTGGCGCAGCCTTGGCAGAAGCAGGAGCCGTAGACGTTGGCGAAGGCAAAGCCCCACCGGTCACAGACTTGAAGCCCTTTACCTCGTTGCCGTCCCCATATTGCTCGCTCAACTTGACTTCGAGCTTGATTGACAGGCTCCCGCCAATGAGCTGATCTGTGTCGTCAACCCTGGCCAACCCAATAGCCCGCATGATTTCGCCGAGTTGCTGACGGCCGATCTCCTCAGCTTTGACATTTGGGTTCTTGATGTTGAGGTTGCCGTAAATCCCACGCCCTTGGTGCGTCGGGCCGGTGATGCTGTACTTGATAGCAATGTACTCGCCGGTTCCCGCTTTAGTCTGCTTGATCTCAGCACCCGCGATAGTGGCTGTGTACCAGCCAGCGGGCAGGGGCGCAAAGTTGCTATCGCCCTTTGGCAGATCAGAAACGTCGAATGATTGTGAGAGTGATGCCATGATTAGTTCTTCCTTGTAATTGAAAAAGATGGCCGTGAGGCCGTGGTTGTGATTGCATCTAGCAGCGGGCCAGTGATCGATTCATGTGCAGCTTTCCAGGCAGACACGTTAAGCTCTGGTTTCCATCTAAAGAGACTTGAGAGGTGTTCGGTAAGCCCGGCTTCCTCTGCTAGAGCCTGTAGTCTAGCACTGTCAATTTTGTGGTCAATACGTCCAGCCACTTTTATTTCATAGAGTGTCGTTATTTCTTTAACAGTGCCTTCTAAATTTCTAGCCAGCTTCATTGCTTCTGCCAGCTTGTCTTCTGCTTCCCTGCGTCTTGCAGTAGCTCGGCGCTCATCATCCTTGGCGTCTTCCCACTCCGCCGCAAGTGACTCAATTGAGAGTTTGTTCATCAGTCAATTGCCCACCAAATATAGAGAATCACAATAAAGTCAATTATGAATAAGGCTACGATAATCCAAAATACGTCGCTCATTCCTCACCCCCGATGCCGTGGGCGCGCTCGATTGCTCGTGCAAACCTCAAAACATCACTTGGCGACTCAACCCACATTTCCCAGAGTGTCTTGTCATCAATGAGTTTGCGCTGGGGTGGGGTGGCTGTGTCGCCGTACACAAGCGGGCGCATTTTAAAATCCCGCATCACGGACGGAGCAGGCATGTCGTAGGCAAACTCCGGAACCCCACTTCGCGGATTGAACCCTAGCCACGCCACTGGCTGCTGACTGTCCAGATAGTCACTAGGTACTGTTTGACTTGCCAGTGCCGTGCGAATAGCGGTGATGGCAGTCTCAACGCGCTCAGGTTTCCTGCCAATCATTGAGTCAAACGCATCCAGCGCCATCTCTGCCGCTTCTCGTAGTGCACTCATACACCCCCCCCGATCTTGGCAATCACAGCCCCAAGATCCGGACCCTCCCAAATGCCCAGCTTGCCTGAACGATCCTTGGCCAGCCACAGCCCGTCCGAGTCGCACATCAGGGCACGTTGGGTGTTGCCTTCGCCATCTTTCTCAACTCGCAAGGCCAGCACTTCGTCATAAAAATACGGCAGGGCTTGGCCCGTCTTGTTACCCGGCATAGATGGCGAATACAGCACCCGACCCATCTCATCCTGCGTTTTTTCCAATTTGGCAGTCATCAGAACGTGACGCCCAGGCAGATCACGGAAGGCGCGGATTACATCGGACATTTGCTCTTGCATAGCACCGTAGGCTGCGCGTGGGTCTTTGTTTGTCTTCTTCTCGTGGTTTAGCACGACCTCAGCAATCTCCGAGATTGAATCAATCGCCACGGACTGGAAGCCCTTTGCTTCGTCAGACTTGGTGAGCCATTCGTAGGCCTCGCGCAGTGCCTCCATTGAGTTGATTTCAATGAAAGGTACATCGGCACCGGCGATAGAGAGCAAGCCCCCCTCAGCAGATAGGACTACAGGAGTCGGCAGGGTAGGAATCAGGGAAGTCTTACCAGCTCCGGCTTGGCCGTACACCAGCAACTTGACACCAGCGGCGGCCAGTTGGCCAGTTGATTTGAGATTGATTGCCATGTGATCTTTCAAAAAGGGGCCAAAGGGGCCGGTTGTTGTGGGGATTGACGGAAGGGGGTGGGCTTAGGCTTGGGCAAAGCCACCCCCTTGTAAGTTGGGAATGGCCAGTCTTTCAAAACGCCACCCCGTTATTGATG
>Ga0307379_10010941_pt1 | contig 11960 bp, 7 predicted proteins | sample UN2MG_FD_202237 | JGI IMG/M metagenome (GOLD analysis project Ga0307379, IMG submission 202237) | Soil microbial communities from Risofladan, Vaasa, Finland - UN-2 | ecosystem: Environmental > Terrestrial > Soil > Coastal area > Acid sulfate soil | place: Finland: Risofladan, Vaasa | collected... | reverse complement strand
CGTCGGTCAGCAGGCAGTTCGCGCCTCCAGGGTGCTTGCTTGAGGGCGGAATTACCATATGGTGGTCATCCGCGTTGACGTCGGCACCCTCCGTACACGAGGGAGCATTCGGCGGGAGAACGGTGTTGAAGGCGACGCACTCGGGCTGACCGTCGTTCCAATTGCCGAATCTTCCCTTGACCGAAGTGCCGGCCGTGAAGTAGCGGCCGTCGGTGTACGTAAAACACGTCCCGGGCGCGTTCCTCAGGCCCCCCACGCTGACGGCCATTCCTACCTCCTTCGGGATCTGGCCCGCCTGCGCCGTGCGGATGCCGTAACTGGCCTTCAGGCGCTCGCTCATCATGATCGTATTGGTCGTGCCATCCGTGATGTCCCGAATACTCGTACAGCGTCGAAAAGAGAAAATGCCGCGTAGCGTCTCGCCATCGCGAATGCTGACGATCTGGTCGCCGACGCAGAACGCGTAGTTGCAGAGCTGATTGGCCCTGGTGCTGAGAAACGGGCTTAGGGTGTCCGAGGGACAGAGCGCCGCGGAGATCGGGCCGTTCCAAGGGCCCCAACCCCGCCAACCGCCCGGGCCTTCGGGAGCAATACCCGCCGCAGCGTCGCCGGCCTTGACCTGGTCCCACATGGCCTGCTGCTCCAAAAAAGGCAGCAGCGAAATGTAACCGCTCCGCCGTTCGCAGTTGCCCTCCAGACGATTCGCACCGCATCCCGCGGTGCCCCCCTTGCGGTAGACGAACGTCTTGAAGTTGTCGTGGTAATTGTGATGCGCCAACCCGAGCTGCTTCAGGTTGTTCGTACACTGGGCGCGCCGGGCGGCCTCCCGGGCCGCTTGCACCGCCGGCAACAACAGCGCGATCAAGATCCCAATGATGGCGATGACCACGAGCAGCTCCACCAAGGTGAAACCGCCCTTCCTCAAAGAATACTGCTTCATAGTCGGACCCCCCATAAGGTTACGAAGAGAACATGCAAAACAGCCGACAATACCCAAAAGGACGAGGGTAAATTCGCGCCTTAGCCCAATGGGTCTTCCTCGCAACGGTTTTCGCGTATCTCCTTGAATAGTCCATTCAGAGCGTCATTGAGTCTAGACGGCGAGCGGGCACGTGTCAAGGAAACGCGACGCGTTGTCCGAGCAATCCCCGGAGACCCGAACCCCGGGGGGGCGACTTATGCCCCTCACCAGGGGGACGGAGAGTGATGTCCTCTTTCGGGCGGCTGGGCATGAATGGCTGGGTGCCGAACCTGCGTGGTTGCCGAACGTGCCCGGCAGAAAAAAAAGGGCAGCCGAAGCCGCCCGTGGATGGAGCTCTCAAAACCGGGATCTTGAGTTCGCAAGTCCGGCTTCTCAACCTTCCAGAGGGAAGTCGAACGTGTTCTCGCCGCTTTCGCTCACGGTGGCCGTGAGGCCCGAGGTGGTCGGGTCGGCGTAGATTGCCGGGAGCAGGTTCTGCGCTTCGGCGGCCTCCTCGCCCTCGGCCGGTGGAACGTAGTCGGCGCTGTCCTGGTCGGCCGCCGCCGAACCGGTCTCGACCTTGTACTTGAAGATCTTGACCTGGTACGCACCCGGCACCGCACCATCGCCCGACTCGAAGGTCGTCAGCGTGTACTTGCCGCCGGCGTCCGTCACGCCGACCGCGCCGCGTGAGCCGTCCGCCGACTGAAAAGCGACGGTTGCGCCGTCCACGGGTTCACCGTTGTGGGTGACGGTTCCCGTGACGGGACAGGTGCTCGGCCGGTCCGCGTCCTGCTGCCCTCCACAGCCGAGCCCCAGCAACGAACCGAGCAGGGCCACGGCAAGCAGATTTCCCAAAGCCATCTTGTTCATCGCAAACCTCTCTCCAAGAGGAAAACACAAACCGGTAATTGGCCCGGCGAAGCTGCGGAGCGGGCCGGCGCACGGCGAGTGGCCGTGCTGTTCCCGCTCCGTCAGACGCCGGACGGTCGCCTAGAATCCCGAGATGGTCTCACCACCCTGTTTGGAGCCCAACGAGCCCCACACACCGTATCTGCTCGACCCGGGGTCCGGCTGCGAGGTGCTCAAGTTCCCGGTGTTGATCGTCTCGCTGACGAAGCGAACCGACCCGTCGGCCAGCAGGCAGTTCGCGCCGCCGGGGTGACGGCTGGCGGGTGGAATCACCATATTGACGTGATCGTTACCGTCGGGATCATCCCCGCACGAGGGCGCGTTCGGCGGGAGGACGGTGCTGAAGGCGATGTTCTCGGGCTGACCGTCGCTCCAGTTAGACCCGAACTCTCCCCTGACGGAACTGCCGTTGAGGAAGTACTTGCCGTCGCTGACGGTATAGCACACGTTGGGCGTGCTCGTGACGCCGCCGACGGCGAAGGCAGCTCCCAGGACGTGCTCGATCTGACCCTGCCCAGCCGTGCGGCTGCCGTAGTTGGCTTTCAGGCGTTCGCTCATCATGATGGTATTGGTCGTGCCGTCCGTGATGTCCGCGATCCTCGTGCACAAAGCATAGGAGAAGATGCCACGGACCCTCGTATCATCGCGAATACTAGCGACCTGATCGCCCACGCAGAAAGCGTAATTGTGGAGGCCCGTTGTGTCCGTGCTCAATGCGGGCAGAGCGCCGTCCGAGGGACAGAGGATCGTACCGGGTGGGCGGTCCCAAGGGCCCCAACCGTACCAACCCCGCGGGCCCTCGGGCGCCGTCGTCGCGTCGCCGGCCTTGATCAGGTCCCACATGGCCTGCTGCTCCAAAAAAGGCAGCAGCGACATCCAACCGCTCCTTCGATATCCGTTGTGGTCCCTCCCGTTACCCGAGCTGTTGTTCGTACCCCCCTTGCGGTAGACGAACGTCTTGTAGTTGTCGTGGTAGTTGTGAAGGGCCAACCCGAGCTGCTTCAGGTTGTTCGTACACTGGGCGCGTCGGGCGGCCTCCCGGGCCGCTTGAACCGCCGGCAACAAGAGCGCGATCAAGATTCCAATGATGGCGATGACGACCAGAAGCTCGACAAGTGTGAAACCTTCGCTCGCAGCACGTGGCTCTCTCTTAGATACTCTAACACTCATAGGTAACCCCCCCCAAAAAAATGGAAACGAAAAAACGAAAAGGGCAAACGCGACTCGCGGAAGCCCCGTGCGACCCTCCGCCATCGGGCTTCCCCGAATGGAAAGCAGTCTAGTCGGAGCGAATCGATTCGTCAACCAGCAAGGCCCGATGACACAAAATACGTCAGATTGAATTTAATTGCCAGGAAGGAACGGCTGGCGGCGTCAGTACGCCAGATTGAGTCGCTTCGTCGGCACGGAAGGCCTGGTGGCGCACGACCGCCACGGTCGCATCCGCGCCAAGTGGCCATCCGGAGGGCGCGTGCCATGCGCCCCCTTAGGGGGGTACAGACCGGGGAAACGTTTTTGCAGGAGAGTTCCCCTTCCGCGTTCCTGCCGTTTCGCAATCTGCCCCCCCGAGGTGGGGTTTCAGCCAGACGCGGCTCAGTCCGCCTGTTTCAAAGCGACATCGTGGACCAGGATCGGCTGCGAGGTCGGATCGGCCGAAGTGAGCGTCACCAGATTGCCTTCGGCCGCCGGCTCGACCGGTTCCACCGTAACGCCCTTGGTCAGGCCGCCCCGGTCGATCTGACGAACCGCCGTGTTGAGCCCCTTCCCTTGCGACCGGTGACGGGGACGGTTCTCGGTCGGTCCGCATCCTGCTGCTCTGCGCAGCCGAGCCGGGGCAACGAAGCGAGCAGCGTCACGGCGAGCAGATATCCCAGGCCCATTTTGTTCCTCGCACCCCTCCTTCCCGAAGAGAGTAGCACGACCCGGCAATTGGCCCCGACGCCGCAGGGCACGAGGGCGCACGCTCCCGGCCCTGCTCTTGGCGCCGTCAGACGCCGGACGGTCGGCTAGAATTCCGAGAGGACCTCACCTCCCGCTTTGGAGCCGAGCGCGCCCCACACACCGTAGACGCTCACCCCGGGGTCCGGTTGCGAAGCAGTCAAGGTTCCCGTGTCGATCGTCTCGCTGACAAAGCGAACCGACCCGTCCGCCAGCAAGCCGTTCACGCCGCCGGGGTGACGGCTGGCGGGTGGAATTACCAAATTGACGTGATCGTTACCGTCGGGATCATCGCCGCACGAGGGGCCGTTCGGCGCGAGGACGGTGTTGAAGGCGATGTTCTCGGGCTGACCGTCGCTCCAGTTAGACCCGAACTCTCCCGTGACGGAAGTGCCGTTGAGGAAGTACTTGCCGTCGCTGACGGTAAGGCACACGCCGGGCGAGGTCGTGACGCCGCCGACGGCGAAGGCAGCTCCCAGGACGTGCTCGATCTGACCCTGCCCAGCCGTGCGGCTGCCGTAGTTGGCTTTCAGGCGTTCGCTCATCATGATCGTATTGCTCGTACCATCCTTGATGTCCGCGATCCTCGTGCACAAAGCATACGAGAAAATGCCACGGACCGTCGTTACATCGCGAATATTACCGACCTGATCGCCGACGGAGAAAGCGTAATTGTGGAGGCCCGTTGTGTCCGTGTTCAATGCAGGCAGAGCGCCGTCCGACGGACAGAGGATCGTACCGGGTGGGCGGTCCCAAGGGCCCCAACCGTACCAACCTCGCGGGCCCTCGGGAGCCGTCGTCGCGTCGCCGGCCTTGATCAGGTCCCACATGGGGCCCTGCTCCATGTACGGGAGAATCGACATCCAACCGCTCCTTCGATTTCCGTTGCCGTCGTAGTTGGTAATCCCATTGCCCGTACCGCCCTTGCGGTAGACGAACGTGTTGTTGCTGTCGTGGTAGTTGTGAAGGGCCAACCCGAGCTGCTTCAGGTTGTTCGTACACTGGGCGCGTCGGGCGGCCTCCCGGGCCGCTTGCACCGCCGGCAATAGTAGCGCGATCAAGATGCCAATGATGGCGATCACCACGAGCAGCTCCACCAAGGTGAAGCCGCGCCTCTTCCGACATTGTTCCATTTCGGCACTCCCTAAAAGAATGGTTGGTGAAGCGAGAAGCATTGAGTACGAGGCAAATCGCCATGGCCAATGAAATGCCTGGCAAGGATTGAACCCCCGTGCGCGGCGGAAGTTTCGGCCAGTTTTTTCAGACTTTCCTGTTTGGGCCGAGACTGCCAACCCGATTGCCCCAGGCTGGCGATGGGGAGAGACTCACGGAGGCCACGTCCGGGGGGGTGCCGAGAGCCGATTGGCGAGGCGCCGCCAAGTCTTGCGGGAGGAATCGCCACGGGCCGAGGGCGAGGGTCCCGGCACCCGACCCCTGACGGCCGGGGCCAAACGCCCGCCCCTGTCCGAAAGACCGAGAACGTCAAGTGCTGATAGGGAAGCCACGACCGGGCTCGCACCGAACTCGGTGACCTCGGCGGGCAAAGCCCCCGCCCACGTCCGGCGGGGCGCTTCGACAAGCGAGCGACGCGGAAGTCTTGCTTGGGCTGATCCTCAGTCCGCCTGTTTCAAAGCGACGTCGTGGACCAGGATCGGTTTCGAGGTTGGATCGGCCGAAGTGAGCGTCACCAGATTGCCCTCGGCCGTTGGCTCGACCAGCTCCACCGTAACCCCCTTGGCGAGGCTGCCCTCGTCGATCTTCCGGACCGCCGCCTTGAGCCCTTTCACTTGCGGGATGGAAGGCACTCGAGCCACCGACCGGGCGGTTCCCGGCGCCGGCTCGCCCGGGCCGGGTAGCTGCTGGCCGTTTTGCAGCTTCAACAGCGTGGCGCTTTCACGCCACGGGAGCTTGCCCGGGGAGGCGATCAATCGCAACGTGTGGGTTCCGCCGGGTGGCTGGAATCGAAAGGCCGTGCCGTCGGACGGGAGGAGCCGCTTCTCCCCCTTGGCCAGTCGCGGAGTCTGCTCGTCCGGCTCGGGGAGGAGTACGTCCTGGCTGCCGTCGGCGTTGGCGACGACCACGTAGACGAAGGTGTTCGAGAAGGCCTCGATCTCGAAGCGGAACCGCTGCCCGCTGTGGAAGGTTTCGTGGGCCTCGACGGGCACGAACTTGCCCGGCTGCCACGGGTCTTCGCGCTCGATCCGCCACGAGAGCCCCCGCACCACCTGCCATCCCGTCCGCTGGCGAAGCTCAGGATCGATCACGCGCCCGTCCGCGTCGATGCCATCGCGGAGCTGCTCCCGGGAAAGCGGCTCGGACGCGCCCAGGAGACCGGGTACGACCCATCCGAGAAGGACCGACAGCAGGAGGGATGCGCGAAGCATGTGGATGCCTGGAAGGTGACGGGGTGACAAGGTGACAAGGTGACGGGGTGACGTCAGCCTCTCACCCCGTGGCCCCGTCACCGTTGCTCCTACGGCCGCAGGTAGAACGGAGGCGTCATGTTGTCGACCAGGACGGGGGTCTGCGTGGTGCCGGGAAACGCTTGTTCCACGTAGGAGGCGACCTGTCGCTTGAGATTCTCGTACACCGAGGGCAAGGTGACGGCCCCCGATTGGGCGCTGAGTTGCTGGACCAGGAAGTAGGTCATGGTGCTCAGGTCGCCCTCTTTGCGCTCGAAGGAGACCTGCATGGCGGTCGAGGACGCCAGCATGGCCGTTTCTTCCTGTCCGATGTCCTTGGCCCGCTCCATCTCGCCGTCCAGGAAGTCGAACACGACGCCGCCACCCGCCGGCACCGGATCGCCCAAGCCCTTCGCCAGGCTCTTCTCTTGGGTGGACTGACCCCCGCTATGGCAGGTGTCGAGGATGACCACCAGTTTGCGTCCGTCCAATTCCTGAAGCCAGCGGCCTATGGTATCGTCCAGCAGCATCGTCCGCCGGATCGTGGCTTCATCGGCAAAGCGCCCGTCGTACGGGACCAGGTACTCGTCGAAGCCGTCCCGCTCGTCGCCGTTGTCGTCGGCGCACCGCGCTCCGTGGCCGGACCAATAGATGACGACCACGTCGCCCGCCCGGGTGGCCGCCGGAAGGCGTGTGCGGATGGCGTCCTCGATGTTCTTCAGCGAGGCCTGGGGGCCGACCAGCGTCCAGGCTTCGTCCAGGCCGCACGTGCGTTTCATCACGTCGGCCATCGCCAAGGCATCCTTCTCACCCACCTTCAGATCGCGGATACCCGGGTCGAGGAAGTCGCTGATCCCGATGAACACGCCGACCCTCCGCGGCCCGCCCGCGACGGTTTGCGGAACGGTAGTCGGCGGGGCTGTAATTGGCGGCGGCGTAATTGGCGGGACCGTGGTCGGCGGAGCCGTGTTTCCGGCCTGAGGCTCCGTCGACACGGTACCTTGGGGCGGCGTGGCGCCCTCGGGCGGCACGGTCGTGGTCGTGACGTCATGTTCCGCCCACTCGGCGGGCCGGTTCTTCATCTCCTCGACGTACAAGCCTTTGACGCCCTCGGGGGTGACCATGCGGATCACTTGATCCGGGTCGATCGGTTCCAGCGACACGATGGCCTTGAGCACCTCCTGCCCGAACGGGGGTCCGATCCGCAGCCGAAATCGGCCTCCGGGCGGAGGGACCTGCACGTGCTGTCCGGCGGGGATGGAATTGTTCTGCTCGACGTTGTTGGGAAACAGGCGAACCATGTTTCCGCCGGCGTCGCAGTAGATCAGGTACAAGTAGCCGGCCTTTTCGGAAATGACGCGGACCCGCATCTCCTCCCCTTGCCGGTAAATCCGGTCGGGGTGGTCCACGTCGATGCGGACCATGAACGAGGGATTCTCGTTGCGGACCTCCTCCACGAGGACGCCGCGTGCGCGCCCCAGTTCCTGGGAATCGGCTTGCGCTGGTGAGTCTGGCTGGGCACCCACGCCCCATGCCAAGATCACAAGCCAGCCAACACGGTTTGGGCTTGTTCCGAAGAGGTTCATGGCTCACGCTCTTGCTGTTCAGGTTGGCAAAAAACCGGTAACACGCCGCGCTTTTGGCTTTGGCAGACTTCCTCTGGGTTTCAGTTCCCTCTCGGGCCGACGTAGAACGCGACCTCGTCCTGGGCGAACCCCTCGAGCAATGCCGGCACGTCGATGCCGTCCAGGTCCTTGGTCGACAACTTCTGTTGCTGATACTGCTTCAGTAGCGTCTGCACCTGTTTCTGCTGCGAGGGATGCGAGCGAAACAGGCTCGGCAGGTAGTTGGATTTCCCCGGCTTGGGGCCGACCTGCTGCTGCTGCGACTGGGTCTGCGACACCATGCCGGTCAGAAGCAGCGGCCGGTTGGTGACCAGCGCCTTGATCCGATGGACCCCCACGGGGTCGCTCACGCGGAGGATGGCCCCGTCCTCGGGCCTCGGCACCACGAACTGCCCCTGGGGGGCGATCCGATTGTCCTCGCCGGTCCTCGGGTACAGAAGGCCCAGTTGCCCCTGGCTGTCGATGTAGAACAGGTACAGGAAACCGGCCTGCTCCGAGCTGCCTCGCACCTGGAGCGGCTCGCCGACGGCGTATTGCCCGCCGTCGAATCGATCCACGCTCACGTCCAGGCCGAACGACGAGGTCTTGTCGGCAATGGCGGCGACGACCTGCAAGGGGCTCAGGCACATCACGTCCGGGGGCACCAAGCCGCCGGGCATGCCGGTGGGACCGAACGAGCCCGGTGCGACGCCCGGCATCACCCCAGGCCCCGTGCCCGGGAGCACGGTCGGCACGCCGCCGGGTGAGACATTCGGGCTCGTCCCCGGCAGCACGTTGGTCGGCGGACCGGAGCCGGGTCGGGTGCTCGTCCCGGTGTTCGGCCTGGTACTAGTTCCGGTGTTGGGCCGGCTCCCGGTGCCTGACGGCGTGCTGCTTCCGGCGTCGGCCGAAGCGACCCCGACAATCTGCTTGACGCGCTGGTAGTCGACGTAGGGATTCTCCGGCATCACCACGTACGGATACCAGGCGAAATCCGGGTGGCTCTGGAGGCTCTGCCCCACCCACTGGCCCGACCCCGTCACGATCGATCCGTTGTAGAGCCGGAACCGGAAGTTGTACGTCTGGTAATGTACCAAGGTGCCCACGTGATCCGGGGGCACGGCGTCGTCGGCGGCCCACAACGCAAGCTGGGCGTCTTGCCAGCCCCCTCCGGACGGAGAATACTGGACGCGGTACGCGTAGACGGGGTAGTTCCAGACCTCGGGCCCCGGCTCGAGATCCATCACCAGCGCCACCTTCTGCTGCTTGATGTGCGTTCGGAGGATTTCCCAGAGCGTGCAGGGCTCCAGGTCATGGGGGTCCTCGCTTCCGGCGCCATCGCCAAACCGGTCGCCGTAGTGGTTGGCCACGTCCTGGGCGTGACTGACCGAAAAGAGGCCCTTTTGGTCGCCTATGCTTAACGACAACGCCCGCGAACCGCCCGATGCGCGAGCCGTTTTCGGCCGGTTCGGCTCTTTTTCCAGGATGGCCGCGGCAGACCAGGCGTGACAGTACCCGTGCCACTGCGGCACGTTCGGGCCCGGCGGATGGGCTCCCCGCTCCCACTGCGCGGAATTTGCGCCGGTCAGATAGTCGTATTTACCCAACGGCCCGAGCATCTCGCCCCGGGCGATCGGCCACCAGTAGCCCGACCAGGGAGTGTGCTTCGCGGCGCCCTCTTCCACGGCCGCTTCCGTGGCCTGAACGCAGGCCAACACGGCACAGACCAGCCCAAGCGTCCCAATGCGTTTCATGTTCACCGCTCCCACTACCTGTCGGTCTTTTCCTCGGCCGGAATCACTTTGACGAGCCGGCACTCGGTCGAGCCGTTCTTGCTGTAAACCGGCCAGGGGAGACCGGGCTGCCACAACTGGCGAACCTGCCGATCGCCGCTCTTCAACTTGACCTCGACGACCGGCTGCTCCGTGAGGCTCTTCGTATACGTCTCGTGGATCAGGCCCTTGACCTGCTCGGTTGCCACCGGCTCCACCTGCTGTTCCACCTGGTGGGCAAATCCGAGCTCGCCGACGGCCTTCTCGCCGGGCGGGCCCGTATAGGTCTCGTACATGAACGACTGCATGCCCTTCGCCTGGTTGCCCGAGAAGAGGGGCAGATCGAGCGGCAACGCGCTGAGCGGCCCGAGCACGGGCGACGGCTGTCCGCTGGAGAACTCATAGCTCTGGGTGACGGTTTGGAAGCCCTCAGGGACCGGGATTTGGGTCTGGATCTGGCGGATCGCCAGCGACTTCTTGTCCACCCAAAGCACGGTCGTCGGCTGCGGCACGCCCTTGGCCAGGCACTTGACTTCCAGGCGGTAGCAGTCGTCCGAGAGCGCCTTCTCGAACCTCTGCACGGCGAACTGCCATTGGATCGGTCGCAATCGCGACTCGGCGATCGCCTCGCCCCGCATCTGCAAGGGCTGGCTGACCGTCTCCACGATCCAGGAATCGCCCAGCTCCCATCGCGGAATGAGCTGTTCAAAGGAGGGGCTGCGGGTGTCGCGCTGGGGCTCGTCGGCTGCGCGCGCCGCAAAGGCCCCGGCCAGCCCTCCCACCGCCAGAATCGCGACCAGAGACACGGCTTTCTTCTGCATCGTCTTGCTCCTCGACCGGTTGGCTGCCGCATCGATCGCCCCAAGCCGCCGGCGTGGCGATAGGGTCTGCGGCCGGTAGTACCGGATCTTCGCTAAGTTATCATAACTCACAATGCAAGCCGGGGAATGGGAATCCCGGCGCAACTCGTTGCCGAACAACGCCTTACGTGCGCAAATCCGTCAACATGGGTCGAGGCTGTCTTTGACGGCTCGCTCCCACGCTCCAGTGTGATTGAGCTACACCCACAAGGACTACTTCGCAGTCCTCCCAGCCCATACAACAGCATAGGCTTTCAGGCAAACTCCTGTCTATCTACTGTCTATCTATTGCCAAACCGTGTCCCGCCCCGCCAAATCGGTCGTCCGGGGAGAACCGGCCCCGCTGTCGATCGCATGGGTCCAAACCTGATGGCGCATTGGTCCGAGGCAGGGCCGCAAGGTCGCGACCCCAGCCCCCGGCCTGCCCGATCGGGGACCGAAGCAAGACGCCCCGCGTTGGCCGCACCGCGATGGGCCCCACCATGACCGCACGCCAGGGCTCCAGGGCGCCGGCACGGATCCCGACTATAATCCACTCGCGGCCGGCGTGAACGGAAAGGGGAAGCGACCGACGAATCGATCCCCACGACGATCAGTCCGCTCGATCGTCGGCCGAGCAGGCCCTCTCGCCTCCGCCGTTCGACGACAAGGAGACACGCAGAATGACCCGGTCCGGCCCGATGGTGTTGACAATCCTGGTCTTCGTCGGCGGGAGCCGTCTTCTCGACGCAGGGCAGCCGGATCCCCGCGTGAGCGACGTCGTCTTCGTCGCCAAGTGCGACGGCACGGAGCAGCGATACGTGTTGATGCTGCCCGCAGAGTTCAAGACGGATGCGGCGCACGATCTTCTCCTCGTCCTGCACGGCCACGGCTCCGATCGTTGGCAGTTCGTCCGAGACGGCCGTGACGAATGCCGCGCGGCTCGGGACGCGGCCGCCGAGCACGGCATGATCTACGTCTCGCCCGACTACCGCGCGAAGACCTCCTGGATGGGTCCCAAGGCGGAAGCGGACATGGTTCAGATCATCGCGGAGCTCAAGCAGCGGTACCGCGTATCGAGGGCATTTCTGTGTGGCGGCTCCATGGGCGGCACCGCGAGCTTGTCCTTCGCCGCCCTGCACCCGGAGCTGATCGACGGCGTGGCTTCGATGAACGGCACGGCCAACTTGCTGGAGTACGAGAATTTCCAGGACGCCATCCGGGCGTCCTTCGGGGGCACGAAGGCGGAGATCCCTCTCGAGTACAAAAGGCGGAGCGCCGAGTACTGGCCCGAGCGACTCACCATGCCGGTCGGCCTGACGGCATCCGGGAAAGACACTTCCGTGCCTCCCGAGAGCGTGCTGCGATTGGCCAACGTCTTGAAAGCCGTCGGCCGCGATCCCCTCCTCATCTACCGCGAAGACAGGGGGCATTCCACTCAGTACGCCGACGGGAGGGCTATCCTGGAGTTCGTCATTCGCAAGGCCCGCGATTCGAGCCGCGACCCGGCCACGGCATCTGGACGCGGCACC
>Ga0307379_10010940_pt1 | contig 11962 bp, 17 predicted proteins | sample UN2MG_FD_202237 | JGI IMG/M metagenome (GOLD analysis project Ga0307379, IMG submission 202237) | Soil microbial communities from Risofladan, Vaasa, Finland - UN-2 | ecosystem: Environmental > Terrestrial > Soil > Coastal area > Acid sulfate soil | place: Finland: Risofladan, Vaasa | collected... | reverse complement strand
CGCCATAGGACTGGTTGATTGCTCGGGTCGTGAGCGTCACGCTTTTGTAGGAATCGAGGTAGAGGGGGTCGCCGTGGAGCATCTCTTGGTCGCAAGTACCTTGGAGAACACTCTCTTCAACCTGAACCTTGGTGCGGATCAGGTCGGAGTAGGCTTTCTTGAACAGGTTCCGGTAGTCGTTACCGGTCGCGCCGGCGGTGCCGGGGAACGCGGTCGCACTATAGGCTGGGTAGGCCATTTGGACTACTCCTCCGCTGAATGAAGTTGAATCATTCGCGGGGAGTTGTGCGGTAGCCCGGATTCCCCTTGGGCTCTAACGTGGCCCCTAAACCGCTGGTCTTTCCCAGCGCCAGGAGCGGGCTCATTTCCGGCTCTCTCTGACAAGCATTACCAGGAGCCAGGGGCCACGCAAGGATTTAATACGCGAAAGGATCGGGCGGCATCAGCCTCTGGTCATGCACGCTGTCGAATCCCTGCTTCTCCAGATCGGACAGGATTTGCACGTACTCGGCGTACAGGTGCCGACGCTGTGGATTCTTCCGGTCCTCCATGTCGCCAGAACTCAGGATCTCACGCGCTCGTTCTGCCATCTTCTGCGGAGTCAGCGCATCCGGCCCACTGCCCCCAAGTCCGCCTGTGATGCTGTCTTCACTCACGATTTCCCCGATCTTCACCAGTAGTCCCGTCATGCTGGGGTGGTCCGCGACTCCCGAGCCGGCGAGCAGGTCTTGGAAAGCCTCGTCACCCTCGGTCAGTTTTCCCAGGATGTCCTGAGCCTGTTGCGTCTTCTGGTCTGCCTCTGCTCCGTAGAGTTCCTTGAGGCGCTCGCGGTAGCTTGCGCTCCGTTCAGCAGCCTCTGTCTCGACGGAAGAGATGCGGGTGTCGCCCATCGCAGCAGCCGCAGCAGCGAGCTTCTCGAAAGCTGCTTTGGGAATACCCACCTGTGCCGCGACATCGCGCAGACCGGAGAGGTACTGCACGATTGTAGGGTCTTTGGATTCGGGTACCGCGTACTCCGTAGGGTCAGACGGGACCCCGACCTTCGCATGGAACTCTTTCCACTCCTCGGGTGTCGCGTTCGATTCGGGCACCCTCGTCTGTCTCATGAGACCCCCAATCCGGGAGTCTAGCTCACTGTACGCCTTCATTGCCTTCAGAGGGTCGTCTTGGAACCTCTCGATCAGGCCCCTTCTGCCCTCGAAGTCGTCGGGCAGAATCGTACTTATGGCGTCTGACATCTCAATCCTTCCCCAGCAGTTCGGCGGTTTGAATCTGGGCCTGGATCTTCCAGTACAGCCGCCTCATGCCTTCCCCTACCTGAAACTTGACGGGGTCGATCGGCTGACCCCGCGTTTCTTCTTCAGTAATCGTCCACTCTACGCGAGCCATCTTGCTCATGTGACGCAGCACGCGCTGCCCTGCTTCGTTTTTGAACACCGCGAGGTACGCTCGCAGCAAGTCCTCGTCAGCCTTGGGAACCGGCGCAGAATCCTCAGACACCGAACCCACCTTCTGCCGTCAGCCCGCCACCTGTCTGCGCTGCGGGGGCAGACGCCGGGTTCGCGGCGGGCGAGCTGGGTTGCGAACCGCCACCGAGAGCACTTTGGAGTTTGATGATCTGGTCCATCGCGTCCCGCTGCGCTTCCGCTTCCTTGATGTCTTCGATCTCGTTTTCGGTGAGGAACATCTCAGCCGGCAGGTCGCCGAGCCGACGCTCGATCTTCGTGATCCGCTCCGGGTCGAAGTCGCGCAGCCACGCGGGGTTTTGCCCCGAGCCCTGGAAGAGAGCGAGGCGCTTCGCAAGGAAGGCGTCGATCCGTTGCAGGCTTGAGGTCTTCTGTGAGGTGAAGAACGGTGAGACGAACTGCACGTCAGCTTCGGCTTCCCCGAGGATCTCACCGAGCTGGTTCAGCTCCGGTAGTTGGCCAGCTCGGAACAGGATCTCGATCACGGTCTGGATCGTCGGAGCGAGGAAGTCCTTGTCGACTACTTCCGCCGGCGCTGCCATCTTTTGAATGGCCCGGGCTTGCCGGAGCTGGGAGGCTTCCGCTGACCGGTCTTGGGTCTCAGGCTCCGAGAGAGCATCCCCGAAAAACGCAGCCTTGATCTGCTCTCGGTCGAGTCGGGCCATCTGGTCTGCGATATTGATATCTGCGCCAGAACGTAGGTGGTACGGATTGAACTTGATCGGTGGCTTACTGACCATGATCCCATCGGGACCCACGTCGAACTCGACCACGCTCTCGTTTTCAACGACCACGGGAGGAAGCAGGTCTTTTCCAACCGCGATGAGGATCTGTCTCCGTAGTTCATTGAGGCCCTTCGCGTCGATGCGAGCGAGGTGGCCACGCCCACGTCCGTACTCCTCGCCGTCCACGACCATCCACCGACCGACGATGTACGGGGAGTTCTCGAACCCGCTCGTGCGGATCACCTCTCCGTACTCTCCCTCCATCGCGATCCACTGCGAAATCCACGGCTTGTTCTCTGGAGCGGTGAGGCCGCCGGGGATTCCGTCCTCGTTGAGATAGACGCAGTGCAGGTAGGTGAACTCATCCATCTTCCGCCCGCCCCCGAGCGCCTTGGCCGCAGCCATGCCGGGGTTCCCGTTGAAGAAACGGAAGGCGTCGACCGCTGTCATTTCGATCTCGCGGTAGATGATCTCGGGCGTTTGGCTGGGACCGATGTGGAACCAGACGCGGGACACGGGGACCGCCTCGAACATGAGGCCGTTCCAGCCGGGCTTCCGCTTCGGGCGTTGCATGACGCACATGGTTCCGTTGCCGAGGACACTCATGTCTCGGAGGAACGCGCCGGTCTGCGGGTAGAAGTTGCTCCGGCTCAACTCTTTTAGTGTGCGGCGAGCGACGTTGTCGAGGAGCGTCCGCACCTCTACGTCGTCGTCTGTTCCATCAATGGAAAGCCGGAGCCAATCCGAGCCGCTGGGAACTACTGACCCCTTGAGAAAGGAGGCGAACTGCTCGGACATGAGTATCGCTGTCGAGTCGAACACGCCGGACAGGCGTTTGTGGCCGGCGCTGCGCTTGGTCGTGATGTCACCACGCCACGGCATGCAGAGATCAGAAATCTCCTGCCAGACGTTCTCGTGGTTGTAGCGCCGTGTCTTCATGTGCGAGAACCGCATCAGAAGCTCGGTGCCGTTTCGGATCCCCATTGGTTACCCCTAACCGAAGAAGTCGTAGCTACCTGCCTTCAGTCGCCATTCATGCACAGAAGTGCGTTCGCCGCCAGCGGAGGCGTGATGCAAAGCCAAGATGACTTTGTGCATGGCGTCGATGAGGTGGTCGTCCTGTCGTTTCACAATCTTCCCTTTGTCGTGTCGGTACTTCCTTTTCTCGCTCAGGAACTCGGTGCAGGATCGGAACACTTGGAAGCGCCCCGTGAGCATTCGGTCGAGTGCCCGCTCCACCGCCTCGAAGATCGCGTGAACCTTCCGGCCTTGCGGGTCGATGATGTGCGCGTGCTCGGGGAGCATGTTCAGCCCCATCTGACGGTATCGTTCTGCCACCGTGGAACCGGAGGTGTACTCGCGGGCTCCGTCGTGCGGCCAGGCGACCGGGATTTGGTCCCCGCCCATTGCCCTGACCCGCGAGGCGTAGATTTCGCTCGCCTGTCCGTCCGCCTTGTACTCCGCGATGACGAACAGCTCATCTGTCGCGGGGTTGAGGGCGCAGAGGATCGCGGCGAAGCAGCCGGTGGTGTGGGGGAGGTCGATCCCGATGAGTCGCGGCCAGTGTGACGGGATGATGAAGTCCTCGCACACGACCATGTCGTCGGGCACCGCGTAGACGAGCCCCTTGCCCCTGACCGGCATGCCGTGCAATCGGGCCTCTGCCAGCGGGTGGCCCTCGTACTTGGCGATCAGTTGCTGCCGGTGTGCCTGACTCATGTGCGCCGCGTCGTTGACACCGAAGTTGATGAGGTGCCGCAGCCCGCCACGGCCACCTCTCTCGAACAGAACGTAGAGGTCAGTTTCTCCGAGGAGCGGAGTCATGGAGATGGACATGAACCCCTCGGTGAAGTTGAGGCGTGCGGAGAACTCGTCGTAGATGAGGAAGTCCATTTCCTCGTCGCCGAACACTTCGTGCAGGGTGTACCCGGCGAGTCGTTGCCAACCGCTGGAGTACGAGAACACGTAGCCCTTTGAGTAGCCGTCGAACTTGCCGTCCGTGAAGTGCTTGACCCGGAAGCTCTCGACTTGGTTGGCGACCCCGCCGGACATGCGGGTGATGTCTTCCTCGGGCTCGAAGCACTCGGAGGGAATGAAGCCGGACCCGCGTTTGTCGGGTGGCCCGAGCAACCGATCGCACAGGAGGTCGCGGGTACTGCTCGCGGTCTCTCCTCCGATCGCGAAGTTAATCGGGTGGGGCCACTTCCTCCCCCGCCAGTTTTTCGGGTACCTCCCCGTCGCGTGGTACGACGCTTTCGCGCACAGTGAAGTCGACTTCCCGCCCTGGTTCAGCCCCGCGATCATGATCTCTTTGCACTTGAGGCGGTAGCCCCTCGCGTTGTCCGTCTCGGTGATGAACTGCCACTGTTTCGGGTCCCACTGGATCCTCCCCAGGATGTCCGACTCCAGATAGATCCGGTACTGCTCCTCCATCTCTAGTTCCTGAAGCAGTTTTTCGCGGGCGATCAGTTCTTCGGGGTTCAGAGAGTTCGGTGATTCTTCGCTCGGCATCTAGTTTCTCCTGCGCGAGTTTCTGATTGGAGGCGCGAAGTTCTGCGAGGCGTTGCTCGATTTGCTCTGGATCGATCGACGCGGCACGCGGGCGGTTGTGTTCGATGTGCGCGGTCATCTCGCGAGGCATGACCTCCTTCAGAACGTGGCGCATGAAGAAGGCGAGGAGCATCTGCCCGTCCTTGGTGGCGGGATCGGCGAGCGAGGCCATGCCTGCGATCTTGTCGAAGAGGCCGGCGGCGTAGAGCTTCTGCACGAACTCGGTTTTGACTTGGATCGGGGAGAGTGTGTCGAGCCCCTCGAACTTCTTGAATCGTTTGTCGAGAACCTTCCGCCCCTTGCACTCATCCCACATGCCTCGGAAGTCGGGATCGAAGAAGGTGCGCGAGAAGGCGAGGTCACCGGGGAGGCCGGCGGACTCTGCTGCGTCGTAGAACGAGAGGCCCTCATCGACGAACTTCTGCATGGAGAGTTTGATCTCTTCGCGGATCAGGTACGAGCCGATGTCTTGTTGTCGTTTCGGGTCGGTGATCTGGGGTACACGGTGCGTATCTTCGTAGTCCTCTTCGGACATCGCTTTCCCCGTCATCAGGTGGCGTTTTCGTCTTGCCATAAATCCGATCGTTCCTAGCATGGCTTGAGAAAGGAGAGTCATGACTGAAGAGGGCAACTACGAAGCGAAGTTGACGAACTCCCTACTGGGGGATCTTATCGCTGAAGTGCGACGGGCCGCCGACGCGCTGGAACGGCTAGGATCTGGCCACATGGTAGCGACTGGAGGAGGTGGAGGGGAGCGTAGCCCGCGAGGGACCTGCGTGAAAGAGGATGACGGGCGGTTCAAGTGGACGATTCCGCCAGGCTTGCAGCCGGGGAAGTGCAAGCTCTGCGAGGAGAAGGTGTACTGGGTGAAGAGCAAGTCAGACAAGTGGGTGATCTTGGGAATGGATCTCTACTCCCACCAAGACGTGTGCCAGGGGGAAAACCAGATTGCCTCAGAATACAGCGCCCCGATTGCGGAAAACGAAGTCCCTTTCTGAGTACAAGGGCTTCTTCTACGACCCGGAAGTGTGCCAGGAGCGCGAGATTGCCTGGTTTGTCGACCGCGAGACGAACGTACGACGGGACCTCTTTGACGCTCACATCCGACGCTGTATCCTGCACATGCACCGGCTGCGAGTCGGAGGACCGGCGAAACCATTTCACACGAGAGGTGTGACCAACCATGCAAAAAGACGAGCTTCTCGCAAGGATCGAGCAGGTCAGAAGGCACCTCCAGCGCGTAAGGGTTCCGGGCCTCGCCGGGGTCATGAGGGGTTGCCTCAAGGATCTCGACGAGATGGAGGATCTCATCAAAGCAAAGCCAGCCAAGGGGAGGAAAACCCACCAGCCGATGCTCGGTGACTCAGTCGATCAGAGCGAGTCAGACACCAAGTCCGAGTAATCGGCCCGGTTTTATTCGACACACCTCCTCGGGGTGGGGCCCTGCCCAACGGGACCCCGCCCCATTTTTTTACTGGAAGAAGACCATGAAACCAGACATCGCGATGGCTCACCTGGAGCGGATCCTCGCCGACATACCGGACGAGGGCACCATTTTGGAGTGGGGTTCCGGGGGGAGCACCGTTTTCTTCGCCGAGAACAAGCCGGAGGCGGCGCGCCTGGTCACAATCGAGAACGACCGGACGTGGTGGGACAAGGTGATGGCCGAAGTCTACGACCAGCCGGCCACCTACCTGTGGCTCCACGAGCCGGAGCACGGGTTGAGGTCGATCGGCGGGTACGGGACTCACCTGAGAGAGAACCCCACGGGGCAGGCTTCCTACATCTGCAACCTGAACATCCGGGAGGTCATCCGGGAGGCTGACGTGATCTTCGTGGACGGCACTGCCCGGGGTGCGTGCCTCGCCACCGCCGCGAAGCTCAAGAAGCCGGAATGCACGGTCTACCTGCACGACGCCGAGCGCGGATGGTACGACTGGGCGATACCCCTGTTCTCCTTCACAGAGCTGTTGCCGCCCGAATCCGGGCATCCGGGCAGTTTGAGGCGGTTCATTTGAGAATCGCGATCCTGACGCCATGTGGGCCGGGCCACACTTGGGCTATCGCTCGGGCGAATGCCTCCGTTCGGGCCGCCTGGAACTACCGACGCGGACCCTTCACCGAGGTCAGGCACTTTATTCTGGACGATACCGAGGGGCAGATGGGCCGTTCGGCAGGCCGAAATGTGCTTCTTGAACGAGCGGTACGTGGGTGGAACGCAGACTGGGTCGTGAACCTGGACAGCACTGACTTTATCCACACCGCTGGGTTCCAGGCTTTGGGTGTGGAGATGGAGAGAAAGCCCGAGAGCCAGCTCATTTTCGGGTGTCACTCCATGATTATGAGCCTGGAGTCCGCGCAGAAGAGCTACGACCTGAACATGGGCGAGCACACGGGCACGATCGTTCACTGCTACCGGACCCGGTTCGACGTGTGCCCCATGTACTGGGGCCACGTCATGGCGCACAACCACTACGGAACGATCGGGACCACGTCGGCGATCCGCGCTGACCTCGCGTACCGAACGGGCTTCCTGCCCGACCTTCCCGCCGGCGACATCCATGAACACCACTTCGCGTGTATGGGTTCGGCCCCGTTCTCGAAGATGAACCGCCCGATCCTAGTCACCGACCGGGTCTCGGATGGAGCGAAGGCGACCCCCACCGACAAGCTCGCCTCCCACGACGACCGGCTGAACGCCGCGCTGAACGCGATCCACGCGATGTGGGTGCAGCGGGGGCGGCTGCCTTTGACCTACGACGAGTTGGAGGACCGGTACCGATCGCGCTTCAAGCGCCGGCAGGACTTCGAGATCAATGTTCTACGTGGAACAAATACTGACGAGCAGTGGGTGACGGACGATCGGATTGATGAGGTGGCGGCGGAGAAGGAGGCGCTGCTCATGGATATCGCGAAGGTGGCGATGCGGCAGGAGGGGCGCTGAAATGTGGGGGATCGCGCCGGCGAGGAGGGCAAACTCTTCGGAGTCACCACGCCCTTGAAAGTTGCGCGGCCACGGCGTACGATCCCCCTGCTGCTGAAAGCGGAGGCATCCTGCCAACAAAGGGCAATCCCCGCTAGGCAAATCTCTGGGAAATCCGCGCCACCACGCGGGGGGGGATTCGTGCATAACGGATTTGAAGCCTCGAAGTGGGCCATGAGACAGGCCAAGGGCCTCACCTTGCCCGAACGGATGGTTCTCACCTGCCTCGCGAGCTACACAAGTAAGAGCATGGTCGCCTGGCCAAGCCTAGCCAAGCTCGCTGACCACCTGGAAACCACCGAGAGAAACATACGGAGGACCGTGCGCCGCCTCGAAGAGAAGGGCTTCATCTCCGGCGAGGCATGGGTTGGGCACCCCACACGGTACACAATCAAGGGGGCGGACGCCTACGTCCCCCGGACGCCTACGTCCTCCGGACGTGTAGACCCGGGGGGGGCGGACGAATCGGTCCGCAAACCCCGGACGTGTACGTCCGCCAATAAAAGAGAGAACAAAGAGACATCAAAGACTCTTGTCCAAGAGAGACTTGAAATCATGAAGTGGTGGAACAACGAAGTGGTCAAGGCGGACCCGCAGCTCCGACCAGTCCGAGGGATCTCCGACGCTCGGTTCAAGGCTTGGAACGCCCGGCTCGAAGAGTTCCCTGACCTCAAAGAGATCGTGATTGCCGCGCTGCCCGTGACCGAGTTCATGGCCAAGTACGTGAACCTGACGTGGATCCTGAACCCCGCCAACTGCGAGAAGCTCATCGAGGGGAACTACACCGACGAGAAGAAGGCGAGGGTGGCCATGGACGGTAGGGCCACCGAGGAGCTGAAGTCGATCGAGAAGGCGAGGGAGGCCGCAGTGAAGAAGGAACTGGAAAGGTGGGAAGGATGAGTAAGTCAGGCGACTACGACGGAACATGCCCATGTTCGGATCCTCGGTGCGACTGGTCCAGGAAGGCGCGGGCTGGCACCCTCGCCCAGATACGAGCGCGGCGGGCCGAGCTGCTAGAGGTGCAGAGAGGGATTCCGGTGGAGATGTTCTGGCATCTCTTCGACGACGGCGCAGAGTTCGGACCAGACAAGCCGGAGCCTCCTGCGATCGAGTTCACACGCCTACAGAGCGGCGACTTCAGTACCCACATCGACGGCAGGGGCTTCGGCACTATCCGGGGGGAAGTCTTCGATGCGATCAAGAAGCTCGGGCGAGAGGAGGCGAAGGATGAGTAAGAGCAGCATGACGACAAGCCAGATCCTTGAGACAACCAGGAAGCTCGTGGAGATAGCCAGAAACAACGCTCGCGCAAAAGCCCTCCGCGAAGTGGAGGAAGCGATATTTGAGGAGGTCAGGATCGCAGACGACAGTGACCTCGGAAGAGAGGAAGGCTTCCACTCACCGAACGCTCTTGGCCGAGTCCTCGCCCTCTTCGACAGCCCCGGCGGGAAGTTCGAGGTGAAGGAATGAAGGGCATGACCCAACACACGCTCACGACCAAGCTCCCGGAACGCATCATGAACGAGCACAGCCAGCCGATTCAAATCCGCTTCTTCGCACTCAAGGACAAGGTGCTCGGCACCTGCGAGGGCGCTGGCTTCGAGGTGGTGGGCAACCAGGCCACAACTTTCCACACGCTCTCCGATTCCGACATGCTCACGGTCTACGATCATGCGGAAAAAGCGCACCACCTGCGTCACTTGCTCGAACGGGGACTCTGGTTCGGGAACTCCTCCGCCAACCTGTTCGTGCAGGAGTGGGAGAAAGCCTGGTACGCCTACAAGGGGATCCGGTCACAATACCCGCCGGCGACGTACACGTTTGCGGAAGCGCGGAAAGTGATCTCGAACACTTCCGCAGCCTACTTGAGAGCTTTGCTGTAAACTGAGGGGAAATGGGGCAGGCGGTGACTTGGAACGCGGTTAATCCCGTGCCCCGAGTGGGCCGAACTCTGGTGGCTGGCGGCACCTGCCTTTGAAGGAGGAGACATGCGAGCGTACCGAGTAAGAGAAGCGGGCGATGCGTTCGTTCTTCCCGACGATGTCTACGGATTGGTGCGCCGGGAAGTGCTTGCAGAAGTGAAGACGTATTGGGAGGCAGCCTCTCCCTCGGACGGTAGCCTCATCAACGTCCGAGAATCCAAACTACTGGAGTGGCTAGACAGGCAGACGAGCCCATGACTCTCAACTTCGGCAAGCTCAGAAAGCTCAATGACGAACGTGCCCGTGGTGTGCTCGAACTCAGGCCCGCACACAGAGAGGACTACCACCACGACGCGCAGGACGTTGCCGTCTCCTACGATGTCTCGCAGTCCACCATCCTCAGAATCTGGCGGCGGCAATCGTACACTCACCTCGAAGTGCCGAAACCGCCCGAGGAGATTCCATGAAGTGCATCCACCTTCTCGTAGGGTTCCTGTTCCTGCTTGCCCTCCCACCAATAGCGGGACAAGAGCCCGTTTTCACTCTCGACCTCGACGCCGACCCGGTGATCGCAGACGCCTCTGGCCAAATCTCGAACATCGACGTAGCCTTTGTCTCGGACGCGGCGAACGAAACGCTCGGACTCGAACTCTTCTACTCCTTCGACCCCACCTTGCTCCACGTCTTCGGAATGAGCAGCCTGCTCGCAGACTCGCCGAGCTTCTTCGCGGTCGAGTACCTGAACGAAGACTCCACGCACCCGACCACCGGCGTCGTCACTCCCGCCGGCGTTGGCTTGCTGGGTTGCGTCTTCGACTTCGGACTCGTGAACACGATCACCACGGCTCCGGGCGTTCCGGTTCCCGTGCTTCGCATCTCTGTGATCGGAGGGCCAGGCGTGTTCCCAGGCGCGACCTCAGACCTCACGTTCCAAAATGGGCTCACTGTTCCGGTGGGCGGGACGACTCACAACAACTCAATGGCCTGGCGCGTGGATCCGACCACCCCTCCTCAAGACACGCTCTTCGATTTGACGAGCGCAACCGTGCCTTTGTCGTTTGTGGTCCCCATGTTCGGGCGCGGTGACGTGAGCGGTGACGGATCACTCAACCTTGTCGACGCGATCCTCACCCTGGAGCACCTGTTCCTGTCGAACCCGGTCGCCTGCCCCGCTGCGGCTGACGTAGACGCAAACGGCACAGTGGCAATCCTCGACGCGATCACATTCCTCAACTACCTCTTCCTGAACGGCCCACCGCCCAACTCGATCGCATGCTCGCCTCAAGACACGCATGGACTGAGCTGCGATACCACAACCTGCCCCTAGAACTTCGGGGTAGCTTTTTCCACTAGCGTGCAGTACCGTCTTCTCAGGGGAAACCTACAGGACGCCTATGCGGGACAACCGCAGGGCAAGAAAGGTGTGCTCCATGAAGAGCAAGACGTTCCGTATTAGAGGTGACGCGGGCCTTATCCTGCACAATGCGCGGCTCTCTGATCCGCTTGACCCTTGGGCGATGGCGATCAAGGAGATTTCTGGCAAGCGGAAGAAGACCACGGACGACCTGATCGAGATGGCGAAGCGTGAGTTTCTCGGTTCCATGTACGAGGGGGAGGGTGGCCCATGCATTCCGGCGCAGAATCTTGAGCGCCTGCTGCGCGACGGCGCGACTCACATGAAACTCGGCAAGGTTGTGCAGTCCTCCCTCATCGTCCTCGAAGAAGCGCCGATCATTTACGAGGGGCCGAAGGACTACGAGAAGCTCTGGTCTGAGGAGCGGTTCCGCTGTCGTGCTTCGTGCAAGGTTAAGCAGTCGCGAGTCATACGCACTCGCCCAATCTTCTTGGACTGGTCACTAGAGTTCACCGCTGCTTTCCACGAAGAGCGAATCGACGAAGCTCAGGTGGATGAGATCCTCAACATCGCCGGCTTGTTCGTCGGCCTGGGAGATTGGAGGCCGCGTCATGGCCGATTCAGCGTCGAGTAGAGTTCACCCGTTCGACATAGAGTCGCTCGACCTTGGTTCTTTCGTCACCTCGGCGGAGATCGAAGCTGCGTACGGTGTCCCTCGCGACTCAAGGCAGTACCCGTTCTCTCAAATGGAGGCGCGCAGTTACATTGAGAAGGCGATGCGTCGTCGGTTGGGGAAGGATGTCACGATCATTTCTCGTGGCGACGACCTTGTGATTCTTACGGACCACGAGGCGCACGAGTACCTTCGGAACTCCCAGCTACGAACGACGCGGCGCATGAAGAAGGACCTTCTCCGCGTGATCTCGACAAACCCGGAGAACCTTACGAGCGACGAGAAGAAC
>Ga0307379_10010939_pt1 | contig 11962 bp, 9 predicted proteins | sample UN2MG_FD_202237 | JGI IMG/M metagenome (GOLD analysis project Ga0307379, IMG submission 202237) | Soil microbial communities from Risofladan, Vaasa, Finland - UN-2 | ecosystem: Environmental > Terrestrial > Soil > Coastal area > Acid sulfate soil | place: Finland: Risofladan, Vaasa | collected... | reverse complement strand
CTACGTCGACGACGTACGGCAGCGCCGCCGGGTCGCCCGGGCCGTTGGAGATAAACAGGCCGTCGGCTCGATAGGCCAGGATTTCATCCGCCGTCGCCGTGGCCGGGAAGACGGTTACCTCGACGCCGCGGCCCGCCAGGTGGCGGAGGATGTTGTTTTTAAGGCCGCAGTCGAGCGCCGCGACGCGCCACCTCGCGTCGCCCTCCGCCGGCCGGAAGACCTCGGCGCCGTCGCGCGTAACGTCGCGGACGAGGTCCCGGCCCGCCATAGGCGGCGACGCCAGGACCCGCTCGAGCACCTCCCCCTCGTCGCAGGGGTCGACGGCGACCGCGCCCCGCATCGCGCCCGCCTCGCGGATGTGCCGCGTGAGCGCGCGGGTGTCCACGCCCGAGAGGCCGACGACGCCGTGCCGCTCCAGGTATTCGCCCAGCGACGCCGTCGCCCGCCAGTTGCTGTAAAAATCCTCGTACGAGCGGACGACCAGCGCGGGGAGGAATATCCCGGGCGATTCGACGTCGTCGTCGTTGACGCCGTAGTTTCCGATATGGGGATACGTTAACGCGACGATCTGGCCCGCGTACGAGGGGTCGGTCAGGATTTCCTGGTAGCCGGTCAGGGCGGTATTGAAGACCACTTCGCCCAGCGCGAGGCCCGTCGAGCCGAAGGCCTCGCCGCGGAAGGTCCGGCCGTCCTCGAGAATCAAGAAAGCGTCACCGGCCATAATAAAAATAACGCCGGCTCCCGGAGGGCCGGCGGTTCACTAAGTAGACGCTGTTTTTAAGTAATGAAACATCCCGACTTCGGCGGAATTCTACCAAAACGCCAGCGGTGTCGCAACAACATATTGGCGGATTGCGTTACCGCCGCCTTCGGCGCCGTAGGGAACGACGGCCGGGGCGGCGGCCCGACGGCTACGAGTACCGCGGTAAACTACTCCGGACGGCGTCGAGCTTTTCCTTCGCCGCCGGCGCCATCTCGAAGAACCCGGTGATTTTTTCGCAGCCGTAGTCGTCGCAGTAGGCGCAGCTCGCGACGCCCCGGCCGAGGACGCAGGCGCGCACGTCGCACTCGCGGGTGTGGCCGCACTTCCGCTCGCCCTCCGTCGTGCACCCCTCGCACCATACGTACTCGGGCTTGATTTCGTGGCCGTACTCCCCCGACCACCGCGCGGCGATAGCCGCGATCATTTCGGCGTCGTTCTCGCGCGTCGCGACGTACGCCGGACAGGCGCCGCAATCCAGGCCGCAAGCGCCGAGCAGCTCGTCCATGTGCTTCCTCCCGCTCGAAGGTCCTCCGGGACGTATTAGAATTTTGAACATTAACGCATAAAAGACGTCGCGATGTCAAACGAATTCCGCGGGCCGGCGCTCGCGAAAAACGCGCTAAAAAAAGCCGCCCCGGAGGGCGGCTTTCGGCGATCGTCTTGATTACTTAAACGTGGCCTTGATTTTACCCATGGACGACGGCGTGACCGCGGAGCCACCCCGCGTCTCGAACCGATAAACGCGGTCCCTCGAGGCGTCGAACCCGGCCCAAACGTAGTTGTTGACGTAGTCGTAGTCGAGGCCGCCTATGGTCCCGTACGCCGAGACCGAGAACCAATCGTACGTCGAGCCCGTAACCGAGCACTTGCGGATGCGTCTATAGGTGCCGTCGGCGATCCAGAGGTAACCGTCGCCGTAGCCGATGCCTCGGGGTTCGAAGGGCACGGAGTACGAGGCATATACGGACCCGGTAGTCGCGTTCATCCGGTATATACGCCTGTTCCCGGTGCTGGTGCCGTAAAGGTAATACGTCGACCCCACCGCCCGGAACGCAACGCCGTAGGGAGTCGTGTAAGGCACTACGTACGAGCGGTAAATCGACCCGGAATCGTAGCCGATCTGGTACATACGCCGGAAGCCGTAGTCCTGGAGAAAATAATAGCCCCTGGGGGCGATATATGCGCCGTCGCAATCTCGCGTAGCGCTCCCCGGCAGGGTGTGCGACCTTTGGATCGACCCTGAATAGGTCACCCGGTAGCAGCGGTCCGGCAGGTTGGTAGCGACCCAAAGGTAATCGTTGCTGGTGAAGAGTCTTTCCCACCCGACGCCGTTCGGAAGAGTAGAGCCCGCGGGGCAATAGAACGACGATACCACGCTGCCCCACCCGAACGCGGAAACCGCTAGCGCACCTACGGCGATAGCGGCGATTAAGACGTAACCTTTCCTCATTATACGTTCCTCCTGCGTTAATGGGAGGTAAAAACCTCCCGTTTTCGTGCTGCGAGCACGCTATCGAATTATCCCGGCCTCAAAGACCGCACGCCCCTCAATCCGTCGGCGCGAATAATTAACGAAAAGGCCATTTAAAACTGACCTAATCAATAACATATTTCCCTGAAATAGTCAAACCCTTTACAGTTTTAGAATCGGATATCAGAAAAGCCGCCCCGGGGGGCGGCTTAATCTTACGGCAATACGCGTCAGCGCGCGACGACGAGTTTCCGCGTCGCGGCGTACGGCCCGGCGCGGAGGGTATAGAGGTAAACGCCGGGCGGGACCTTCCGGCCGTCGACGTCGAGGTTCCAAGCTACGTCGTGGACGCCGTCGCCGTACGAGGCCGCGGCCGGCGTCGCCACCAACCGACCCGACAAGTCGTAAACGTCGAGGCGCACGTCACACGCCTCGGCCAGTTCGAAAGTGAAGGTCGCCGCGTCGCGCGCCGGGTTGGGATAGCTCTGCGCCAGCGCGAAAGACTTGACGGCGCCCGAGCCCGCGGCGGCTTCCACGGGGCCGTACTCCTCCGGCGGGCCGCCGAGCGGGACCGCCTCCAACCAATACTTATAAGCAACGCCCGGGCGCACGTCGTCGAAATACTCGAGCGGCGGCTTGCCGGTTATCAGCGCGTCGTTGAGTTTGGCGCGAGCCGCGTCGACGTCGCGCGCGGCCCGGTACAGGTTGAAGCCCGCTACGTTTACGCCCGGCGCCGTTAGCCAGCTCAGCGCCACGCCTTCCCGCCGGCCCTGCGCGTCGAAGTCGAGTACTATCGCCGTGTTGGTCGAGTACGTTATGTGCATATCGTCGAGGCGAGGGGTACTGGTATCGTTAGTGGTCGCCAGACGAACCCGGTATTGGAAGTAACGGCGGCCGTTCTGGATATAGTCGTTGAGGTCGGCTCCGGAGGAAGTGATATCGCCGGACCAACTTCCCATGTTCCCGGAATCGTTGGACGCCCGGACCTGGAACCGGACCGACGTCCCGCCGGGGGTATTGGCGCTCCAATATATGCGGCCCCAGGCCGCCGAGCCGCCGGTATCGAGGATGGAGGAATCGAGGGCACCTAAGCTCCGATAGCCGTAGGTTATGGACCACCAGTCGGCGGAGTCGCCGTCGAGCGCCGAGCTCACGATGTCCAAGATTTCGTCCTCGTCGACGTCGTCGACCCAGATGCTGGAGGCGCCGTTGTAATTGGTAGCGATCCGGCCGCGCGTGAATTGCTCGCGGCCGTCGTTCTGCCACCAGTCGAGGGTATCGGCGAGCTGGGCCGTGCTCAGGACGTCTATGTCGCCGTCGAGGTCGGCGTCGAAGCCGACGACGTCGTACGCACCGTTATAATTGCTGGCGATGTTGCGGCGGGTAAAGGTGGGCGGCGAGCCGCCGCGGTTCTCCCACCAATCGACGGAGTCGGAACCTATGGCCGCGGAGAGGATGTCGTTCCGGCCGTCGCCGTTCACGTCCACGACGTAGGAGTTCCGGGAGCCGTTGTAGTTGTTGATGAGGCGGTGGGCGGTAAAAGTGGGAGGCGAACCGCCCCGGTTCTCCCACCACTCGAGGAAGTTGCCGAACTCGCTGGAGATGACGAAATCCGGCCGGCCGTCGCCGTTGAGGTCGCCGGTGCCGAGGGGGGCGTTGTTGGGGCCGCGGTAGTTGGTGCGGATGACGTGCTCGGTGAAGTTCTGCCGGCCGTCGTTCTGGTACCATCGGAGGTCCGTAACCTGGACGCCGCCCGCCACGATGTCCATATTGCCGTCTTGGTCGAAGTCGGCGCAGCCGGTCCCGTCGACCTGGTCGAAATATTTGGAAATAAGATGTTGATTCCATTCCCCGGAGCGGTCGTTCTCGTACCAGTATATGTATCGGTCGTCGGTATATATGATGTCGGCCCACCCGTCGGCGTTGAGGTCGAAGACGTGAAAAGAGGGCCACTCGTAGTCGAGTATCATCTTGGGAGTTGCCGCGAACTTGCCTCCGCCGAGGTTTTTATACCAAACCACGCCGGAGTTATGGCCGCCGACGACTATGTCGGGTCGGTCGTCGCCGTCGACGTCGCCGGTCTGGGCCGCGTAGAGTTCGCTACGGTTGCCGAGGTGGTGCCGCGTACCCGGGAAGCTCGGCCCGAGCCCTAAAATAAGGAAACCGGTGTCCAGGTAATTGATTTTGTCGGATTCCCAAAAGCGGTTGCCCCACGTACCCACCGGCCCCTGCGCGCCCGGGCCGCCGACCCAATCGGTTTGGCGGCGCGTAACGGCCGGCCAGGCCGCGGCGACGCAGGCCAACGCTAACGCCGCGACGAAAAACGAATTTTTCATTTCTCAACCTCCTATTCTCGGCCTTTTTCGTCCTTTTACTATCAAAATTATAGCCGATAAAAACGCCGCCGTCAAAAATGAGGGCCGGATAATGCCGAAATATTTACTCCTCCGGGCGAAATTAACGCCCCGGCCGGCGCAGAAATACCCGCGCCGCCGCGACGTTCGCGCCCTTTTCTCTTCTTGACAACGGCCGCTTCCGCGTTTAGAATATTAAACGCGCGACCTTTAACGGTTTTAGGACAAACAGGAGACGACGGGATAAAATACTTAAAATACGCCGGTATTAGCGTTTTGGCGGCGAGCGCCGCGTTCGCGGTCGCGCCGGACGCGGTGACGGCGGGCCGCGGGACTCACGGCGCCGCGCCGGCCGCCGACGGCTTCGGCGCCGTCATCAGCTCGTTTCGGATGACGGGCGTCGCGAAGCCGTACGCCCTCGGGATTTATCGCGACCCGTCGTACGTCTACGGCCTGATACACGGCTCGAGCCAAAATTACCTCTACCGCTTCACGGCCGCCGGCGCCCGCGTAAGCTCGTACGTCTTAAACGGGACGTCGACGCCGCGCGACGCGTGCCCCGCCCACATCGGCGCCGGATACTTGGCGTTCGTGGACGCGACGAAGCGACACCTATTTATATCCCGCGTCACGGGCGGCCCGGCGGTGGCGTCCTTTCCGGTGGCGGGCAAGCCGTTCCCGCTCAACTGCTTCTGGGACGGCAGCTATTATTACGTAAACGGCCCGTCCGACCTCGGCGAATTCGCTCGCTACGGCGAGACGGGCGCCGCCGCCGGCACGTGGAGTTGCGTCGGTTGGCCCGAAGGCATGACGTACTGCGGCGGCGCCGCCCACGCCGAGCACGGCAACAACGCCCCCGGGCCGTACTTCGTCGCCTGTTCCTGGCTGGGCGGCGAGCCGATGTGCATGACGACGTTCCCCGGCGGCTCGCTGGTGCGGACCTGGACGCCGCCGCTCGAGAACGGCAACGGCCTGGCCTACGGCAAATCCTCCCTGCCCGCCGCCTACGGCGACGCCGTGTGGGCGGCCTGGTTTACGGGCTCGTCGCAGTACGCGCTCGAGTTCGACGTCGCCGCCCGCTCCCGTCCCGCGGTCGCGCCGGCGAGTATCGGTAGGATTAAATCGCTATATCGCTGAAGGGGCCGCGCGTAACCGCGGCGGTTACTCGAGCCGGCGACGCGTTTACGTCGTACGGCCGCTCCGGAAACGGTAACGGATAACCCGCGGTTAGCCCCGTCCCCGAAAAGGCCCACGATTTTTTTCCTTGACAAGGGAAGTCTTTACGGTTAGTATTTAGCTATAGAAGGACAATATTTAAAACGGTAGGAGAAAGGAGATTAGTAATGAGGAGATTAGTATACGTAGGCCTTGCGGCGCTGGTCGCGAGCGCGGCGTTCGGCGCCGTAAGTGAAGATACCGCGGGCATCCCGGGGAGTGCACCCGGCCCCATCACGAGCAACGACGCTATGGGCTCGATCATCCAATCGTGGACTACGCCGGCCGGCGTTAACGGCCGCGGGTGTTTGGAGACCGGCGGGTACGTCATCGTCAACACGTACTACAACCCGCAGTACGTCTGCACCACGGCCGGCAGCCTGATCCGGAGCCACAACATCTCCTTGGGAAGCGGATGGCGCGACTCGAGCCGCTGCCACCTCGGCACCGGCTACTACGCCATACTCAAAGCCAACTCGCCGTACACGGTCGCGTTTATGAACCACTCGACCGGCTCCGTGGCAGGCTCGTTCAATACTTCGTCGATGGGTTCGTGGCCGATGAACCTCGCGTATGACCCGGACGCCAGTTGCTACTACGCGAACAGTTATTCCATGAGGACGAGCGCGTACAAATACTCCACCGTCGGGTCCCTTACGGGCACTATCGTGATCGGCGGCATGGGTACATACGTCGGCGCTTTGGGTTATACGAAAGCCGCCAAAGGCGAGAGCGGCGCGTACATCTGGGCGAGCAACTTCGGCGCCACGACCGAAGCCATCTGCACCACCACCGGTTCCGTAATCGCGTCCTGGAGCGGGGCCGAGACCAACGGCTGCGGCGGCGACTGTGGCAAGTCCAGCGTGAATGGTGCCTGGGTCGTATGGGAGCTGCGCAGCCCCACTTTGAGGCTTTACGAATACGACATCGAAGGATTGGTGACCATAGCACCCGAAAGCCTCGGCGCGATCAAGACCCTCTTCAAGTAATAACCAGGAGAAAAGTTTAGTGAAAAAGCCCCCGTTCGGGGGCTTTTTTTTGCCGTTTTCTTTATCGCCGCCGTAGGAAAAATCGGAGTCGTTTTAACGACTCCTTGTATAAGCGACCGCGGCCTCGAACGCCTCGTCGTCGACCGATACGGCGTGGCCCGCCTTCAACTCCTCGAGCCAGGCGCGGGTCTCCTCGACCACCTGAGGACTATTAATAATTTCCTCCTCCACGCGCCGGCGGCAGGCCCGCGCGACGTGAAGGTCTTCCAACGTCAATTGCTCAAAAGGCCGGTAATAAATCGTCTTAAAGAAACCCCAGCGGCCGTCCCTCAGCTGAAAAACCCGACTTAGCTCCTCCAGCTTATATTGAAATACTATGGGCCGGAGCTCTTTCGCGAGTTCGGCGTCGCGCGCGGCGGCCTCGTCGCCGAGTGCCCCCGGCTCCCGCGCGATCTTGACGACGCCCAAAAATTCTTCCTTCTCCGGGGGGAGCACCGGGGGTTGTTCCTCCAACAGCGTTTCGGCCCGCCTCTTCTCGTTCTTGTATATTTCGCCCGAAACGACGAGGTCTTTGCCGGCCTCAACCTCGGCGTGATAAGCGCGGAGCTTACCTTCGTCCGGCATTAGAACGACGTACGCCTCCGCCACCTCGGGCTTTTGAAAATCTTCCTCGCGGGCCCCGTAACAACGCGCTATGTCTTCCTCGGTGGGGAACGGTAGCCGCGGCCGCAGGTCCCGCTCGTACAGGGCCGATATAAGGTAGTCGGCGCGCTTCTTCGCCAACTCGCGCGTCAAATCGTCGTCTTTGTCCAGGCCGAGGCGCAACGCCTCATTTTCGGCCAGCGCCCAATTCTCGAGGTCCTCTAAAGTTTTGGAGAGTATACCGTCGAACAAGATAGGGTTCTCCCGGCGATAACGGTCGGTGGCCTCGCCGCCCACCCCCAACAACGTCTCGGTCGAATCGAGCCACCGGTCGAAAAGGACGGGAACGCCGCCGCACCGCGATATAGCCAACCCCCGGCCGTAGTATTCCTCCCGAACGTCCACCATCGACCCGCCGCGGACGGCGCTCAATACGTCGAGATTGCGTTTGACCGGCGTGGCCTCGCGCCATTCCGCCGCGCCGGCCTCGAACGCGACTCCGGCCTTCCTCTTTCCGACCGCGGTCCTTATCTCCTCCTCCCTTTCCGCGAGCGTACCCCGCTGTCCGTGGACCACCTTGTCGACGCGGAAGATGCGCCACTTCAAACCGCTCTCGCCCTCAACCACCGGCGTAAAGGAACCGGCCGGCGTGTCGTAAACGGCGCGGCTTGCATTATCCCCCGTATACGGTAACGGCATCTCGCAAGCCCCGCCGGTCTCCGCGATATACTCGTCGGCCGAATATTTTCGGACTACCTCTTCCCACGGTACGCCGGCTTTCAACTCCTCATAGGCCTCGGCCGCGGTTTCCGGCTCATCCGATTCGAAGAAAGAATACATGCGCCATTTAGTGTTTTTGTCATAAAAATCGACGACCTCGTCTTCCGTAACCGTCACGCCCGCTTCCGCCCGCCGCCACATTTTTTCGCGGAGGGCCGAACTCCGGAAAGCGTCGAGGTTGGCGGCAAGCGAGGCGTCGCGGTCGTAACCGCGGGCGGCCGCCTCGATCTCCAAAATTTCCGCCGTAATCAGTTTCTCCAGGATGTCCCTCGCCCTCGCTTCGACGTCGTTCCCGGTAGAGGGCATCTCGCCGGCCTTTATTCGGTAAAAATAAATCAAGTCGGCTACGGTAACGGCGGGTACGCCGTCGACGGTGGCGACGGCGTCGTTCACGACGGCGAGGCAAGGCCCGGCGGCCGCCAAAAACGCCGCCACCGCGAAAATAACGCAAAAATTTAATTTTTCCACCAGCTCACCCCTTGAAGGCCGCGGATGTCGCGACGGGTAAAAAATCAGAGGTTAATATAACACATAATTTCCTCACGAATCAAGGTTTACCCGGGGACCACATACAACTCAGCTTCGGTTTTGTGCGGCGCATTTTTATTTATTGAAAAAATACGGGGCCGTGATAAAATGCAATCGCTAAGGCGATATAAATTTTTCGAACAATTGGAGGGACGATGAACAAATTAAAATACTTAGCGCTAGCGGTAGTAGCGGCGGGTGGGGCATTTGCCGGCGTGAACGGAGACGCCGCGGCCGGCACCGAATCGAAATAAACGGGCGCCGACGCACGATACGAAGCGCGGCTTAGTCCGAAGGTTATTACGTACGGAGAGTTCGTTAAAATTACGGCCGAAAGGAGTTCTTAGCGTGAAGGGATTAGTTTACATAGGCGTTACCGCGTTTCTGGCAAGCGCGGTTTACGCCGGGCCGCCCGTGGCGTTGAGCGGCGGCGGGACGCCCTCGGCCGCCGCGCCTCCCGCCGACGGCATCGGCTCGGTAATCAGCTCGTTCAAGATGTCGCCGCTTGCCGAACCGTTCGCGCTCGGCGTCTACCGCGACCCGTCGTACGTGTACGGCGTTATGTACACCTCCGGTACGGACTACCTCTATCGCTTCACCCCCGGCGGCGCACGCGTAAGTTCGTTCGCTTTGAACGGGACGTTGAAACCCCGCGGCGCGGACCCGGCGCACCTCGGGTTCGGATACCTGTCGGTGGTCGACGCCGACGCCCGAAAGCTCTACGTCTTCCGAACCACGGGCGGTTCGCCCGTAACGAAGTTTTCGGTCGGAGGGTCGCCCTACCCCTTGAACTGCTTTTGGGACGGGAATTATTACTACGTCAACGGTTCCTCCGACGTCGGCAAGTTCAATCGTTATACGACCGCGGGCGCGGGAGCCGGCCGGTGGACCTGCGCCGGTTGGCCCGGCGTCATAACTACCGTCGGCGGCGCGGCGTACGCCCACCGCGGTAACAACGGGAAAGGCCCGTACCTGGTAGCTTGCTCTTGGACGGCCAGGCAACCGATGTGCATGACGACGTTCCCGGGGGGGTTGCTCATCCGGACCTGGACCGTCCCGGCGAACAACGGCAACGGCCTCGCCTACGGCGATTCCTCCAAACCGGGCGTCTACGGCGCGGCGGTATGGGGCTGCTGGTATACCAACGACGGCATGTACGCGATGCAATTCGACGTCGAAGCCCGCGGCGCCGCCGTCGTCGTCCCCGTCAGCCTGGGTAAAGTGAAGTCGCTCTACCGCTAGGAAAGCCTTCCGGGTAAAAAGCCCCGCATCCGCGGGGCCTTTTTCATTTGCGTAAAAGCCTTCCGGCCTAAGGCCGCGAACGCCGGCGCAGCGCCGCGGCGACCCGCGCCAACGCCGCGTCGTTAACGCTGACGCCGTGTCGCGACCGTTGCGTCGCCCTTTATCAGCCGCTTTAGAGGCCCCGACGTAAGCGCGCCGCGAGGGTTACAGTCGCGGCGTTTCCCCCTTGCGAAGAGAGGCCGCGCTTTCGCCGCGGCCGACGACGGCAAACGAACTAACAAAGGGAAAGGCGGCCCGCGGGCCGCCCATCGTTTTAATTAACCGGCGTACGAAGTCGTAGAAGGATTAGTGGAACAGCGTCTTGACCTTGCCGAACGAGGTGGGGGCTATACCCGAGAGTACCCCTTCGATCTTGTAAGACTGCTCGACGCGGCCCAATGTGGGGTCATGCCCCTGGGCGGTTTTCCATGCGCCGTATAAGTACCACCATACCTCTTCCTCTTTGACCGAGTCTTTGCGGACGCACCAGTAGAGGGCATTCGACGTTGACGTGGTGGCGGACCTGTACGCGAACCAATATTTAATCTTGGCGGTGAGGTCTTGGTCCGGGATGGTTACTTCGGCGCGGTATACCGCGCGCGTACCGTATATCCAGCCGGTGTTGACTTCGTTATAGTTGGACGTAGGAACATCCCAGGAACGGACGATCGAGCCCGTGCCGGGGTTGGCGCCCCGGTATAAACGGAAATTCAAAGTACTCTTGGTAGTCGTCGTGTTGTATACGTAGTGGAACCACAACTTGTTGACCTTGACGGCTTTATCCGGCGTGTAGTCGAAGGCGACCCAGGAATTGTAGGACGCCGCGGCCCCGTATAAAGCTTTGGAAATTTCGCTGACAGAGGTGCACAGGTTGTCGACGAGAACGTCGTCGGTATTGTTATGACCGGCTCCGCCGCCCCGGGCGCTCCCTGGCCCCGTAAGATAGGGGAGGGGGTCGTTCGCGAAGGCCGCGACCGCCAATAACGAAATACACACGCCAATTAAAGGACCCCTGTACATATCAGTCTCCTCCTCAGAAAATCGTAGCGTTTACCCCTATGGTTAATAAAAGATTCTATACTTAATTAAAGCGCATAAAAGTTATAAAGTCAAGGAATTTTATCGCCACCGTCAAGGCCGCGGCCCGGCCGCGCCGAGCTCGTTCGGCGAAAATGACTGGATATGCTGGTACAACTTCGCCGGGATATACAAGATGGCCTTACAAGTCGGCATCGGCGGCGCGGTGGCGATAACTCCCGCTAGTATCGGCAAAGTCAAAGCAATTTACCGTTACGCGGCGGCCCAAAAACCGGAACACGCAGAAAGCCCCGCTTCGGCGGGGCTTTCTTTTTTATACTTATACTAAAATCGGTTGTTAATTATTTTCCGAAACGCCCCGCCGCAAATCGGCCGTTACCCGGGCCAGCGCCGCCTCGTCGACTTCAACGTCGTGCCGCGCGCGCAGCGAACGTATCCACGCCTCGGCCGCGGCGGATATCTCGGGGGATTTAACCGTCCCCTCAAAAACGCCCTTACGGCAAAAGTACGCGACTTCCGGGTCGTCGAGGCCCCGCTGTAGGGCGGGCTGGCGGTAAATCGGTTCGTAAAACGCCCATCGGCCGTCGCTCAATCGGAATACGCCGCTGAGCACGTTGAGCCCCTCGAACGGAAACACCCGGGGCCGGAGCTCCGCGGCGAACGGCGGGTCGGGCGGCGCGTTGGGCAGCGCCGGGTCCACCGTTATCGCGACGACGCCCAGCCACTCCCGTTCTTCGGGAGGAGCCGGCGGCGGTAGCTCGTAGAGCTCTTGCACCGCTTTTTCGCGCGCGCGGTTCCGCGCTTCCCCGGTGACGACGAGGTCCGCGCCGGCTTTGACCTCTTCGTAGAAACCTTCGAGCTCGACGCGGTCGGGGATGGCGACGAGGTAGACCTCCACCCG
>Ga0307379_10010938_pt1 | contig 11962 bp, 18 predicted proteins | sample UN2MG_FD_202237 | JGI IMG/M metagenome (GOLD analysis project Ga0307379, IMG submission 202237) | Soil microbial communities from Risofladan, Vaasa, Finland - UN-2 | ecosystem: Environmental > Terrestrial > Soil > Coastal area > Acid sulfate soil | place: Finland: Risofladan, Vaasa | collected... | reverse complement strand
GATTCATAGATTAATAAAAAAGAGTCTATCTGTTGGATAGACTCTAGTAGACTAGTTACTGGTGGCTTAGTTGTTTTGTTTTTGGTTACTTCTTAAGCCCAGAGTCTATTGTCCGCAATGCAGACGGTTTGTCTAGGAAAAACACCCATTTCTAACGTATTTCTAACACTCTCTCATGTTCCTCTCATAATTAGGAGCCTTTTAGACGATGGGGCCACTATTTCTTCCCCACAGCCACGGCATTTCCCGCTTTGTCGTTTTGTTTCCTTACCGCACTGGCAGCGCAGAGACGCCTCCTGGAAGTCTGCCGGGACCGTCCCTTTCACGATAATTGGAAGTTCTCTAATTGGTGCCCAGTCGTTTCCAGGCAGGCAGTCCGGGCACAGGTGCCGGTCATCTCCGCCGTATCCCCATCCCGCCTTGGATGCTGCATTCAGTGCCTCCAGGCCACTATCGCGCCACCACTGGCCGACGAGTGTGCCGCAGGAACTGCACACGATATTATACTTTATTAGAAATGTCATTTACCCTCCACTAGTTACGCCATATGTGTTATTAAGCGTGTGAATTATATCATATATAGCGATTCTAGCAACAATGGGGCAGTTGTACTATAATTATCTAATATACACGGAGGTATTATGAAAATGAGGAACGCCTACGACCCTCCTCCGCGAGACAAGCGCCCGCTACAAATAATTAAGGGTTCGCGTCGTGCCAAGGTAGCAGAGATGAGGGCGAGTGGTATGTCACAAAGACAAATAGCTAAGGAATTGGGTTACGGGAAGAGCACCATAGCTCGCGATTTTCTGTACCTTGATTCTTCCGAGATAGTCGCCAGGGGCCAGGATGTAGCAGAGGCCATCGTGGCCGAGCAGGCCGAGCAGGGGGAAGTACCAGAAACGGCCGTTGCTGTGCTGCCCGCCCCTCTCACGATGGAGCAATATCGCACCCAGAGGAGTCAGCGGGTTATTGAACTGGTGGCTAGCAAGAAGACATATAGGAAAGTGGCCGACGAGCTAGGAGTCTCTATTGACACTGTAATGCGAGACGTTACAGCGTACCTAGAGGAATACGGGGACTTCGGCGGCAGGACGATGATTCAATGGCGTAACAACGAACTTCTCGCTGTTGAAGAGCAGTTGGTTAACCTCCAGGCGGACATGGAGATGGAGCCGATAAGGGGCTATGACGCTAGTGGAAACGAAACATGGGACCTGACTCCATACCAAGCAGCAAATATCAGGAAGGGCGCCAGGAAGCAGTACGCCGAGTTACTAACCCACAAGGCCAAGTTGCTCTCTTTGCTGGTCCAGCGCCAGGAAGTGGACGTGCAGCAGACGAACTACGTTGTCCAACTGGGCGGAGTCGATATGTCACTTTGGGGCCCGCAGATAGTAGAGGGCACGCTTGTCTAACGCTAATATTAAATACGTAATTAATCAGTTGCCGGATGGTGACCCAAACGCGACCTACACCCCCTATGGCGCGGTTCGCGAGTTCTTTGGATATACTGGTCAGGAATGTATACTTAAGGGTCCGTACGACACGGGTAAGACCATTGGCATGTTACAGAAAGTCAATGCCCTGCTTTGGCTGTTTCCTGGGGCCAGAGCGGTCATGGTACGTAAGTCGTACAAGTCGTTGGTTCCCAGCGCGGTACAAACGTTTATTAACAAGGTATGCCGCATTCCTCCTGGGCAACATGGAGCAGACATAGATGTGTACGGTGGAGGCACCCCGCAGTGGTATACATGGCCAAATGGTTCGATTCTCAGACTCGGTGGGATGGATGACCCGCAGAAGGTGTTATCTTCTGAGTATGATTATATTTTAGTCCCACAGGCCGAGGAGTTATCCCTGGACGATTGGGAGCAGTTACTCGGTCGTGCTAACGGCCGTGCCGGGAACGTTCCCTGGCCCCAACTCATGGCGGACTGTAACCCAGACCTGCCTCAACACTGGATACAGCAGCGCCGCGAACTGAAGGGATTCGAGGTACGCCACGTTGATAATCCTACTATTTACCTGCGTGACGAGAATGGGGAGTTAGTTCTCGATGAGGCCGGAGAGCCAGTCCTGACCCCTGGCGGAGTAGCCCGCATGGCTGCTTTGAAGTCGATGACTGGGCTGCGCTACAAGCGGGGGTATTTGGGACTGTGGGTTGGGGCCGAGGGGCAGGTATACGAGGATTTTAATTATCAGGTGCACGTGGTCGAGGAGCATCCTATCCCGCCAGAGTGGGACCGCTATAGGGTGATTGACTTCGGATACACGCACCCATTTGTTTGCCAGTGGTGGGCAGTAGACGGTGACGGAAGGCTCATTATGTACCGTGAGATGTATATGACCAAGCGCACTGTCAATTTTCACGTGAACGGAGATGCTCTGACCCAGGGCATTATTTCACTCACTGGTGATGAGTATATTAGGGCCACGATATGCGACCACGACGCAGAAGACAGGGCGACACTTGAGGAGTATGGCATCCCTACTGTGCCTGCTGACAAGCGGATACAGGTAGGGATTGAGAAGGTTCAGGACAGGCTGAAACTACGTGGTGATAAGACGCCCGGGGTAAGGTTCTGGCGCGATGCGCTAGTTGAGGAGGACCCTGAGTTGAAATTGTTCTACAAGCCTACCAATACGTTGCAGGAATTCGCTGGATATGTTTATCCGCAGATACAATCCGGTTCCGTGGAGAAGGCCCAGGACGAACGTCCTATGAAGATAGCGGACCACGGTATGGACGCCGTTCGCTACATGGTGATGCACTTGGATGGCAATAAGGTTGGTAAGGCGAAGGTTCACAGGTACGCATAGGGAGACAGTATGACAGAATATCAGAAACAACGCAGTTTATTAGAGTTGTTCACCACGAGGCAGAATTTAGGCATTGACGATGGCCAGCGGGCTTTTTTGGAGTGGCTGACATTGGAAGACCTGAATAAACAGGCCAAGTATCGTAATTATCGGGAATACTACGACGGCGAGCACGCTGTCATGCTGACAGACCGACAAAAGAAGTTTCTTGAACTGGCCACTGGCCAGCAGTTCAGCGCCAATTTCTGCCCCTTGGTTGTTGATGAACTAGAGCGCCGGATGCTGGTTTCTGGTTTCGACGCCGAGGGCAACAAGAAGGTCGGTGGCCCCAAGGGTGTCTTGTGGCGATGGTGGAGAATGGACAATATGGACGCCGACCAATCGGACACGCACCTTTCGGCCATACGAGACGGTGACTCGTATGTTATTGTTGCATGGAACGATGAAGAGGAGCGGCCAGAGTTTCATCACAACATGGCATACGATGGCACAGAGGGCGTTGCGCCATATTACTCAGACGAAACTGGCAAGTTGACTCACGCCACGAAGCGATGGCTAGTTACTAATACGGGCGACCAGGCCGCTGGAATCGCCAAGAGAATGAACGTGTACTACCCAGATAGGGTAGAGCGATATATTGCAGACGGGTCGCATGGTGGCGATTTTTATCCGTACACTCTTGACGGGAAACCTGGCGTTATAGACTGGTCAGACCCGATAACGGGCAAGCCGTTCGGTATTGCTGTTCACCATCTGAAGTATAAGTCCGGTGGCTACCGCATGGGGAAGAGCATTCTAGAAGACGTTATCCCCCTTCAGAACGGTCTGAACAAGGCGTTAGTTGACGTGGTTGCTGCGGCCGACACAACGGGGTTCCGGCTCTACTGGGCCACCGGCACAGACATGACAGACGAGAACGACGAGCCCCTACAGGTTCACCCTGGTACGTTCCTCACCAGCACGAGCCCGGATTCTCGCTTTGGGTTCATACCCGGCGAGGACCTTCGACCACTAATTGAAGTGGTCGATATGTGGAAGGTTTCTATCGCACAGGTATCGGAGACGCCTATGCACCTGTTCCAGGTCAGTGGTCAAAACGCCTCGGAAGGCGCACAGAAGCAGCAGGAAGTGGGCATGATTAACAAGGCCACATATTGGGGGCGTAGCGTTGGCAATATGTGGGAGCAGTGTATGCAACAGTCAATACTGCTAAGTAACGCATACGCCGGAACATCGTATCCTACCGACCTCATCGTTCAGACGTTGTGGGAAGACGCGGAAGTTAGAGACAAGACGACGCGGCGCGGCCAGGTGGCTACTACGGCGAAGACCTGGGTTGATGCTGGGGCAAGTCTGGAGGAGGCTGCCATCGAGGCCGGTGTCTCCGAGGATAGGGCGAAGAGCCTAGGCAAGATTGAACTACCGCGCCTTTCGCCACTGGCTCCTGGCCAGCAGCCTATGGTTCCTGGCCAGCAGCCAGCCGCACAGCAGCCAGTAGAAAGGGAGGACGATGCCAGCTAATAGATTAGTGCCACTTGATTGGGACCCAGCGGCCGTGGAGCTTCTGGCCAGGCTGGCGCCTTCAGATATTGACCGTGCCCGTATATGGTGGCAGACCTATGCCCCCACAGCATATGAGGCCATTCTGGATAGTAAGATACTTGAGCTTGGCGAGTCTTACGCAACCATTGATGACCTGCGCGAGGCGATAAGTCGCTACCTTGAGGAGTTGGATTCCGATTCTCTAGACAACACTGCCCAGAAAGAATGGTATGCGGCTGGTCTTCTTTTCCTGTTCGCCGGTGGCGCCTATTGGCGCATGACTGGCTCGATAGTAAACTGGCGCACTATTCGGACCTCCATTGACACGACGCTGGGACGCAGCCAGCCGGATATGCAGGCACTTTGTAACGGACTACGTGGCGGAGATGTGACGCTGGCGGCCTGGCAACAACAGATGACCGATGCGATAAAGAACGCTGGAATAGCCGCTGGAATCCAGGCCGCTGGCGGGGTAGGCAACCTGGACGCGAACACGGTGGCAATCATAGAGAACAATATACGAGAGCAACTGGCGTATCTGGACAACTTCGCCCGCGCCATAGGCGACGGGATGACATTAGACGGGACTGTCTGCCGTCTAATGAAGATGTACACCCAGGCCGCTAGGGGGCTCTTCCACGAGGTCGAGTCGTACCTTATGGGCCAGGAAGGGTTCGACTTGGAGATTAACGTACTTGGGGCCACGGAGAACCATTGTGATGGTTCTGGTAGTTGTATTGAGGAGACGGCCAAGGGCTGGCAACTACGCGGGAGTGGCACACCAATTGGCTCGCGGACCTGCTTATCTAATTGTAATTGTCACTGGCAGTATAGGAATAGCCTGACCGGCGAGGAGACTAGGGGATGACAGCGAAGCAATGGAGGAAACTAGAGCTACGGATGCGTCACTTATTAAACGAGAATAAGTTGGTGCACCTGACGCTATGGGAAGAGCCGGACGGGACAGTGAACGTGCAGGTGGTCACCGGGAAGACGGAAGTCATCAAGGACTAGCATTCTAGTTGATATAATAATATACTATAGTTGTACGGTCACCATACCGTATTATGTGATGTGAAACGATAGAAACACAGCACGGCTAGGAAACGGCCGTGCTGTTTTTGTTACAACCCGTGCCGTTGCACGTAAAAAGCGAAGGAGGTAATTATGCCAGAAGATAACCAGGACACCCAGCCGGGGACACCGACTAGCACACAGCCTGCGGAGGCTCAAAACGCCGATAACAATCAGCAGCCAGAGGATAAGCCGATTCTAATACCAAAAGATAGATTCGACAAAGTGAACGAGGAGCGCAAGTCCGCTCTCGCTCAACTCAAGGCCGCAGAGGATGCTAGACGCCAGGCCGAGGAGTCCGCACTTAAGGAGCAGGGCCAGTACAAAGAGCTATACGAGAAGATGATGACGGACGCGCAGAGGGCTCAACAGGAGCTTCGGACGCTGAAGTACGACTCGATGCGGCGAGAGGTTGCACAGACAGGAGGATACCCGGCGCTATGGGACCGACTGCGAGGCGACACGGATGCAGAACTGGCAGATGACCTTGCTCGAATGGTCGAGGCATTTCCAAAGCCGAAGTCACCAAACATTGACGCCGGGACGGGTTCGGGAGCGAGACAGGGCGAAGCCAAGGTTAAGACTAGCATGTCTAGCGACGAGCGCGAATACTGGGCGACGATGCTGGGGGTTCGTGTACAGGACCTGCCCGCCGACCTAGTTGTCAGTATTTAGTTAAGGGAGAATATTATGTCTATTGCAAGAACTACAGCAGCCAATAGCGAACTGGTAAAACCGCTGGGGGGAGCCATTATCCGTCGATATACGGCTGGTGCGACAATCCTACCCGGCGAGGTTGTGTCGATGAGTTCGGACGGGTTTGTTGACCCTGCCGATACCACATCGGCCGTTGCTCAGGTTGTTGGCATTGCTATCAAGGGTGGCCTCGTTACAGAGACCATTGATGTTGTTGTTCACGGTCCTATCGTTTGCGTTACGGGGGCAACCCCAGGAAAGGGAATCCACGCGACCAATACGGCCGGTGAACCCGGAGAGAGCGCGGGCTCTCAGGCGGGTATTGTTGGCTTCGCGGAATCCGCGACGATTGTATTTGTGCGCCCAGTTGTGGTGTCTAATTAGTAGTCTAGGAGGATATTATTATGGCTATTTACGGTAATCGTGATACAGCCTCCCTCGTTGGACTACCCGACGGATGGGATGGCGCAAAACTAGAGGCTAATCGCCTCGAAAATGGAATGACATTTGGTAGCGTTGTGAGTTTACTCAACTCCGGGCTAGCGGCTGTCAATAACGAATTGTATAACGACCCGCTCTGGAGCGGCATGGTGTCGTACCAAGAAGAACTGGAAGTTGAATACTCCCAGGGTGAGTCGAATGCTATGAACGTCTATACGGAGTACGGCCGTCCTGACCCGCAGCGAGCTTCGCTGCAAGGTCACATGCTGCCGTTGCTGGCGTATGACCGTTCGCTGGAATGGACCTGGGACTATCTGCGTAAGGCGCGAGTCAGTCAGGTCGTGGCCGATATCAACTCCGGGCTGGCCAACCTGCGTACACAATGGCGCAAGAGTCTTCTGACTCGTGCCCTGCTGCGCACCGACGACAGCGGAGCGAGCAAGGGGTTGGGTACTAGTGGCTATTCACCTGGATTTGCCACTGCCGCTGGAAGCACGAGTGTAGACTTTGTTCCGCCAGGATTTGCGGGCAATACGTTTACTTCGGCACACGAGCACTATGTTGGTATTACTGGTGGCGTGTGGACCGTTGACGTTTTTGCCGATATCAAGGCAGAACTACGGGAACATGGACACGAGCCGCCATATGTGGTACTTATAGCCTCAGAAGACGAAGCAACCGTTTCCGCGCTGGCCGGTTTCACCAAGGTTGACAACCTGTTAATGAAATACGGCGACGACACCGACCGAACGACACTGCCTCCGGCAGCCGTTGGCTCTTCGAGTGCTGGCGGGTACTTCATCGGCACCATCAGCGATTGCGCAGTTCGCGTCGTGTACGGTATGCCGCAGTATTACGGCTTTGCGTTCAAGTCATACGGTTCAAATTCGCCAATGAACCCGCTGCGCATTCGCGTTGGCAAGGGCGCTCCATTGCGTCCGTGGTTCCGGGCCTTCCCTGACCCGCGCTCGAACGGTGGGGCTAACTACCCGCTTCAGAACCTGATGTTCTTTGGCGAGTTTGGCGTTGGCGTAGGTACGGACCGCACTGCGGCCACTGCACGCTATAACAATAGCGGAACGTGGGCTGACGGGGTTCCTAGCTAGTCGCTAGTCAAACCGTATGGGTGAACCAATAACATTGTATACGGTCACTGGTGAAATGGTGACCGTATACGGAAAGAACCATGCTAATGAAATGATAGGTGCTGGCGGATTACTAGAATCCCCTCCGCCAGCACTTAGTGTAGAGGAAGAGGTTGTTGATAAGCAGCCAGCGCCAAGGCGCGACGCTACGAAGGACACGATATGAGCTTTACCTATTTCCACAACCCAGCCGCGCCGGTTGAGCGCGATTATGTACGTTTCCATCTAAACGATGTGATTAAGGACAGCGGCCCGCTGCCGGAGAACTATAACTTTTCCGACCACGAGTTGGATATGCTTCTTGACCTTGAGGGAACGTGGCAGCGAGCAGTGGCCGCTGGGTTTGAGGCACTAGAGGCGGCATGGCTGCCGCACCCCACCTTTCAGGCCGATGGTATGTCTGTTTCTTTGTCTCATATCTCAAAGAACTATGGCGACACGGCACAACGGTGGCGCCGCATATATGGCGGTCAGCCTGGCAGTTCCATAAAGGCCAGGAGCTTGATACGGGTAGATGGCTATTCACAGGATGTGGCCAGCGATGAGGTGAGTTAGTGGTTTTATCTAGACGACAGATATCGGTTATGCGCAGCGTTTATGACGGCATGATGCAGGACACGTGTTCTATTTACACACGGTCGAACACGCTATCGTCTAGTGGCCAGCCAGTCGCCAGTTGGGCATTACTTGCTAGTGGTGTGGAGTGTGGCTTTGAGTTCTCTCCGTATAAGTTCCGTAGTCGAGAGATAACGTCTACGGGAGGAGGAGAGGAAACTAGCGAGATTCTGGTGAGATGCCGTTTACCAATATCATATTATAGTTCCATTGACCAGAACGACCGTATCGTCCTGACGGATAGGTTTGATGATGGCGATTATCCGGCACCAGAAACCTACGAAATTCAAGGGTTCCTGGAGCGCGGGCCAGCGGGTCTTATAGTTAACCTTAAGAGGGTGGAGGCGTAGTGGTCACGTTCCAGCAAACTACAGGATTCAGCGCCGTATTCAGTCAGTTGAGCGCCCACGAGAAGTCTTTGCAAATGTCTAGGCTATCAGATGCGGCTGTACATGGTGCAGAGTTGGCTCGCGAGTTCATAGAGGACGAGATGGGTCAGCCAAAGGGCGGTATTTTCTGGAACCGGCCGGACCTGCCAAACACGTCATCTTCTCCGTCAGAGTTCCCGGCCGAGCAGACCGGCGCACTGGTGGACTCGTTAGAAGTGGTAAGGTTAGCATCTTATCCTGGAGTAGGGCGGGCGGCACTGCAAACGAACATAGCGATGGATGGGGCCAGACATGGATGGTTGATGGAGTTTGGATTTACTACGTCCGATGGCGGGTTTCATATACGGCCGTGGATGCGACCGATAATAGACATGAACTCTAAACGACTAAATGAAGAGATGCAGATATATATACGCGGGGCCACTAGCTCTATGGCCAGGCCGCAGTTACTAATGTCGAGGGGGTAGAATGGCGATAGGAACATCAATGCGTTCACTGGTTGTCGGGAACGGCACAATAGCAGGGTATGTCTCCACGAGGGTGTATCCTTTAGTTTTCCCGGCGCAGGCCACTATGCCATGTATTACTTATCGTATCATATCTGGGGCGATGGTTCCTCATACCGGGAGCGAAGACGTTTATATAACACGTATACAGTATGACATTTGGTCAGAGTCTTATAATACGACGAACGCGGTGAAAGATGCACTGTTCGACCAGTTCAATCAGTATTCTGGAACGGTCAGCGGGCAGGTGATTATGGATACATTGGTTGACCTGAATTTCGACACGTTCGAGAAAGACACAAAGTTGTATAGGTCAGTGGTGGATATTAGAGTCAGGCACTCAGGAGCATAGAATGTATACAGCAATGCGGAAAATGGTTATGGGTGGACGGGTGTACGAGCCTGGGGACACTAGTGACCTGGAAGATGTGGACATGGCGTACTTGGCCTATATTCTGGGACGCGAGTTCTGGCAAGTTAACGATGGCCTAGAGTCGCTAGACGACGAGTTGTATTTGATGGTGATGGAGGAACGCGATTGAAGGTAGGATTAACTTCGGTAGTTATACCGTCATACGCGAGACCTGAGCGCCTTCTAGGCGCCGTAGAATCCGCTCTAAGCACCGCCAGCAACATAGAGGTAGTCTGCGTACTACGAGAGACTGACGACGAATCTAGGGCCATCCTGGAGACGCTGGAGGGCAATCTGATAGTGGTTCTCATAGACGAATCAGATGACGATGTTTGGAGGGCCGGGCAGCGGTGGAATGAAGGCGCAAAACACGCTAGCGGCGAGTTTTTCTTCCTGGGTTCAGATGACCTTGTTTTCGAGCCAGGATGGCTAGATGCCTTATTCGCTGGGTTGGAGGAGTTAGGTGGCCAGGGTGTAGCAGTTCCGAACGTTGGCTTACAATTGGGGTTCGGGACATACGCCTCGCACTATCTAGTGTCTAGGGCTTATCTAATCGAGAAGCTAGGCGGGGTTTTGTTTCCTCCGGTTTACCAGCACAATTACGGCGACATAGAGGTCACCGCGGTATGCGGAGATGCGGTTATGTACTGCGTTGACTCTATCGTGCATCACAACCATCCACACGATGGGAGTGCAGAATTTGATAAGTCCTATGAACGAACACTGAAGTGCCGGGATGGTGACAGGGAATTATTCGAGAAGCGTCGCGCAGGAGGCTTTCCTCCAGAGTGGAGACCTGTTCTGTTCCGGGAACCGCCAGATTCTGGCTGGGGAAGGATAGCCATCGGGCTTCGTTCGTACAAGTCGCCAGAGGTTGGGTTCCTAGACAGTTGGACATATTTGTTGTTAGCAGGTTTGCGTAAGGGGGACGTGGTTATGCGGGCAGCCAGGGGGCCGCACCATATAGCGGCTAACCAACTGGCGCATTCGTTTCTATCAGGCAGCGGCTGCGATAGTATCCTATTTATAGATGATGATATGTCATTTGAGCCAGATGCGCTATCAATACTTCGGGATAGTGTAGAGAATTGGGATTATGATGTGGTTAGTGGGTTCTTTACGTTTAGGACCGAACCGCCACACGCGGTAGTTTACAAGCTCGCTGACGAGCAGCCTGGGATGCCCAGGGCGCTAGAGGGCGAGATTTATAATGCACTTTCAAACATGCCGGATAACTCTGTCGTTGATGTGGATGCTGTGGGGATGGCCTTCACGCTTGTTAGGCGACACGTACTGGAAAGCATGATAGGTGAGTATGGTTCTGGTTGGACAATTTGGTTTGACTGGGGTATGCACAGCGAGGGCGAGGACATTCGATTCTCGCGGCGAGTCCGCGAGCGCGGGTTCCGCTTGGCAGTGGATACCCATTGCAAGATAGGGCACATAGGTGCACGCTCATACGGCTGGACTGAGCACCAGCAATTTATCAAACAATTGGAGACAAATTATGGCTAAATTTACAGGAAAATCAATGGCGGCCACGTTCGGAGGGGTTGGTTTGACATGCCTTACTGGCGTGGAGACCAATCAATCCGCAGACATCTATACTGCCGCGTGCGCCGGTCAAACATACAAGTCTAGGGCCGTTGGCAATATAGACGCGGCGTTCACGCTGAACTTTTTGCTGGACACGACGACTCAGTCCACCGAATTGGCGGCATTGCAGCCCGGAACCAGTGGAACGTTTTCTCTATCCACGAATCTTACGGCAGGTCCGCAGTTTTCTGCTACTTCGGCCTATTCCGAGTCACTTAACCTATCCGTTCCCGTCGAGGGGTTCGTTGGCGGGAGTGCGACTATCGGCATAGACGGGGCAATGACAGTATCATAGTATGAAATTCAGAAAGTTTCAGTTGAAACGTGACATCACTCAGAGCGAGTATGTCACGTTTCGCACAAAAGTTGAAGAAAAAAAACCGGCTGTCTGGGAAAGCATACGCGACCTTCCTGCCGAGTTGTTCTACTATGTACTTGTTGTGTCGGCCGTCGAGGCTGGGTTCGTAGAGGACGTGACGGAGAAGAATGAATATGAGGAAGAAGTAACCTGGGCGTGGAACATAGAATATGTTGACAACCTTCCGGCTGATGGCTCGACGCCTATAGCCGAGTGGGGTTCTACGGTGTTTGATAAGTGGGTAGAAATAAGGACACTTGACCCAAATTAATTTTGGAGGCCGCAGACAGTGGCCAGTACGGGGAGCCTCCCCCCTCTGAGCTATTATCACTAGCACTGGACTGCAACAAATACAACGCCCTGCC
>Ga0307379_10010934_pt1 | contig 11965 bp, 11 predicted proteins | sample UN2MG_FD_202237 | JGI IMG/M metagenome (GOLD analysis project Ga0307379, IMG submission 202237) | Soil microbial communities from Risofladan, Vaasa, Finland - UN-2 | ecosystem: Environmental > Terrestrial > Soil > Coastal area > Acid sulfate soil | place: Finland: Risofladan, Vaasa | collected... | reverse complement strand
ATGGATCTGAAATAGAACGTGGTCCAACACCGATGATCAGTAAAGAAATAGACTGGCATGCCTTCAATGAACTATTAGCTCCGTATGAAATGTTCAACGGTATGGTAATGTTTGAGAAGATTGGCCCTATTCAAGGTTCATCTAAAGCAACCGCCTTTTCTATGGGAGGACAATTGATTGGAGTACAGATGTGTTGCATAGCTAACAACTTGATATACACAATGGTGCCACCAAAGAAGTGGCAGGCTGAAATATTTGATGGCCAAACTAAGATTTATAAATCAGGATCTAAAACCAAGACTGATACTAAGGCTATGGCTTTGATAGCAGCCAAACGTTTGTTTCCTAAAGTAAATCTTTTAATGACTGAAAAGTCCTCAGTACCACACGATGGTCTGGTGGATGCATTATTAATAGCGGAGTATGCCCGCAGAAAATTTCCAAGATGAAAAAAGACGTAGAACAGAATATTGAATTAGCAACGTTGTTTATGATGTTGAAAGACCATGGAGCAACGCATATATTAGTAACCTTTTCCGGTGGAGGAGATGAGGGTGCTTGTGATTATGCACACGCACTTCTTCCAAAGCATGTAGATGAGAATAACGCTATCGGATTCGATGCGTGGTCTGCAGACACTGAACTAGAAGCAGACGATATGCCAAACATCCAACCAAATTTATCAGCATTAAGTGAGTTAGTTACTAGCTATCTTCACGACCATGACTGGTGGAATAATGATGGTGGACAAGGCTCTATTGTATTTAGTTTACTTGACTATTCCTACAACGTAGAGTATAGTATTTGTGGAGAAGACAAAGCTGAGTACACAGTAGATGAAGATGGTGACATAGATTATGACTCTGCAGAACCTGAAAATGAGTATGATGACTATTCATCACAAGGAACCTTAAAACTTGTATGATGGCACATCCTATGATACACGCAAAGTCCTCTGCCAAAAAGTTTGGTGGAGTACCAGAAGATTATATGGGTATCCACAACTGGTTCGATGCAACTAAAGCTTGGATCGGTCACAGTAAGCATAGGATGTTCAGACATCATAGTGAGGGAATATTTGAATGTGCCAAGATATTTGGTGAATCATTTACAAACTCTGATGGAAAATTAGTCTACACTAGGTATGTTGGAGAACAACACGTCAAGGAAGACTGTAATGGACATATACCGAGTGCTAAAGAATGGATAGATAATCTAGCAAAACCACCGAAGTGGATGCTACTAACACAGAAAATCGAAGATTAAAATGAAAATAACTAATGAAAAATACGAGAACATCATTGCGATGATGTGTGCAGAGGAGGCGGATAAAATCGTAGCTCTCACCATCATTGAACAGATGAGCTTTAAAGAGAATGTGACCAAGATCCTTCTCTTAAAAAAGCACAGTACTTCTTCTAATGCCTTATGGAAGGAAAACGCACCCACTGTTTATGAAAAGCTAGAGGCTTTAACAGAAAAGAAAGTCTTAGATGTAACAAAGCATCTGACTTATAAATCTATACTGAAGACTATGACCATGATGAAAGTTCCTCCAGAGGAGTTTGACTTTTATATGAAAGACTTCAGTGATTATTTATTTCAACAAGTTAAAGGTCTAGGATATGATTTCATAGACTCAATAGATATTAATATTAAACACAAGAACTATGAGCAAAGCAGAGAGCCTAGCAAAAGCGTGTAAGGATCTGATGCTGAAGGAACCATTCTATGGTTTGTTCTTAATCGGATTAAATAAGAAGTGGACGGATAAAATCCCCACTGCAGGCGTTGGTCTGAATAAGATCAATGTAGAGCTGCATATCAATAGCGAATGGTGGGAAACATTGACACCACCTCGACAGTTAGGCTTGTTAAAGCACGAGCTTCTGCACATAGCGTTCTTCCATTTAACAGATTATAATCATCTGGAAGATCATCAATTGGCTAATATAGCCATGGATATAGAAATCAATCAATACATTGACATCGATTGCTTGCCTACGGATCCAGCGCCACAGCTTCCTAGTACATATCCAGATTTAAACCTGGACCTGAAAGCTGGGACATTATACTATTATAAAAAACTGAAGGAGGAATCTGACAAGAATAATGCAGACCTTAAGGCAGTATGTGCCGCAATGATTGCGGGTGAAGACTCTTGTACATTACCAAGTACTGGAGAGACGGTTGAATTACCTCAGCACAAGTGGGAGGAGATGGAAAAGCTAGATGAAGCTACTGAAAAGTTAATTAAAGCTCAGATAGGACATCACATGAACCAAGTTGCTGACCAGGTACAAAAGTCTCGAGGAACAGTTCCTTCTGAAATAGAACTGATCATTGCAAATCTAAATTCAGTAGAGCCAGCAAAGTTTGACTGGAGAGGTTATGTCAGAAGATTTCATGGTAAATCAATAAAGACCTACACCAAGAAGAGTCGTAGGAAATTTAACAAGAGGACTCCTGATTTTCCAGGACTCAAGATCAAACAACAGAAACATATCCTTGCGGGGATTGATACCTCTGCTTCAGTGAATACTGATGAACTCAAGGAATTTTTCCACGAGATCCATCATATGAACAAGACTGGTAGTGATGTTACTGTTATACAATGTGATACAGCTATCAAGAAGATAGAGAAATTTAATCCAAGAAAGGATTATGAAATTGTAGGTAGAGGAGGCACCTGTTTCCAACCTGTAATAGACTATTACAACGAGAACCAGCATAAGTACAGCTGTTTAATATACTTAACTGATGGTGAAGCACCAGCTCCAGAGAATCCAAAGGGTAATATTCTTTGGGTGCTTTCAAGCATCAGTGAAATGAATGAAGATTTACCCGGATCAGTTATACAATTAAATTAATATAGAAATGAATCAAGTAGAATTAAATGCGCACGAAATAAAAGATTATTTGAATTACATTGTAAAGAATAATCAACATATACAGAAGCAAGGCAAGACACCAATTGCCGTAGAGATCATTGGTGAGTCAGGTTTAGGAAAGACCAGTATATCATTACAGATTGCCAAGGCAATGAACTTACACCACATAAAAATAAACTTAGCTCAGATTGAAGAACTAGGAGATCTTATTGGATTTCCAATGCGTCAGTTTCAAATGAGTTTAGGAGGCGCAGGAACTCCAGCAACACCAGAAAAAATTGTCAAGAAGTTCATAATGGAAGGTGATGAAAAGGTGATGAAGAATGTAAGAATAGCGGCTAAGCCTGCAGTGGCAGGAGGTGTAACTAAATGGATTGATGAGGTTGCTGTTGATCAGTATGCTAGTCTTGGTTATACATTCACTGACAAAAAGAGAATGTCTTACTGTCCACCAGAATGGATTGCAGATAAGACTGGTGGTGGTTTTCTAATCCTAGATGATTGGAACAGAGCTGATACTAGATTCTTACAAGCGGTAATGGATTTGATAGATAGACAAGAATATATTTCTTGGAAGTTACCAGAAAACTGGCATATCATTCTTACAGCTAACCCTGATGATGGAAAGTACATTGTACAAGCTCAGGATATAGCACAGAAAACCAGGTACATGAGTACTATTATGAAGTGGGATGTAGACTGCTGGGCTGAATGGGCAGAGTTTGATAAGATTGACTCGAGATGTATTAACTTTATGTTGATGCATAGAGAAATCGTTAAGGACGCGGTGAACCCGAGAAGCTTGACTAATTTCTTCAACTCTATTAGTTCAATTGATAACTTTGAAGAGAACCTTCCAATGATCCAGAACTTAGGTGAAGGATCTGTTGGACCAGAGGTTGCTGTTATGTTCAATGTATTCATTAATAATCGAATGGATAAGTGGATGACACCAAAAGACATCTTAGAAGTTAAAGATGATAAAGTAGTTATTGCTGCATTGGAGTCTATGTTTGGAACTGGAGATGATATGCGTGCTGATATCGCGAGTGTATTAACCACTAGGTTAATTAACTACACGTTACACTATGCAGAAAGCAATCCAATTACGCCAGAGATTATCGATAGAATTACTATGCTGATCAAAGCACCAGGTATCTTTACCGATGACCTGAAGTATATCCTAGTAAAGAAAATCTTGAATGGTAACAAACAGAAGTTCCAAAGAATGCTGATTGATACAGAAGTACAAGAACTAGCAACTAAATAATAATAATCAGGGGAAGTGTAGCAACTTCCCCTTTAATATCAACTTATATGAATTTTAAAAAATATATAGTACTCTCTATTGATTATCAAGGTAAATACAGACCTTATGATAAGATTAACATAAAGATTAAGAACGGTATCACTAGTACAATGCTCAAGGAAGAGCTTGATGATAATTGGGTACCTGATAAGAAAGATCGATTATATTTCTTTCCCGGTTGTTCCGTACCACGGTTTAAGGTAAGAGAGAAGTTTAATACTACAATCAAGCCCGAGTATGCAACAGCTGCATTCATTTCATCAAGTGGACTAAAAGCATCGGATACTATGTTTGATGTAACAAACCAAGCAAGGCTATTAGATGGTGAATTTTTTGGCAACTGGTTGTCATATATTTATGGTGAGGACCATCACTTTGTTATCAAGTATAAATCATTACTGATCAACTGCGAGGATAATATTGTTATAGATATATTATCATTATATAAATTCAAATATGGATGTCCAAGTAATGCATACTATGATCCGCAAAGTATAGCTAATTGGAGAAACTATGCTCACGGAGAGCCATCGTTGCAACTACCGATATCTGATGAACTCAGTTTCTATAGCCCAGTCTTAAACTCTGTATTAGACAAACTCGAGTGTCCCATCTATTCACAGGATGCTATTATTAAGTTGTTGAATGAAGACAACGTAGTCATTGACCAGAAAAAGTATGAAGAACTTAGACTGATGGCCAACAGTTCAGACACAGAGAATATTATTTTAGTAATGGAGTTGATGGCTAATGCAAATTACAAGAAAAGTTTTGTATATTTGCTTCTCCTACTCAAAGAATTCAAATCAAAAATCGCTGACCGTTCCAAGGAAATAAGCCATGTGAACTTCAAAGCACTCCTAAATTTCTTAGACCTTGATGAAAAGAAGATCTCTAATATTAACATAGAGATGTTGACCACAGGGATGAAGAAGCACAAGCAATTCACCAGATCAAATGTCCAACGCGTAACTCAATTCTTTGCTGCAGGGCAAACCCCAGAACAACATAGCGATAATGGCATAACTAATACTACTCACTTTACAACAGGCCCTGTCTTAAGACAAGATATGGAGCACGAGTTAGATGACTATGCAGTCGAAGATGAAATCGAAATACCAGAAGAAGAAGAAAATTTTAATCTTTAAATATTAAATTATGATTGCAACAACATCAATAGAAGAAAAAGACAGAAATCTATTAGAAGCTGCGTTCTATGCTAAGCCGTTTAAGTTTAGCTACAGCAGCCTTAATAGATTATTGTTAGCTCCTAATATATTTTACAAGGAATATATATTGAAAGAGCGAGAGATCCGTACAGAGAAACACCTACTACAGGGAACTCTTATACACTTTCTCTTGCTGGAAGGGAATAACTTCGATGATTACTTTATTCTAACACCGGAGAAACTCCCGAGTGATAATAGTATGAAGGTAGCTCATGCAGTTCACGCTGCTTATGAGGTATACATCAAAGAACATCCAGATAAAACTGATCTGGAACTGAGAGACTTTGGAAAAACTATCGTAGCAACACTGCTAGAGATGGACCTGCACCAGAACCTGAAAGATACCAAAGACGGTAAGGGTGATGACAAGCGTATAGCAAAGATTGTAGAGCCTAGAACAGAGGCTTACTTCAATTATCTAAAGGTGAAAGACATCAAGCAGATAATTGACTCAGAAACATTGGATATGGCATCCTTGGCGGTAGAAAAGATCAAATCAAATGAAGCAATAATGGACTTACTTGGAATGAACAGAGAGTCTAATGGAACTACATTTAACGCTTATAATGAGATAGCTTTAGAAATGAATCTAGAGAACCTGCCCTTCGGATTAAAAGGTATTATAGATAACATGACTATCGATGTACCTAAGAAAATGATATGCATTAATGATTTTAAAACTTCAGGTAAAGCCTTGATGGACTTTCCAGACACAGTAGAATATTGGAAGTATTGGTTGCAAGCAACCGTATATGTTAAACTTGCGAGAGAATTCTTCAAGGGTATAATGAAAGACGATCCAGCGTGGGTTGTTCAATTTAGATTTATTGTGTTTGATAAGTATGACCATTTATATGCATACCCTGTAACTGAAAGTACCATGAAAAAGTGGGAAGAAAGTTACAGAGATGTTATTGAGAGTGCTAAGTATCATTATGAGTCTAAAGATTTTACATTACCCCACCAATTCGCTGTAGGAAATGTTAAACTTTAAACTCATTATATAAAATGAAACTTAAAACATTAAATGTGGATTATATCCAAAAGAGTAGGCTCTTCTTATATCCGTTGCTGGGTATAAAGAGAGGTGTTAGTACCACTCCCATAGAAACATATACTAGTTGGGAGGATAAATATTGTTTCACTGATAATAAATTGATTTGCCGGTATTATCTAAGAGATGATCAGGACTTCAAGATATTTGAGGAGGTGAAGTTGAGAGGGAATGCTTTGTTCCATAGCTTTCACGAGCTGGAAGATGGAACAGGCGTATACATTTTTGACCTATCAAAAATTGAAAAAGATTTTTGGAAGATCATCCGTGGACAGTATTCACAGTTGAGCATACCAACTAAGAATAAGATCAAAGCTTTCTTTAAGAATAAGTCAGAGCATTATGTTTACATCCAGAGTTATCTGGATCCAAAGAATTATTATCCGATGTATGCACAGCTGTATAATTGTGAGTTAGCCTCTTTAAAAACAGCTAAGGAACTGTGTTCTAAACCCGACCTAGTAAAGGAGAAGTTAGAATTAGGAGTAAAAGTTATGTGTACTCAAAATAATCCTTTAAATTTACAACCTTAACCAACATAAAAAATTATGAGCGAAAATCTAAATCACGGTGCAAATATGCGCCTCTTTACAACTTACTGGGGACAAACAAAAACCTTTAAGTTAATGCCAGTAAATAAAGACTGTCCTTTTATGGAAGTCTTGTATGATCCTTCAGTGGGAATGTTAGTTGCCTTGAGCACTACGATGAAAGAAAACTATGAAATGCTTCCTCAATTAGATGGTGAAGGTGAATTAGTTCACGCCAAGAATAAAAAGAGAAATGGAAATAAGTTCAAGGAAGAGCGTAGATTAATGAAAGTTCCTCAAGAATTTTATATGATAGATCGAACTGAACAAGAAGAGTTTATTAATCTATTTGCAGTGAATGCAGATACATATAATTTCAAAAAGTTCTTAGATATTAAGCCGCCAGAACCATCTCAGGTTATGCAGAAAGTAGGTTCAGGAAAGATCCTAGATGCAAAAGGTGAAGTTATGGAGAAATAAATAAAGTATAATCACCAGACTAGGAGAGCCCAACAGCTCTCCTTTTTTGGCTAAAATAATTACTATGCAAAACCACTGGGTGATGGATTACGAAACCTTGATCAACTGTTACTTAGGTGTATTTGAACACTATAAGACAGATGAAGTCAAGGTCTTCACGGTAGGTAAACTTAGAAATGATTTACCTACCTTCTTAGAATTTTTAACACAGAACAGAAAGAAGAATGAATGGCATATCTCCTTCAACGGATTGAACTTTGATGGACAGATAACACAGTATATTATACTTAATGGCAAGAACCTGCTCCAAATGACTGGAGAGCGTGCTGCAAATATGATCTATCTCAGAGCACAAGAATGCATTGAGAAACAGAACCGAAGAGAATTTCAACAATGGAGTGAAGGAAAGCTCTTTATCAAACAGATAGATGTATTCAGGCTGAACCACTGGGACAACCCAGCAAAGCGATCATCCCTGAAGTCTATCCAGGTAGCAATGAGATGGCACAATGTTCAGGATATGCCAATACCTCACACACAACCAATCGAAACAATGAAGCAGCTGAAGCAGGTTGCAGAGTATTGCAGGAATGATGTTTCTAGTACGAAGCAGATAATGCAATTAAGTCAAGGACAAATCAATTTGAGAGGAACATTGACCAAAGAATATGGGATACCCCTCTTCAGTGCATCTGAGCCAAAGATATCTAAAGATTTATTTCTTATGTTCCTCAGCAAGAAAACGCAGATGGATCCGTATGATATGAAGAAGCTCAGAACCTGGCGGAAGAAGATAGACTTTGAAAAGATTATCCTGCCGTACATCCAGTTTGATGGACTGCCTCTGTTTGAAAAGCTATTGAAAGAGTTCAAGGATGTTATTCTAAATCCCCTGGAAACTCGTGGTGGATTTAAAACTACTGTCCAGTATAGAGGAATGAAATCTGTATTCGGATTAGGTGGTGTGCACGGAGCAAAGAAAGGAGTATTCATAGCTCAGGAGGGAATGATCACGATGTCTTCGGATGTTGTAAGTTTTTATCCTAGACTGGCTATGGTAAACCAATGGTCTCCTGCACAGTTACCCAAGGCTGCTTTTTGTGAGCAGTACCAATGGTTCTTCGATGAACGAAGAAAGATTCCAAAGAAAGATCCGAGAAATTATGTCTACAAGATTGTCCTGAATTCAACTTATGGATTAAGTAATGATAAGAATTGTTTCCTATATGATCCGGAGTTCACTATGCGTATCACAGTAAATGGACAGCTAAGTTTGACTATGCTATATACTATGCTATGTGAGAGATTGAAAGGTGCTATACCCTTAATGCAGAATACTGACGGGGTAGAAATAATGATTCCTGAATCCGAGAAGGAAAAGTACCTGGAGATTTGTGCGGAATGGGAACAGCTCACCGGGCTAGAGCTAGAACATGACCAGTATCAGAAACTCTTCATACCAGATGTGAATAGTTACATTGGCGTTTTCGATTTCAAAGAAGTAACCAAAGAAAAATATGAGAAATTAAAACTAACCAATCCTGAAGATCCATTGAAGGAAGACTTAGGAAAGTATTACCATGCGGCAACGAAACGCAAGGGAAGGCTGGAGTTTAAGGACCTTGCGTTACATAAGAATCATAGTTTTCTAATCATAAAGAAAGCTCTGTTCTACTACTTTGTCCACGATATCATGCCAGAAGATTACCTGGAAGCCAATAGAGATATCTTTGATTATTGTGGTGCTGTGAAAGGCAGAGGAGATTGGACGTTCAAGGAACACTATGTGGAGAATGAACAAACAGTCAACCTGAATGTTGCACCTGAAATCAAACATAAAGCAATCGAAGCAGCTGGTCTAATACCAGCTTATGAAAAAGAGTTCTGGATTAAAGCTCATATGGATCCTTATAAAGCTAAGGGTTGGTCAACTAATGAAGTATATACAGCAATCAAGAGAGGAACTGTAATAGAAAAAGAACTGCAGAAGACAGTTCGATATTATGTATCCAAGAAGGGATCTAAATTAATGAAACATAACAAATTAGATGGAAGAAAAAACCAGGTAGATGCTGGTAAATGGTTACAAACTGTATTCAATATACACGAAGATAAACCGTGGGAAGAATATGGTATCAATGACCATTATTATTTAGATAAAATTTATAAAGAAATCAAAAGTCTGGTACCAGAGAGATTTAATAACCAGATGACATTATTTTAAAATCAAATTAATTATGGAAAGAAGAGCTAAAGCAGCTGGTAGAGTATCGAGAGATGTTCTACTGGATGCATCGTTGCCACAAGCAACAAAAACATACACAGTGATATCACATAAATTTGTGATTGATACCCTCAAGGAAAAGCTTGATGCAAGAGGGTTCGTAATAACCAATGAAATATATTCTGCGACTGATCAGGCGCAAATTGCATATGGAATATTCCATATTAATTACGGGAACGATCCTGAACTAGGGATGATGTTAGCGTTCCAGAATTCATATAACAAGCAATTGAAATTCAGTTGTGCAGTTGGAGCATTTGTTAAGACCAATGACACTTCTATCTTGAGTAAAGAGAACAGTGCTTGGGTAAGAATGCATACAGGAACTGCAGATGAAGAAGCCGCTGAGGTAATCGAAGAACAAGTAAAGAATGCTGAAGGGTATTTCCAACAGCTCGCAGATGATAAAGCAGCAATGCAAAACATCAAAATATCCAGGAGAGAATATGGAGAACTACTGGGCAGATTATTCGTAGATGTGAAGGTCTTAGGTATGGAACAAATAAGCTTATCGAAGAAAGAATTTGAGAAGCCAAGCTTTAATTATACCGGAGATCCTGAAAGTCTATGGACCATGTATAATCATATACTAGTAGCGTTAGCCAAGTCACATCCTAGAACGTGGATGGAGCAACAGAAATTAGTACACTTTCATATAATGACTGAATTTGACTTCGTAGTATTCGATCCAGAACCAATAGAAATCCCAGGATTAATGTTGATGCCGGCTGTAAATACTACAGATCCAAATCAGACCAGCCTGATTGATCAAGCCGCGGAGGTAGAAGAAGCACAGGTTGAAAACATTATGGATCTTCCTGTAGATGAGAACATCGAGGGAATGAGTGATGAAGAAATCGCTGACTGGAATGCAATGCAGGCTGAAGCTGCAGCTGACGAAGAGATACTTACAGAAGCCATTGAAGAACCTGTAGTTGAAGAACCAGTAGAAGAACCTAAGCCAAGCATCAGTATGAAAGATGCCATCGCAAAGTATGGTCATCTAATTACAGATGAGCAAGCTGAATCTCTAATGAAAGGAGAGCGAGATGAGGAATCTATCAATACTTTAAAGTCAGCTTATCTGGCAGATCAGGAAAAGGAAGCTGAAGAGGCGTTTGTTCAAGAAGGAGCTAAAGTAATGACCGCGGGTGAGCCCACAGCTCATGTTGAATCTGACGAAGCTTATGCTGAAAGAGTAGCTGAAATTGAAGGTGAGCCTGAAGTAAAGCCAGCTGGACCAAAGGTAATCATAAATAAAATTTCTTTAGATGAGCCGATTGATTTAACTAAAGATCCTGCTGAGATGATTAACTATCCGCCATTAACAAATGTAGACGGAAGTGAACCTGAACCTTTTACTGAAGAGAAGTTTGCTGAAGTGAACAATGAGATATCTGAAGGGATGATATTACCACAAGCTCCAGGAACTGCCCAGGCAGAAATAGAAACGCCCGAAGGGGAAGGTGTTGTGGTAGACGTAGATGAGAGCGTGGAGGATAGTGTGGATGTGGCAGATTTTTCTATATCCCGGTCAGATGTGCAGGGGATGTATCCTGATGTAGAGTTAGAAGTCGGACTTGTTCTACACATTGGAGATGATGAGTGTGAAATAATTAACTTTGAAACTGTTGAAGGTGAAGAGTTAATTGGATTATCTGTACTCACTGAAGAGGAACTAGTAGAAGCTAATGAAAGTGCTGAGGACGTAGCATCACAAATAGAAGAAAGCCAAACAGAAGAACCTGTTGATATGGATTTTGACATTGATGATGCCGTTGTACATGTACCTTCTGACTCTATGCTGAAGACTCAATCAAGCGCTGTAGAAGATTTGGATGATGTCATCAACGAAGATGATATCAGTCCAGAGAAAGCAGCTGAGATAGAAAGAGCTATGGAGATAATGAACTCTAAGGTAGAATTATCACCTGCAGAGCAAGCTATTCACGATGCTATTAATATAGAAGTAATTGACTTGTATGGTTCTAAATTTCCCTTCACTTTTAAGTTAAGTGGAGATCAATATACGGTCCAACTAGAAAGTGGTGAAAGCTTCATTTTAGCTGCGGCTTACGTTGAGTCATTGAAAGAAGAAGTGTGAGTAAGTTTATGCACGTAGGTACAATTGGTGTAAGGTCAACGGAGGTAGTTATCGATGGAAAGTTTCCATTGATATTTCTAACTT
>Ga0307379_10010933_pt1 | contig 11965 bp, 10 predicted proteins | sample UN2MG_FD_202237 | JGI IMG/M metagenome (GOLD analysis project Ga0307379, IMG submission 202237) | Soil microbial communities from Risofladan, Vaasa, Finland - UN-2 | ecosystem: Environmental > Terrestrial > Soil > Coastal area > Acid sulfate soil | place: Finland: Risofladan, Vaasa | collected... | reverse complement strand
CCACACGACGCCCGGACGGCCACGCCGCCGTCCGGGCGTTTTTTTTCGAAAGCCGAAGGCCGCCCCCCTGCCGACCTCCACAGACTCACGACACACCGCCGCAAGGCGCGTCTTCCTCGTCCCGCAGATGGTCCGTGCCTCTTTTTTTTTTGGTCTGGAGGCGAAAATTCTACTTGACGTATTAAAGTATCGTAGTAAGATCCGGGGGAGTTGTGTGGGTTCAGGATGCGCACGCCGCGCGTACACGCATGAAAGGCGCCCATGGCAACTTCGTCGAACCCGATGGACGAGATGCAGGCCGACGTCTTCAAAGCCATGGGACACCCCACACGGCTCCAGATCGTGAGGTTCCTCGGCAGCGAGGAGCACATGGTTACGGACATCGTGAAGGCCGTGCGTGCCGAGCAGTCGAACGTCTCGCGACACCTGTCGCTTCTGAGACAGGCCGGGATCCTGAGCAGTCGCAAGGAAGGCCTGCGGGTGTTCTACCGGATGAGTTCACCGGCCCTGGTCGAGGCAATGAGCCGCATCCTCTCCTGCATTCCGGACATGCTGCGTCTTCGTCTGCGGGTGAGCGGGTCGATGCTGGCGGAAGCGGCCGATCCGCCGGACCCCGCGCCGTCCGACGAAGACGCGTGATGACCTTTGCCCCTTCGTGTGTCCCTGAGTTCACCCCCCGCTTCGTTCACACCCCTTGCGGACCGTTTTGCCTTGTAAACCGTCGTGAATCCGCTATGGTGGAGGTGGGAGATCCGCACGAGGTCTCCCGGGGGGAGAGCACGTGATCGAACTCAAGGACGTGAGCAAGGTCTACCGGAAGGGCATCCGCGAGGTGAAGGCCCTGGACGGCATCGACCTCCGGGTGGGTCCGGGGGAATTCGTGGTCGTCGAGGGTCCGTCGGGCAGTGGGAAGACGACGCTCCTTTTCACCGTGGCGGGTCTGGTGCGTCCGACGACGGGAAGCGTGGTGGTGGACGGGGTGGACCTGGTGGGCAGGACGTCGGCCGAGCTGGCGTGTCTGCGGAAGGAGAAGTTCGGCTTCGTCTTCCAGATGTTCCACCTGATTCCATACCTGACGGCACTGGAGAACGTGTGTGTCCCGATGGGACTGTCGGGGACAAGTCCGACGGAGTCGGCCGAGCGGGCCGGTGCCCTTCTCGATCGCTTCGGACTGGGCGAGCGGAGCGACCACTACCCCTCCGAGCTGAGTGCCGGGGAAAAGCAGCGTGTCGCCATCGGACGGGCCGTCGCCAATCACGCCCCCATCATCCTGGCCGACGAGCCCACCGGGAACCTCGACCCGAAGGCCGCCGACGAGGTTTTCGAGGCCCTGGACGAAATCCACCGTGGGGGTGCGGCCGTCATGGTCGTCACACACGACGCACGCCTTGTCCGGGCCGCCCCCAGGGCGCTCCGGCTCGAAAACGGTAAACTGGCCGGTTGACCCGGTCACGAAGTGAGTCACGGCAGATTGCCCAAGAAATCCTTGCGGCCGCACGGGACGTTGCCTACAATGTCCCCCGGCGGAAACGATCCTGATGGGTGTGCCAATCGGAGGGGATGCAATGGTGAAGAAGACGGCTCTTGTCGGACTGGTGTTGATGTCGGCGGGGTGCTGGGGCACCTTGGCGACGCAGGCGTTCCACACGGTCGCGGGTCCCATGGGACGGTATGAGATCATCAGTCAGTCGGCGGAGAAGGCCCAGATGGCGAGGTACAAGACCATCGAGGTGGCCCCGTTCGAGAACACGATGCCCACACTCATCAAGGAGGGCGTGGCGGAAGCCGTGCAGTCGGAGATCGTCGCTATCATCTCGAGGTCCGGGAAAGTCATCAGTGTCACCCCCGTGGAAACCTATCAGAAGACCGCGGCCCCGGCCCCCACACTCGTCGTCACCGGTGCACTTGTTGACATCACGAAGGACACGCTTCCGGGTGAGCGCCTCGTCAGCAACGCCAACCACCTCATTGTCCGTGTCAAGCTGCTGGACAAGGGGAGTGGACGGGTGCTGGTCGACGCGAGTCTCCGCGGCTACGTCAAGTCGGCGGTCGATCTTCCGCAGGAGAGTCTCGCCAAGGGCGTCGCACGGGCGGCCGAGAGACTGCTGAAAGAGGTGTGCGCCTGGGACGAGAAGTAGCGGGAGCACCGGACGCGCACGTCGAAGAAAAGAAAGGGGACGCCCATCGGGCGTCCCCCTGTCTTTCGACGGCGGACCCCACGGGTCACTCGCCGGTCTCGTCGGTGACCTGTGCGTCCGCCGGGGGCGTATACCTGAACAGCGACTCGTCCACCTGGCCGTTCAGCTTGAGGTTGGTGATGTCCATGGACATCGACTGCTGACCGTCGGCGTTCTGTCCGGTCATCCGGCGCGGAAACATGTCGTCCTGACCGATGAACAGCTTGACCTTGCCGGTGAACGCCTTCAGCATCCGGGGGTCCGGGACCTGCTTGATGAAGCTCTCCTTCAGTGTCCCCTCGATGACGTAGCACCGGACGTCGCCGACGGTCTCCTCGCCGATCACCTTGAAGTCGTAGACCTCCCCCATGGCCTCGAACTGGTCCAGGGGATCGACGTTGTGGCGCAGACCGATTTCGTTCTTCGCGTCGGCCCGTCGCTTGGCGACCATCGGTGCCGGCATCATCGGGTGTCGCATCTCCTCCCACCGGTACTTCCCGTCGTTGACGATCTTCTGCTTCATCTCCATCGTCCGGCCGTCCGCCGTGACGGCCCGCGTGGTCATGGCCTGGTAGAGCTTCTGGATCGTCTTTCCGTCCTGCGCCACCTTCATGCCGACGGCGTTGCCGGTTGCCGTCATGTTCCTGCCGTCCATCGACATGGTCATCTTCATGTCGGAGGAATAGGTCCGCACCTTGCGGGTGGCCTCGGCGGACCGCTTCTTGATCTCGTCCATGGTGGGCAGTCCCGACGCCTGACGCACACCCAGCAGCACCAGGACGGTGCAGCATACGACCACGCACGATCTGCGCATCGGATTCCTCCTTGCCGTTGCCGGTGTCTCTGTGCAGTGACGTTGACGTCGACCGTCCCCGGACCTCAGTCCTCCTCGAGCCACTCGGTGTGGAAACTGCCCTCCCTGTCGAGGCGCTCGTAGGTGTGTGCGCCGAAATAGTCGCGCTGGGCCTGGATGAGGTTCGCACTGAGCCTCTCGCGGCGGTAGCTGTCGAAATAGGCGAGTGCCGACGAGAACGCCGGCACCGGGATGCCCAGCTTCGTCGCCTCGGTGACCACCTTGCGCCATTTCGCCTGACTCGAGACGACGATCTTCTTGAAGTAGCGGTCGAGGAGCAGGTTCGCGAGGTCCGCCTTCCTGTCGAAGGCGTCCTTGATGCGGTGGAGGAAGTGTGCCCGGATGATGCACCCGCCTCGCCAGATCATGGAGATCTCGCCGAAGTTCAGCTCCCATCCGTACTCCTCGCCGGCGGCGCGCATCAGGGCGAACCCCTGGGCGTAGGAGCAGATCTTCGACGCATAGAGTGCCTGGCGGATCGCCTCGATGAACTTCGCCCTGTCGCCGTGGAACGTGCGCTTCGGACCGCGCAGCACCTTCGACGCCGCCACCCGTTCGTCCTTGATCGCCGAGATGCACCGGGCGAACACCGCCTCCGCGATCGTCGGCGCCGGGACACCCAGGTCGAGCGCCGACTGCGAGGTCCACTTGCCGGTGCCTTTCTGACCCGCCCGGTCCTTGATCACCTCCACCAGCGGATGCCCGGTCTCCGGGTCGACCTTCGCGAAGATGTCGCGCGTGATCTCGATGAGGTAGCTGTCGAGGTCGCCCTCGTTCCACCGGGCGAACACGTCGTGCAGCTCCGGCGCACTCATCCCGAGCGCGTTTGCCATGATGTAGTAGGCCTCGCAGATGAGCTGCATGTCGCCGTACTCGATCCCGTTATGGACCATCTTGACGTAGTGCCCGGCGCCGTCGGGACCGATGTAGGTGCAGCAGGGGTCGCCGTTCACCTTGGCCGAGATGGCGAGCAGCACGTCGGCGACGGCGTCGTAGGCTTGCTTCTGCCCCCCCGGCATGATGGACGGGCCCTTGAGTGCCCCTTCCTCGCCGCCCGAGACCCCCGTGCCGATGTAGAGGATGCCCTTCGCGGCGAGCGACTTGTTCCGGCGGATGGTGTCGCCGAAGAACGAGTTCCCGCCGTCGATCAGGATGTCGCCCCGCTCGAGGTGGGGCAGCACCTTGTCGATGAAGTCGTCGACGGCTTCGCCGGCCTTCACCATCAGCATGATCTTGCGGGGACGCTTCAGCGAGCGGACGAAGTCCTCGAGTTTCTCGAAGCCGCCGATTTTTTTCCCCCGGCAGCGCTCCTCGACGAACGCCGTCATCTTCGAGGTGGTGCGGTTGAACACCGACACGGAGAACCCGCGGCTCTCGATGTTGAGCACTAGGTTCTGTCCCATGACGGCCAATCCGATGAGCCCGAAATCGTAATCAGCCATTGCTCGACTCCTGTGGATTCGCAAAACCGTTGCCAGTGGCGCAAGTCAGGACCATAGCAGGAGCGGGGCGGTCTGTCAAGGGGAAGGCTGCTAATCGTCGTCTGCGTCTTGAATGACGCCGAGTTTGAGGAGCGCCTCGCGGACCTGGCGATGTTGCTCGTCCTCTTTCTCAATGAAGTCCTTCTGCATCCAGTTCGAAAGCCTTGGGTTCAGGATGCGCGATATGCCCATGAGGAGTGCCTGGCGGTAGGAGGGGTTACCCAGTATCCGCCTTCTCGGTCCGAGCCGGTCGCTGCAGTAATAATCGTACAAGAGCTTCAAGTCATCTTTCGTTCCGGCAATGCATAGCGGCTTGATGCCGTAGAGCCATTGGGCGCTCTCGTTCTTATCGAGGGATCGGGCGAAGAGGCGGAAGGCCTCGGCATAGGCCGCGGACTCCGCGTTGCCTTCCTCGCTCCAACCGGTGCGCAGGAAGAAATAATGATTGAGAAGAAGGTAGTAGGCACTGCGCCTGGCGCCGGGATCGAGCCCTTCCGCCTCGTCTCCGAGCTTCGTTGTTTTCAGGAACTCCCGGACGTCGGTGATCACCATCTGCACGTATTTCGGATCTCTCGTGGCGCGGGCAAGTCCGCCGACGGCCGCCCGTTTGAGCCAGATGTTCTTCGCGTCGAGAAGGGGGACCACGGCCGGCGCGTCCGCCGCCGTCAGAATCGGGCCGACCTGGAGCAGAAGATGCCATTGTCTCTGAGGCGAGTTCTCCTGTTTGATCTGCTCCACCAGTTCCCGCGAGAGGATCCGCTGGGCCTCCTCATTGCCCGATGCGCTCGGGTATTCATGCCTGCGGGCGGGGACCACGGAGTAGATCGACGGCAGCTTTTCGGGTCGCCCGGGCAAACGGATCACGAGAATGCAGTAACCGTCTTTGACTTGGGGCACCAACTCGGCGGGCCAGTCGAAGCTGTCGGTGCGAAACTCGATGGCGGCATCTTTGAGCGCCTTGTCGCCGAGGATCACGGTGTCGACGTGAAACTTGATGAAACTCGGGTCCGGCACGGGGTCGATTACGGGGCGTCCCCGGGGCGCTGCGTCCTCAGGGCGTTCGACGCGAACCTCGGTGATCGTTCCAGCGATGACCGCGCGGTCCTTGTACCGCGGGTAGAGAGACCTATCGAGAGGCTGGTTACTGACGCGGATGAAGGCCGCCGCCGGGGAGGCCAGGAGCAGCGTGACCGCCAACGAAAGAACCGAGCGTGTCATGTCGTTTCCCTGAACTCAGCCGGAGGGCTGACCCGACGCTGTTGCTTCAAGACAGCCGCTTTGACTGACTGATTATACCGGAGCCCAGGGCGGTTTCAAGGTCCGAGGGGGCGCGTTTGCGCTTGACCCGAAGCCATGACGCGGCTATGATTTGCGGCCCATGAAAATCGTCGCCGACGAGAACATCCCGTTTGTTGGGGAAGGCTTCGGGGAGCTGGGCGACGTCGTGCTCATGCACGGCCGCGCCATCGGCGCCGACGACGTCCGTGACGCCGGGATGCTGATTGTCCGCTCGGTGACGAAGGTGGACGCGGCGCTCCTCGACGGGGCGGCCGTCAGGTTCGTCGGCACCTGCACCATCGGCACCGACCACCTCGACCTCGACTATCTCGGGAAGCGGGGCATCGCCGTTGCGAGTGCGCCCGGGTCGAACGCGACCTCCGTCGCCGAATACATCGTCGCCGTGATGCTGCAACTGGCCCACCGGCACCGCGTGCGGCTTGCCGACATGACCATCGGCATCATCGGCGTCGGGAACGTCGGCAGCCGGGTGGAAAAGCGTGCGCGCGCGCTCGGTATGAACGTGCTCCTGAACGACCCGCCTCTCCAGCGGCAAACCGGAGACCCGAAGTACCGTCCGCTTGAGGAGGTGCTCGCCGGGGCCGACGTCGTCACGCTCCACGTCCCGCTCGAAAAGGGAGGACCTGACCCCACCTGGCACCTGGCGGACCGGGAGTTCCTGCGAAGGATGAAGCCGGGGATATGGCTCTTCAACTCCTCGCGCGGCGCCGTGCACGAGACCTCGGCGGTCCTCGAGGCGAGGACAAGCGGAAGACTCGACGCGCTCTATCTCGACGTCTGGGAGAACGAGCCGGACATCGACGTTGAGCTGCTCAAGGCGGCGGACGTCGCCTCACCGCACATCTGCGGCTACTCGGCCGACGGCAAGGTGGCGGGCGTCGTGATGGTTCAGCACGCCGCCGGTGCGTTTCTTGGTGTAAACTCTGATTGGGACCCGTCGGCGAAGCTGCCGCCCCCGGCGCTCGCCGAGGCGGCGGTCTCGGACGGCTCACGCGACGCCGAGGACGTAATGCGCGAGCTTGTCCTCGCCACGTATGACTATGAGGGTGACGACCGGCGGATTCGCGAGATGCTCGACATGCCGGCCGCCGGACGCCCGAAGCACTTCGATGCCTTGCGGAAAGACTATCCGTGCAGGCGGGAGTTTCACAACACGGACGTCACCCTCGGCGTCGCCTGCGGGCACCTGGGGGCACTGCTCGAGGGCGTCGGGTTCAACGTGACATGAGGTCGTCCGTTTCCGCCGGACGGCGGACGGCCGACAGGGACTGCAAAAAGGGGTGAGCGGAATGCCGGACAACCTGAGAGGACGTGCGTTGCGGTCCGTCGTGGTTCTGGGGCTGGCTGCCCTTGTGTCCGGCGTGGTCGCCGCGCAGGTCAGGACGGAGAGCGTCGACGCCGTCGCGGCGAAACGGATCCTGGACCTCGCCGGCGTGCGCCGGGGACTCTGCGTGCACCTGGGCTCCGGACGTGCCGAATCCCCCGGACTGACCGCCGAACTCGCCGCCGGCTCACAGATGCTCGTGCACGGGCTTGCTTTCGACGACGCCTCGCTCACCCGGGCCCGGAGCGCCGTCGAAGCGAAGGGTCTCATGGGCCGGGCCACCGTCGAGAAGGCCGCCGTCCCTCCGCTGCCCTATCTCCGTGACCTGGCCGACCTCGTCGTTATCGAGGACTTCGGTTCGCTCGCGGCGCGGGGCGTCACGATGGACGAGGTGCTGCGCGTCGTCGCACCGGGCGGCGTCGCGTGCATCCTGAAGGACGGGACGTGGACGAAGACGGTGAAGCCGCGTCCGGTGGAGATGGACGAGTGGACGCATCCGTACCACGGCCCCGACGGGAACATCGTCTCCACCGACGCCGTGGTGGCGCTTCCGCTGGGCTACCGGTGGCTCGACGGGTTCCCCAAGAACGTCACCGGTTTCGCCGCCACCCGGGCGTGGGTGATCGCGGGTGGACGGCTCTTCACCCTCGGCATCAATGAGAAGGAGAACCTCGGGGCCGCCCGTGGACGCAGTGGATACGACCTCTACCTCTCCGCACGCAACGCCTGGAACGGACTGCCCCTGTGGAAGGTCAACTGCGGGAATCCCACCGACGGCACCGCCATCATGTGGCAGAACATTGCCCCCCTGGCCGCCGACGACGCCCACGCCTACACCGTCGATCACGGGAAGACCGTCGCCGTGGACGCGGCCACCGGGCGGACCGTCGTCACGTACGAGACGAAACACCCGACGGTGCGACTGCTGCTCCTCGAGGGTGTGCTGGTGACGGGGGGCTGGGAGGCACAGGACCGGCCGAAGGGACAGTGGGTGTGGTTTCCGAAGTCGGACGTGGGGAGTGTCGAAGGATTCGACGCGGCCACCGGACGGGCGAAGTGGTCGGTGCCGGTGTGTGCGTATCAGATGGTCGCGTCGCACGGCGTGGTCTACGTGATGACCCAGCCGACCGCGACGGACGCCGACGTGCACGTGATCGCGCTGGACCTCCAGACGGGTCGGGAGCGCTGGCGCGTGCCGCACACGAAACTCGGGACCGAGCGGGACCTCGTGCTCAACTGTGCCGGGGACGGGTTTGTCGTGCTGGCCAAGGCGAAGGAGCGCAAGGCCCTGGTGCTGTCGGCCGACGACGGTCGGGTGCTCTGGCAGCAGGCGTGCCGGAGCACGTGGCTGCCGCTGGTGGACGGACTGCTGTGGGCCGACATGCGACGCGACCCGAAGACCGGCGACGACAAGGGCCGCCTGCCGAGGTATCTGGGGGGACATCACTGTCGGTTCCGTGCGATTGCGGGTCGGTTCCTCACGTCGAACTATGGATTCACCGAGCTGGCGCCCGAGCCGGGTGGTCCGGCGGAGCTCCGCTCGACGCTGTTCCGGGGCGCCCGCGGGGCATGCGTGGAGGACTGGGTCCCCGCCAACGGGATGTTCTACACCGCGCAGAACGGGTGCAAGTGTGTGCCCGGAGCGGTCTACGGCGTCGTGGCGATCGGACCGAACGGGGACTGGCCCGCGGGTGCGGATTTCGAGACGGCCCGACCCGTGGAGAAGGGACCGGCCTTCGGCACGGATGAGACGGCCGCGACGGGTGACGACGACTGGCCCACCTGGCGACACGACGCCGGGCGCAGCGGCGCCACGAACGCCGCCGTGCCGGAGAAGCTGACCGAGCTCTGGAAGGCCCAGGTCGTGAAGTCCGACGGAGGTCCCCTGGCCGCGGCCTGGGACGCACAGCTCACCTCGTGCGTGAGTGCACCGGTCGTCGTCTCGGGACGGGTCTTCGTCGCAGGGACCGACACGGGACAGGTCGTCGCACTCGACGCCGTGACCGGAAAGGAAGTCTGGTCGACGACGCTGGGCGGCCGCATCGACACGCCCCCGACGGTCTATCGGGGTCTGTGTCTCGTGGGCTGTCACGACGGTTGGGTGTATGCCCTTCGTGCGGGGGACGGTGAGCTGGCGTGGCGGATGCGTCCGGCCCCGCGGGAGCGACGGATGGTCGCATGGGGTGCCGTGGAGTCGGTCTGGCCCGCCGTCGGGACGGTCCTCGTGCATGACGGTGTCGCGTTCGCGACCGCCGGTCGGTCGTCGGAGTCCGACGGCGGCATCGCCCTCGTCGCCTTCGACCCGCTCACCGGCTCACAGCACTGGAGCAAGGCGATCGCCCCGGGGGTGCTGAGACTGAACGACGTGCTCTCCGTCCGGGACGGCTCGCCGGCCTGGCGCTACATGAGATTCGATGCGAAGACCGGCGACGTGACCGCCCCCGTTCCGCTGCCCGACCCGAAGGACTACGGCGGCGGCGCCGGGAAGCTTGAGGGGGCGATGATGGACGGGACGTGGACCTTCCTGCGCAACCGACAGGCCGGCAGCGCCTTCACCGTCGGCAAGCTGACCGCCGACCTCCTCGTCTGGAACGACTCGCTGGTGGTCACACCGGCCTTTGCCGTCACGCGCGAAACGGCCGACGATGCCGACGCACTCAAGGAGAGGAAATATGCCTGGCAGACCGGCATTCGCAGGGACCGTCAGGTCGTGTCGATGGTCCTGAGCCGGGGTGCGGTGCTCCTGGCCGGACGGTTCACCCGGACCCGTGCGGACGGGCAGGACGGCTTCCTGTGGGTGCTCTCCAGTGCGGACGGCACCCGGACGGCCGAGTTCCCACTGGACGCCGTGCCCGCCTACGACGGCATCGCCGTGGCGAACGGCCGGGTCTACGTTTCACTCCGCAACGGCAGTGTCGTCTGCCTGGGCAAACCCGACTGATCCGGGAATGGGGATGAGAGATGATCGTTCAGAGGACGTCCGACGGTGTGCTGACGAACGACGAGATCCGTGAAGCGACGGCGGAAGCGCTCGAGGAGCGCGACCTGGCCGGAAGACGGGTCCTCGTCATCATTCCAGACCACACGCGTACGGTGCCCATGCCGGTACTGTTTCGGCTTCTGTGCGGCCTTCTGGACGATGCCCGCGCCGAGAAGTTCGACTTCCTCATCGCGCTCGGTACCCACCCCCCCATGACCGAGGAACACATCAACCGGCTGGTGGGACTCACGCCCGATGAGCGACGACGCGCCTTCCGGGACGTCGGGATCTTCAACCACCTGTGGAAGGACCCCTCAGAGCTCCGACAGATCGGTGTCATCACCGAAGACGAGGTGGCCGCCGAGACGAACGGAATGATGCGCGAACGCGTCCCGGTCGTGCTCAACCGGATGATCTTCGATTACGACCATCTCATCATCGTGAGTCCGGTCTTTCCGCACGAGGTGGCCGGCTTCTCGGGCGGACACAAGTACCTCTTCCCGGGCATCGCCGCACAGGAAATCATCGACTTCACCCACTGGCTCGGCGCCGTCGTCACCAACCCCCTCATCAACGGGACGAAGGACACGCCGGTGCGTCGGATCATCGAGCGGGCGGCGTCGTTCGTGGACATCGAGCGCACGTGCCTGGCCCTCGTCACGAGGGGGTACGACATTTCGGGGCTTTTCGTGGGCGACGTCTACGAGGCGTGGTCGGCCGCTGCGGATTTCTCCGCCAGGCATCACATCCACACCGTCGAGAAGCCGTTCCGCAGGGTGCTCTCGTGCGCGCCCGAGATGTACGACGACATCTGGACCGCCGGGAAGTGCATGTACAAGCTCGAACCGGCACTCGCCGACGGCGCCGAACTCGTCATCTACGCCCCGCACATCACCGAGGTGTCTTACACGCACGGATGGGTCTTGGACGAGATCGGCTACCACGTGCGCGACTACTTCCTCAAGCAGTGGGACCGGTTCAAGGACTACCCGCGCGGGGTCCTCGCGCATTCGACCCACGTCAAGGGCATCGGCACGTATGAGAACGGCGTCGAGGCGCCGCGCGTGAACGTTTCCCTTGCGACGGGGATTCCCGAGGAGCGCTGCCGGAAAATCAACCTCGGTTACGTGGACCCCGGCGGCATCGACAAGTCCGACTGGGAGGGCCGTGAGGACGAAGGCGTCGTCGTCATCCCGCGCGCGGGCGAACACCTCTACCGACTCGCCGACGGCACCGTCCCGCGCATCCCGGGAGACGTCTAGATTCACCGCAAAGGCGCAAAGGTCGCAAAGAGGGGAGAAGACGCGAAGAACACCGAACGTTACGCAGATTTTCAGGTGCCGATAGGAGGGCTGGCTATGACCGAATCCAGAAAGGCGAAGGTCAATACGCAGTTGTTCAGTTACGGTACGGTTGTAAGATTCATCCTCGGGGCCGTGTGTGTCCTTGCCATCATAGACGCAGGATTCAAGGAGTCCGGGGGTACCGCTGCAATAGGAGTAGGCGCGCTCGGGATCGTATTCATATGGCATGAACTCCGCCTCATGCGAGGCATCATGGAGGAGAAAGCAGGACCAAGAAGCGGGTCGTGAGTATTCGTCGCAAGGTTCTTTGTGGTAAATCAGCGTGTCAGTGTCTTAGCGTCCTGTTCGATGCAGGAGAAACAATGGCTAAACCGAGAAACGTCGTCGTGGCGCAGTCGGGTGGTCCGTCGCCCGTCATCAACAGCTCGCTCCGGGGCGTCGTCGATACGTGCAAGGAACTCCCTGAGAAATTCGGCACCGTCTACGCGGCGTGGCACGGCATCGAGGGCGTGCTCACCGAAGACCTGATCGACCTGTCGGGCCAGCC
>Ga0307379_10010929_pt1 | contig 11968 bp, 14 predicted proteins | sample UN2MG_FD_202237 | JGI IMG/M metagenome (GOLD analysis project Ga0307379, IMG submission 202237) | Soil microbial communities from Risofladan, Vaasa, Finland - UN-2 | ecosystem: Environmental > Terrestrial > Soil > Coastal area > Acid sulfate soil | place: Finland: Risofladan, Vaasa | collected... | reverse complement strand
ATCCCGGTCTAAAAAATTTTTAGGGATTGATATCGGAACTTCATCAATAAAAATTGTTGAGATGAGGCGCCAAGGCAAGGGCCGCGGACTTGAGAACTACGGAGAAATAAAAAACTCGTCTTTTAAAAAGAAACGTTTTAGAGCTTTTCAAAAAAACAATCTTTTGCTCTCTAATAGGGAAGTAGCCAAAGCTATCCAAGCCGTCTGTAAAGAAGCAGGAATCCAGACCAAAGAAGTTAGCTTTTCTATCCCTGATTTCTGTAGTTTTTTTACCGGTTTTAATCTTCCTGTGATGGGTAAAGACGAGATTCCCCAGGCAGTTAGATACGAAGTTAGACCGTATATTCCTCTTCCGCTTTCCGATGTCACTTTAGATTGGTTAATAATTAAGGGAGAGGTTTCTAAAACTCCTCTTAAGATTTTGGTGGCAGCTGTCCCCAATGATGTTATTAATCAATATCAAGAGATTGCCCACCTCGCGGATTTAAAGTTAAGGGTCTTAGAGTCAGAGGTATTTGCTTTAGTTAGAGCTTTAGCTAAAAAAAATGAAAAAGAAAAAGAAATAACAGGTTTGATAGATATTGGGGCTCGGAGTACTACCTGTAGTATTCTTGAACAGGGAATTTTAAAAACAAGTTATAGTTTTAATATTGCTGGGAATGAATTGACGGGGGTTATAGCCAAATCTTTAAATATTGATTATAATAAAGCTGAGGAGATGAAAAGAAAATATGGATTGCTTTTTAAGAATGAAATCGGTGAATCTCAGAGAAACATTAGAGAAATTTTGCTTCCTTTAATTGATTCAATTTTAGAAGAGATTAGGAAAGTTTTTCGGGATTTTTATCGCAATGAAGGAAAAGAAGTAAAAAAGATTATTTTAGCCGGAGGGTTAGTTTCAATGCCCGGCTTAAAAGAATACTTTTCCACAGAATTAAAAAAAGAATTAGATGTTGCCGATCCCTTTTTTAACATTGCTTGCCCGGCAATTCTTACCAATACTCTAAAAGAAATAGGACCGAGTTATGCTATTGGTGTTGGTTTAGCATTAAAAGGGCTAGAGTAGAAATATGGCTATAGAAATTATCCCCAAAGGAGAAATTAAACTACCTTTTTGGCTCATTGTTCTTGGAGTTTTTGCTATAATTTTACTTATAGGTTTTTTGGGCAGTTATCTTTATTTAGAAATATCCATAAGAAAAATGTCTCAGGAGATTCAAGAAAAAGAGCCGATACTTACTCCTTTAATAGAAGCTATAGAAAAGAAAGAAGAAGAACTTAATCCTATTGAGAAAAAGATAGATGATTTTGGTGAACTGCTTCAAAAACATAAAATCCCATTAAATATTTTTAATTTTTTAGAAAAAATTTGTCTTCCTACTGTTTGGTTTTCTGATTTTGATTTTACTTCTGAAGATAGAGAGGTAATCGTTTCCGGCCACACAGATACTTTTGTGACTCTTGAACAGCAAATCCTCGTTTTAAAACAAGACCCCCTCGTAAAAAGTTTAAATATATCTGGAGTTTCAATAAATGAGGAAGGAAAAGTTGATTTTACCTTCCTACTTGCTTTTGCTACCCAAATATTTAAATGATGCAGCGACCTATTCTTATTATTATTGTTGGTTCTTTAATCCTTTTGGCCATAGGAGGATATTTTTTATGGTGGCCCGAATATCAGGAGTTTGGAGATAAGAAATTAGAGGTTGAAAGAGAAGATGCAAAAATAAAACAAAAAGAGGAATATTTTTCAAGATTAGAATCTTTTTCTGATAGATTGTCAGGGTATAATGATGAGCTTGCCAAAATTGATTTCGCTCTTCCCTCAGAGCCCTCAATAGCTGCTCTATTTATTTTTTTCCAGAAGACAATCTCGGAAAATGGTTTAATTTTAAAAGATACTAATTTAGGCGAACTTTTTTCTTCGGAGATCCAAGGAACTCTCGAGGAGAGAATTCAAAAAATGCCTTTCTCTGTTTCTGTCACAGGTTCTTACCCTGCCTTAAAAAATTTCCTTTCCGTTATTTATAGAAATACCAGATTAATTGAAGTAAATTCTATTAGTTTTCCTTCTGCCGAAGAAGGCCTGTTTACTTTTAATTTGGCATTGGAAACTCATGCTTATCAACAAAAGTCGGAGAAAAAAGAAGCAGAAATCCCCGAATAAAATTAAAAAAATATGGCTGTAAATTTTATTAAAGAAAGAAAAAAACAAAGATATTTAATTATAGGTTTTGGGATAATGCTTATAGCTATTAGTGTTATTTTGTGGTTAGGATATTTTAAAAAAGAAAAACCTATTACTCTTCCGGTTTCGACTGTCCTTTCTAAAGAAATAAAAATAAATTTTGAAGTTTTAGAAAATCCGTTTTTGAAAGAACTTCAACCTTTTGTAGAGATTTCTCCTTTTGTAGGTGAAAAGGGTCGAGAAAACCCATTTATCTCGTATTAAATCAGCGAATAACGAATCTAATACGAATTTCCGAATAATGAATTATCGATGACTGTCATCAACATAAGGTCATCAACATAAAACATTTCAACAAAAATGTTGATATATTTAAATGAGTTTAGTTCAGCAATTAGTCAAAAAAGGGATACTGGAAAAGTCAAAGGCTGCTACCTTGGAATACGAAATCAAAACTTCCGGACTAAAAGAAGAGGAAGTAATTTTAGAAAAAAGAATAGTTTCTGAGGATTTTCTGTTTGGTTTAAAAAGCGAAGGCCTAAAAATACCTCTTAGGATAGTTTCTCCGACAGAAGTTCTTTTGAAATCTTTAAAGACAATTCCTGAGGAATCAGCCAAATATTACCGGATGATACCTTTGGCTAAAAAAGACAGTCGTTTAGAGGTAGGAATGGTTTATCCCGAGGATTTGAAAGCTCGAGAGGCCTTGGATTTTTTAGCTCGTCAAAACAAATTTAGCTACCGAGTTTTCTTAATTACCTTAACGAATTTTGACGAACTTTTAAAGAAATACCGAACTCTAGGGAGAGAAGTAACCAGGGCTTTGGAAGAGTTAGAGACCGAACTCAAAGTAGAGAAAGTTAAAAAAGTTGGAGTGGCTGAGGTTGGAAGAATGGTAGAAGAGGCGCCGATTTCAAAAGTGGTGGCAGTTATATTAAGACACGCTGTTGATGGAAATGCTTCCGATATCCATATTGAACCAGGCAAAGAAAAATTACGAGTCAGGTTTCGATTAGACGGCATATTACATTCCAGTATTTTTTTACCCATTAGAATTCTTCCTGCCATAGTAGCCAGGGTTAAAATCCTTTCTAATCTAAAAATAGATGAAACCCGAGTTCCTCAAGATGGCCGATTTTCTACTAAAGTTGAGAACAGAGGTGTTGATTTTCGGGTTTCTACTTTTCCAACTACCTTGGGAGAAAAAGTAGCAATAAGAATTTTAGACCCTGGTCAAAGGAAAGTAGAATTTAAAGGATTAGGTATAACTGGAAGAAATCTTAAAGTAATAGAAAGAGCATTAAAAAAACCTTATGGGATGATTTTAGCTACCGGCCCAACGGGTTCGGGTAAAACCACTACTCTTTATGCCATTTTAGGGCTTTTTAATAAAGAAGAGGTAAATGTAATGACTCTGGAAGACCCGGTAGAGTATTTTATGGAAGGAGTTAACCAATCTCAGGTAAAACCGGAAATTGGTTATAGTTTTGCTAACGGTCTTCGCTATACTTTAAGACAAGACCCTGATATTTTAATGGTAGGAGAGATTAGAGATGAAGAAACTGCTTCTTTATCTATCCATGCAGCTTTAACCGGGCATATCTTGCTTTCTACCTTACATACGTCAAATACTCTTGGGGTAATCCCAAGATTAGTTGATATGGGGATACGGGCATTTTTAATTCCTCCTACTTTGAGCTTGGCTCTTGCTCAGAGGTTGGTAAGAAAGCTTTGTCCTCATTGTAAAAAGAAGGTGGAAGCAAGTAAAGAAGCAAGAAAGTTGCTTTTGGAAGAAATAAAAAAGTTTCCGTCAACCATTAAAAAGAGTATTGATCCAGCCGAAACTCTTTATATTTATGAGCCGGTGGGTTGTAAAAGGTGTAATAACATAGGTTATTCCGGGCGAATTGGAATTTTTGAAATTTTGGAAATGACTGACAGTCTCGGAGAAGTAATTTTAAAAGAGCCCTCTGAAGCTAAAATTCAAGAAGAAGCTAAAAGTCAAGGGATGATAACAATGAAACAGGATGGAATATTAAAAATTTTGGAGGGCACTACTTCTATTGAGGAAGTGCTGATAGTATCCGAAGAAAAATAATTTCGAATTTCGAATTAATTTTTATGAAAACGATTCTTCTTATTGAAGACGATCCATTCTTGGTAGAGATTTACACCACCAAACTCAAAGAAGCTGGATTTTCTGTAAAAGCAGCTATTGATGGGAATGATGGTTTTAAAAAAATGGAAGAAAAGGCGCCTGACCTTTTACTTTTGGATATTGTTTTGCCCAGTTTTAATGGTTGGGAAATTCTTAGAGAAATTAAAAAAAATAATAAATTAAAAGGTTTAAGGGTAATTATCCTTTCTAATCTCGGCGAGAAAGAAGAAATAGAAAAAGGATTAAAACTTGGAGCAGTAAAATATTTAGTAAAAGCCCACTACACTCCAAGCGAAGTAGTGGAAGAGATTAAAAAAATACTTTAATAAATTTTTATGAACTATTCATCTTTATTAAAAGAACTTCTTAGCGTAACTCTTACTCAACAGGCGTCTGATTTACATATTTCAGTCGATCACCCCCCGGTTTTACGAATAGGCGGCAGATTAGTTTTTTTAGTCAAAAGGAAAAAAATTTCCCCGGAAGATTCCCAAGGACTTGCTTTTGAATTAATGACCGATAAACAGCAAGAAAGATTTCTTGAAAATAAAGAGGTTGATTTTTCTTACAATTTTGAAGGAAAAGCCAGGTTTAGAGTTAATGTTTTTTATCAGAAAGAAGGTATTTCTTCTGCTCTTCGTTTAATCCCGTCTAAAATTCCCGTTGTTGAAGAATTAAATCTTCCGCCGATTTTACACGAGCTTATTAGACCTTCTCAGGGGTTTGTTTTAATTACCGGTCCTTCCAGCCAAGGAAAATCTACTACTTTAGCTGCTTTAATTGATGAAATAAATCATACTAGGGCTCTTCATATAATTACAATTGAGGATCCCATTGAATATGTTTTTAAGGATGACAGGTCAATTGTTGACCAGAGGGAACTTGGCCGAGATACTTTAAGTTTTGCCAGGGCATTAAAATCTACTTTTCGTCAGGACCCGGACGTAATTATGGTAGGGGAAATGAGGGACTCCGAGACTATCTCTACTGCTATTACCGCAGCTGAAACCGGGCACTTAGTTTTAGCTACCCTGCATACTAATTCAGCCGCTCAAAGTATTCATCGAATTGTTGACACTTTCCCCGGCACTCAACAGGGACAAATTCGAGCTCAACTTTCAGGATCTTTGCTTGGAGTGGTTTCTCAAAGATTAGTGCCCGGAATTAAAGGAGGATTAATACCTGCCTGTGAAATAATGATTAATACACCGGCTATATCCAATTTAATACGGGAAAATAAAGTTCATGAAATGCCTTTAGTCATTGAAACCTCAGCTGAAATAGGAATGATTTCTTTAAATAGATATTTGGCTAATTTAGTCAGGGCAAAGGAAATTGCTTTAGATACTGCCCAGAACTATTCCTTAAATCCATCTGAATTAAGAGGCCTTGTAAGAAGGTAGCAGATTTATGAAATTTAATTATCAAGCAAGAAGTGAGATAGGAGAAATTCAGTCAGGGATTGTAGAAGCTTCTAACCGAGAAGCTGCTTTTGATGTTCTAAAAACTCACGGGCTTTACGTAACTGCTTTAGAAGAAATAACATCTATTCCTGTTTATGCTAGAAAATTGAAAATTTTTGAGAGAGTTTCCAAAAAAGATGTTGTCCTTTTCTCTCGGCAAATATCAATTATGTTCAAATCCAATGTGCCGGTAGTTGAGACCCTTCAGGCCGTTGCTAATCAGGCAAGAAAATCTACTCTCAAGGAAAAAATTTTAAAAATCGCCGGGAAAGTGGAAGGAGGAGCGCCTCTTTCTGAATCTTTTTCTATTTATCCAAAACTTTTTACTCCTTTTTATATTAATATGGTGAAGTCCGGCGAGGCCTCTGGTAAACTGAGCGATGTTTTTATGTATTTAGCTGATTATTTAGAAAGAGAGTATTCTTTTCAGGGAAAAGTAAAAGGGGCAATGGTCTATCCTTTTTTTATTTTGTTTGTTTTTTTAGCGGTAGTCGCAATAATGATGGTTTACGTTATTCCTCAGTTAACCGAGGTTTTAGAAGGAACCGGGCAGGATCTTCCTTTGGCTACTCGGGTAGTAATGGCAACTTCAGATTTTTTGAGAACCCAAGGCATAATCGCAGCTTTAGTTTTTCTTGGCTTGATAATTGCTCTTGCTCGATTTGTAAAAAGCAAAGCGGGAAAAAAGTTTTTTGATAAAAACTTGCTAAAATTACCTTTATTAGGCAGTTTCTTAAAAAAACTTTATCTTTCTCGCTGCGCTCTAAATCTTTCCACTTTAATTTCTGGAGGTCTTCCCATAGCTCAGGCCTTAGAAATTACCGGTGAGGTGGTGGGCAATGACATTTATAAAGAAATTATTCTTAAAACCAGGGATGAAGTTAAAAATGGAGAACCAATAAGCTCAGTTTTGAAGAAATATCCTAATTTTATCTTCCCCCTTTTTTATCAAATGGTAGCGGTGGGAGAAAAAACAGGCACCTTAGATTCTTCTTTAATGAATGTAGTGGAGTTTTATCAGAGAGACGTAGATCAAAATTTAGATAGTTTTATAAAACTTCTTGAACCAATTTTTATTATACTTTTGGGAGGAGTGGTAGCTGGTTTAATGATAGCGGTTTTAATGCCCCTTTACTCAATCGGAATTTAAAAGAGTTTTCCACACCTCATATTTGACATAGATGTGCTATAATTTAAATGATGGTTAGCTAAAAAACTTGAAAGGTCGAAGGTTTAAAATTAAAATAATTTTTAAAATTAAAATGATTAAAAAATACAAAGGTTTTACTTTAATTGAATTATTAGTGGTAATCGCTATTATTGGAATTCTTGCTTCAATCGTTTTGGTTTCTTTGTCAGCTGCCAGATCCAAGGCCTACGACGCTGAAATAAAAGCTGAATTGTCTCAGATGAGAGCTGAGGCAGAGATGGAATATATTGACAATGATAGCTATGAAGGACTCACCGTTCCAACCAACTTAGTTCCTCCAGCTTGTAGTGTTGACTCTGCTGCAGGTTATCAGAAAGCCTTCGGTGGTTGTACTGCTGGCGTAGGTTGTCAATCGTATGTGCTCTGGTCTGATATGTGCACCGGGACCGACGGTACTGATGACTGGTGTGTAGATTCTTCGGGGAACTCCAAACAGGCAAATGTTGTGGCCGTAGATGGCTCAGTAACAAATGCTGTGGCAGTTACCTGTCCATAGTAAATCATAAAAAGATTGTTACAATCAAAACCCGTTGTTAGCGGGTTTTGATTTATAATTTTTTCTTGTTTTGTAATCCCTAATAGGGTAAACTAAAATAATATGGGAATTTTTTACCCGATTATTTTTATTTTTGGTTTAATTGTGGGTAGTTTTTTGAACTGCGTGATTTATCGGCTTGCTCTCCCAAGGGGCAGGTCTTTTTGTCCTCATTGCAAACACATATTATCTTGGCAAGACCTTATTCCGGTTTTAAGTTTTTTAATTCTAAGAGGAAAATGCCGTTATTGCCAGAAAAAGATTTCTTGGCAATACCCCTTGGTGGAATTAGCAACCGGGCTCTTATTCGTCTTAATTTTTTGGCATTTGGGCTTTGGATTTGATTTGGCATTTGGATTTTGGATTTTGATTTCTTGTTTTCTAATTATTATTTTCGTCTACGACCTGAAACATTTTATAATCCCCGATAAAATAATTTATCCTGCAATAGTAGTAGTTTTAATCTATAATGCACTACAAAGCCCGGCCTTGTTGATGAGGTCGGGTCTCGCAGCTATTCTTGCTGCGAGTTTTTTCTTAATTATTGTCCTTGTATCCCGAGGTCGTTGGATGGGTCTCGGAGATGTTAAGTTAGCATTTCTTATGGGTCTTTTTCTCAGCTTCCCTAATATTTTAATTGCTCTATTTTTTGCTTTTCTAATTGGTGCTATAATAGGAGTAGGGTTAATTTTAGCGAAAAGAAAGACATTAAGAAGCGAAGTGCCTTTTGGACCATTCTTGGTAACTGGGACATTTTTTGCCTTGTTCTGGGGAGAGAGAATAGCTCAATGGTATTTGGATTTATTTCTTTATGTTTAAATTTTTAAACAAAGACAGAGGGTTTACCATAGTTGAATTTTTGATAGTAATAAGCATTATTGGCATTCTTTCAATAATAGCTTTTCCTAATTATCGCTCCACTCAGCAGCGACTTGCTCTTCAGCGCTCAGCCAGTAAATTAGCCCAGGATATAAGAAGATCCCAAGAAATGGCAATGTCAATGAAAGAACTTTCTACGGGCCTTCCAGGAGGATATGGAATTTATATTAATAAAAATGATTCTGATTGTCCTGACGATGACTGTTATCATATCTATGCTGATATTGATGATGATGAACGATACGATTTAGGAGAAAAAATAGAAACTATTTTTTTGGAGAAAGAGGTTTGTATAGAAGGTTTTGTTCCTTCTTCTAATAACTTCAGCATTAATTTTAAACCCCCCGACCCTACGGTAAAAATGAAAGATCAGGCCGGGACAGACTCAGATGCTGTAAACATAACCGTTGCTTTAAAAGCTGATTTATCAAAAACTAAAACCATTAAAGTTAATGAAGCAGGCCTAATTTATGTGGAGTGAAAATCATCTAAACATTATGTTAAAATGTTAAAATGAATAAAAGTTTTACTATTATTGAAGTTATAATTGCTATTTTTGTTCTTATAGTTGGAGTATTGTCTGTTTATGCTGCGATTCAACAAATAGTTTCTTATACTCATCATTCTGCTTCCCGGCTTACTGCTGTTCACCTTGGCGAGGAGGGGATTGAAATTGTCAGAAATATAAGGGATACAAACTGGCTTGGGGGAGTTGTTTGGAACAATGGTTTGGGAGCTGGCGCTTGGGAAGCTGATTATAATACCAATCAGCAACTTTCAGATACTTATGATGGTGATTTTTTAAAACTCGAAGCCGCCAGCGGTTTTTACGGTTATGGTCTGGGCAGCCGAACAAATTTTAAAAGAAAAATTACAATTACATCCGTTGGCAATACCTTAGAAGTTTCTGTTGAAGTACGGTGGGAATACAAAGGTAACACTTATGGACCGATTACCGTTCAAGAAAATTTATATAATTGGTATCCAGATTCGTCTCCTTCGCCTCCTCCGCCTCCTCCGCCTCCTCCGCCCTCAGATTTAACAGTTAATCTCGAGTCATATTATAAGCTTGACGAAGCCGGTGGAAACGCTATTGATGCTCACGGCTCAAATGATGGCTCTGTTTCAGGCGCTACACAAGGAGCAACAGGAAAAATAAATGATGCTTATAGTTTTGATGGGAATGATGTTGTTACATTAACCTCTGCGATAACAAGTGGCTCAGATTTTACAATTACGGCCTGGATAAATGCAGATACAATTGCTGGTGGTTGGGATGCTATTTGCGCATATGATGGTAACCACTCTTTCTATAATAACAATGGTAAGCCTTCTGTTTATGATAGCTCACGTGGTGGAGATTTAGCCCATTCAAATTCTCTAAGCGTAGGAACTTATAGTTTTGTAGCGGCAGTCATAACAAGCACAGATGGAGTATGGATTTATCTTGACGGTGTTTTTGAACAAGTTAGCACAGATAGCATTGGCGATGATTGGGGAATTCAATATATAGGCGCAAGGTCTGGCCCGGGAGAGTGGTTTGTAGGAGATATTGACGAAGTGGGAGTCTGGACAAAAGCTTTGTCAGAAGCGGAATTAGACGAATTATATAATAGTGGAGATGGTCTGGCATATCCTTTATAGTGGTGCTCCGTCTCCGCTTCCGCAATAACAATGTTTAGATTTTTAAATAAAAACAAGGCATTTACCTTAATAGAGATGATGGTCGCTGTGCTTATTTTTTCTATAGTTGTCGGAGTTGTTATCGGAGTTTTTGTCTCGGCTCTTCAGGTACAAAGATATAATTTAGCTTATCAACAACTTTTAGACCAAACCAGCTATGCCATTGAATGTATGGGCCGGGCAATAAGAATGGCAGTCAAAGATGACGGTACTTGTGGCTTTTCAGGATACAATTATAGAGTTTCAAACGGCAATACAAAAATAGAATTTCAAAATTACAAAGGCGATTGCCAGGAATTTTATTTAGATACAAGCGTTGATCCTAATCAATTAGCAACGTCTAAGGGCGCGGATTATTTAGATATTCCTTTAACCTCAAATAATTTTAACGTAACTTCTCTTAATTTCAGAATCACTGGCGCGCCAGGTTCAGAATTCTCAGATGATCTTCAGCCAAGAGTAACAATATTTATGGAAATACAAGGGGAGGGCGCAGGACCTCAGCCAAAAATAACAATTCAAACTACTATTTCCCAAAGAAACCTTGATTTTTGATTTGCAATATTTTTTAAAAGTAGTAGAATTAATGTAATATGATATGGAAATTAAAAATAGAGAAAATGGATAAAAAATCTCTTCAGTATCTAGGCGTAATTATTATAATAGCCATCATTGTTTGCGTTAGCCTTTTTTATTATCTTTCCTTAATACCAAAAATAGGAATGGAAGAGGGAATATCTGAAAAGCAAAAAAGAGAAAGAATAACCAAACAACAACTAAAAGAATTGGAAGAAGAACCGATGTCTTTGTCTGGAGAAGAGATCAAACAACAATTAAAAGGATTAGAAGAACTTCGTTAATAAAGTAATAATTTGAGATATAAAAAGAAATGTAGAATTTAATCTCTATGTTTCCGTTTTAATCTCAAGCAAAAATAATGAGACAAATTTCTCCAAAAATAGCATCTTTAATTTTTAGCGTATTAGTCATCTGCTTTGTTATGGCTTTCTATGCTCTTGGTTGGACAGAACCTTCAACCGATGCTCCAGCAGTCAATGTGTATGCTCCTATAAATGCCAGTTCCATAGAGCAACGCAAATTAGGAACATTGCGGATTGCGGGACTTACCGCTGATGGCGAAACTCATCTTGCCTGGGATAGCGGCAACGTCGGCATCGGGACAACAACTCCGGATGCTGGTTATAAGCTTGACGTAGAAGGAAATATTCAGGCAAACGCTTTTGATACAGGAGATATCACTTTCAGGGACCAGGAAACTAATCAGATACTCTGGAGAATGTTTGAAGATGAAGATGGATTATATTTAGAGAATGCAAGAACAGAGAAAGTTTACAAGTTTGTTTTAGAGGAAATCGGAGATTGAGAAAAATATTTATGAAAAAGAAAATTTTAGTATTTTTAATTGCAACTATTTTACTTGTTGGTTTTGTTGTTCTGATAGAGCCGGTATATTTATTAGTTTACGGCTCAGCAGACGGAGTAAGAGAAGAATTAACCATACTTAATATTCATTCTCATCCTCAAGCTGGAGATTACTGGACTGTTTCTTTTGAGACAAAAGAGCTTCGTGATTTGATTATCACTCCTGACAATCAAAACACTATTGATGACTTAGATTTCGTTTCTTTAAAATGTGGCGATGAAGAAAGAACTCCTCAGATTTTGGAAGGAGATGTTATTTTTTATCCCAATTGGTTTTGCTCTAAAGAAGCAGTAATTGTTCATATAGTTAATGCTGCTGCAAAACATACTTTGAAATTCCAATTCGGTAATAAAACAACTTTTGCTTATAATAATCCGGGGATAGAACGCGGGGTTAATGCTGGATTTG
>Ga0307379_10010928_pt1 | contig 11968 bp, 19 predicted proteins | sample UN2MG_FD_202237 | JGI IMG/M metagenome (GOLD analysis project Ga0307379, IMG submission 202237) | Soil microbial communities from Risofladan, Vaasa, Finland - UN-2 | ecosystem: Environmental > Terrestrial > Soil > Coastal area > Acid sulfate soil | place: Finland: Risofladan, Vaasa | collected... | reverse complement strand
GAACGCCATCCGTTCAGTCTCGCACTGGGGGCTCGGTGGTGCTGATCGGAGTGCAGTGACCGGGATCGACGGCGGCGGGCACCGGCATCCGGAGGTGACGGATCAGGGCGCCGGTGTCGAGTCCATCGAGGGTGGTCGCGTGGCGGATCGCAGTTCGTCGCAGGCTCCGGCAGCGACGCTCGATGTCGCAGGAGGTGTCGTCGACCCAGCTGTCGATGGTGCGTTCCACGTCGGGCGGGATCGCTGCTGGCGGCTCGTTGCGGGGCTCGTCGGGGAAGACGGGTGGGCGGACACCGACGGGCAGCATGATGGTGCCGTCGGCTCGGATGGTGTGGATCCGTCCGTGGACGTCGCGTCGCGTGCGCCATCGTTTCCGGTGCTTCTCGCGATTGTGGCCACCGCACTCCACGCCGGCATTGACCTGGTCGGTGCGTCCGCCGTCGGACCACCCGACGGAGTGGTCGACCTGGCACAGCTCCGCCGGGAGCCCGCAGCCGAGGTGGTCGCATTGGACTGCGAGGAGCTTGGCGGCGTCTCGGGCGGCTCCGGTGAACACCCGGACCTTGCGTCCGAGGTTGATCGGGAGGCCGTCGGCGCCGAGCACGGCACGGCGGATGTGCCCGGCGAGCGCGGCGCGCAGCACGACGTGGGGGTGCAGGACCTGGCCGGTGGACGTCTCGCAGCGGCGGGAGGCGAGCCCGTCGGGATCGGCCATCAGTTCGTCGAGCAGGTCGTCGGGTGAGGTCAGCCCGGTGAACGGGTCGATGTGCTCGCCAGCGAGGTTCGAGTCGGGGGCGAGGCCCGCCTCGGCGAGGATGGCTGCCCAGGTGCGGTGGTCGGTGAGGATGTTGACCACCGGCTCGGCGGCGGGGGCTGAGCGCCCGGCCTGATGGTTGGCGAGCGCGCCACGCATGATCGCCACGAACGCGTCGTAGCTGCGTTGGGCGGCGGTGCGGGGGAGCGGGTACTCGTCGGCGCGGTCGCCGTGCTCGGCGCGTCGGGCGGCGACGTCAGCGTCGTACTCGAGCTCGCAGAAGTACTGGAAGATCGCTTCGAGTTCGACGTTGACGAGCGGGTCGCCGCCGTTGCCGTCGAGATGCAGTGATCCGTTGAGGTTGACGACGCGGGCCCGACGGTTCTCGATCGACTCGCCGAGGTCGCGGTGGGCGCCGTCGAGGTCGGCGAGCATCACGAAGCGCTCGACGCATGTGCGGAACTCGCGGAAGCTGAGGCGTTCGGCCAACTCGAGCAGCATCGGTGCGAAGTCGACGAGCCGTTCGCGGACCCGCTTGTTGGCGTGGGCGACGGCGAGCTCGTTGGCTTGCGGGATGCCGATGCGGCCGCCGCGGAGCGCTTCGGCCACGCCGGGGATGCTCCCGGTGGCGGTGGTGAGACGGCCGACTCGCGCGGCTTCGGCGTCGGAGTAGTTGCAGGTGGCCCGCAGGTAGGCCTTCAGCGAGCGGTGCCCGTCGTCGAGGTACGACCGTCGCCGGTCGATCTCACCGGCAGCCAGTGCGAGTTCGGCCTCGACCCGCCGGCGCTCCAACTCCAGGTCGCGGACGCGCTCGTCGAGCTCGGAGTCGCTGCGTTCCAGCAGCTCCTCCACGAGGCTCTCGACCGACGTTTCCGACATGCCTCCATGATGCGCATGGGGGTGTCACAGAGTTGCCGAGCCCGGCCGAGTCAGGAAGCCGGCTTGCCGAGCCGGTCGCGCGCTGCCAGCAGCGAGGCGATCGCGGTGTCGATCGCTTCCTCGGTCGATGACGGCGTCGACAGGCCGTCGAGCAACATCCGGCGCGCCGTGTGCGACACCGTCTCGTTGCGCGTCGCCGCGACCCCCTCGAGTTGACGGAACAGATCCTCGGGCACTCGAATCGACACATGGCGAGACTTCGGTGCGGCTGCTGCAGGGCGCTCGAGCTGTTGCCCGGTCTCGCTCTCCAGCCACTCGATCAGTTGTGGTCTGCTCATCGCTCTCCTCCTGTTCGCTCGATCGCGTCGGCGACGACGTAGGCGATCGTCACGGCGTGAGCTCGATTGGGTTCGTCGGGCTCGGACCCGTCGATCAGTGCTCGCAGCGCAACGACCACGCGTGCGAGTTCGTCGCGATCGAGGCGGACCTCGTCCGGAGGGAGCCAGCCGAGATCAGGTCGTGGGGACCCGCATCATCCCGGCTGGGATCGGTCCCGAGTCCTCCTGCACGACCGCCGCGTTGACGATCGCGTCGACGTCCTCCTTCGTGATGTCACCCGGCACCGCTTCGAGCTTCACCTGCAACTCCTCACGAATTTCAGAGCTCCCGACGCATGGCGAGCAGGTGGATCGTCGGGTCGTGGACCCAGTCTCGATCGGGAACGAACTCGAAGCCGAGCCGTCGGTAGAGGCGATGCGCCGTGTGCATCCAGGCTCCCGAGTAGATGAACACCGAAGCACTCCCGATCCGCACGGACTCGTCGAGGCAACGGCGCGTGAGCGCTTCACCGATGCCCTGGCCTTGCGCCGCGGTGTCGACGCCGAGCATCCGGAAGCTGCTCTCGCCGTCCAGCAGTCTCTCGGCGTGCGGGCTCGATGCGTCGGCGACGAAGGTGACACACCCAGCCGGCGTCTCGCCGACGAACGCACCGAACACGACACCGTCGCGCACCCGCGCCGCCACGTCAGCAAGTTCCGCCTCGTAGTCGGGCTCTCGCGGCATGTCCGGCAACGCCAGGTAGCTGTCGAGCACGACCTGGCCGAACACGTCGAGGTCGTCGTCTTCGGTCAGGGTTCGGATACGGAGCCCAACCACGACGACAGTCTGGCCGACTGTGCCCCGATCGGAGTGGCGCCACATGCTGATCGGATCGGCTGGTGATCGTCGTTGCCGATGCATCGATCCTCGCCTTGCTGCGACCGTGACCAGCCTCGCCTCGCTGCCGGTCGATCGTCACGATCTCACACAGCCGATGATGGCCCGGATCTGGGAGCTGACGGGGTGCTCGTCACCACCGATCGACGTCTTGCGGGCGCACCGAACCTCTCCGTCGACGTTCGCGTGTTCCCGGGCTGACGCGCTGCGGTTGGCGGAGGCCGACAGCTCCGTGAAGGCGCCCGCCACGAGTCGTCGGCGAGGGCGTCGGGGAAGTCGAGCTTGCCGAACCCCCGCTTGATGCCGAGCTCCCACCAAGTCGCGGCCGAGAAGGACGCCTCTTCGGCCTCACGGTCAGCGCCGGGTCTGGTCGTCGATCCACGCGAGGTAGTCGTGGGAGCCGTCGAGCGCCACTGCGGTGACCGCCGGCAGTTCGTAGGAGTGCAGCGAGCGCACGGTCTCGACGATCGAGTCGAAGCGATCCACGCGGGTCGCCGCGGTGATCAGCACCTCGTCGTCGTGTTCGATCACCTGCTTCCACTCATAGACGCTCGAGATCGGCACGAGGTGAGCGCACGCCACCAGCTGGGCCTCGACCAGCGCGTGGGCGATGGTGGCGGCCTCCTCCCGCGAGCCGCACGTGATGCGCACCTCGCAATGTCCGAGCGTCGTCACGCCCCTATCTTCGCAGGCGCGTCGTCAGTGGGCGTCGTTGATGCGTGCGACGAGCCGACCCTTGACCAGACCGCGGGCGAGGCGATCGAGGCCGTCGGGGATGTCGTCGAAGCCGATCTCGGCGTAGTGCGGCGCCAGCTGTCCGGTGGCGAACAGCTCGTACACGCCGGCCACGTCGTCCTTGGTCCCACCCCTGCAACCGACGAGCTCGATTTCCTTGATGATGAGGTCCCTCGTCGAGATCGTCGCCTCGAGCTTGCCCATGCCGACCTGCACCACGCGGCCTCCGAAGCGCACCGTCTCGATGGCCTCGGCGGTGGTGGTGCCGAATCCGGCGAAGTCGACGATCACGTCGAGCTGCCGGTCCGCGAAGTCCCGGATCGATCGGGCGACCCCGGTGACGCCGAGCTCGCCGGCGAGATCCCACACCTCCTCGTCGATCTCGGCCACGTAGACCTCCGCGCCGGCCAGGACCCCGACACGCGCACCGATCTGTCCGAGACCGCCGAGCCCGATGATCCCGAGCTTGGTTCCTGCCGCAACGCGTCCCGTGGCCATGACCGCGTGGTGTGAGGTCATGCCCGCATCGGTGCCTGCGGCCCCGAGCGCGAACGACACGCTCTCGGGAATGGGGACGAGCGTGATCTGGTCGACCACGATCTTGTCGGCGAAACCGCCGTCGTACCCGTAGCCGGGCGCACCGGCCCGGGTCATCGGGCACACCCCGACACGATCCCCGATCGACCACTCGGTGACGTCGTCGCCCACCTCGGTCACGACGCCGGCGACCTCGTGGCCCATCGTGACCGGCCGTCGTGGCAGGAACGGCAGCCACCCCTCGTCCTCGAGCACCCCGACGTCGGAATGGCACAACCCGGCCGACACCACGTCGAGCACGACCTGCCCCGGCCCGGCACTCGGTGCGGGAACGTCGGCGAGCACCAGCGGCTCGTGGGTGTTCGTGAACTGCCATGCGCGCATGCGGCGACTCCCCCTCCCCGCCACCGGCGAACCTCGCAGGCGGCGCACGGTCGACGTCTCGACCGGCTGTCGAGTCGTTCCCGGCACAGCAGTGTGTCACCCCTGCCCACGCCGATCACTGCCGAACGCGGCGACGACTCCCGGGCACGACCCCGGGGTCCAGTCGGCCTCCTCTGGTCGTGGCGATCCGCCACCTCCCAGTCCACAGTTCTCGTGAGCTCGTGTGGGATCAGGCCCCGCACGAGTACACGGGAACGCGCCGAACGCGGCACCGGGCGGGCGAGCGTCAGCCGAGGGCGTCGGCCGCGATGTCGGGGTAGACCGCCTGGCAGGCGTGCAGCAGGGGCTCGAGTCCCATCGCCTTCGACTTCGAGCCGGACACCTTCAGCTTGCGGAACAGCAGCGCCTTGCCGAGTGGGAGGGTTCCCAGCAACAGCTCGTGCATCGAGTCGGCGCTGAGCTTCGCGGTGAGGGTGGCGTCCACGCCACCGATCGGTTCGAACGTCGTCACGACCGGACGCGAGCGACCGTCGACCCAGATGTCGGCGTCGGGATCGTGCAGCCGGAAGTTGATCACCATCTGGGCCTCGACCAAGGTGTCCATCGAGTCGTCGTCCGCGACCGCGTCGAACATCGTGGTGTAGACCCGCTCGAGCTGCTCGGCGTCGTCGTAGGTGCGACCCATCGCGGCAACCATAGATTCCACAGGCCGTCCCGCGTTGCGCGGTGGCTGCTCAGGCGTCGACGAACTTGTGCTCGTCGATCTCGGCCTCGCCGTCCCAACGGTAGGCGCGCAGGACGCCGCCCTTCGCCACGCTGTAGTCGACGCACGTCGCGAGGGGGTTGATCGGCTCGGTCCAATCCTTGCGCCACCAGTAGTGGCCGAACAGCACCGGTTCGGGCCCGGTGTAGGCCTGCATCTCGGCGTCGTGCAGCTCGCGGTCGGGGAGCTCGCCGATCGGTTGGTCGTCGGGGTCGTACAGCTGCGTTCCCGGTGTGATCAACACCGACGTGGTCAGGGTGGTGGCCGTGCTGTCCCACCAGCGAAGCCGGGCGTGCCGGCGCTCGTGGCCGTCCTTGTCCCGGTACCACACGCCATCGAGGTCGATCTCGGGCCCTTTCAACACCGTCTCGATCGCGTCGTAGGTCGGCGTGTCCTTCGTCGTGCCGTCGAGCACGGTCTGCTCGGTCAGGGTGTTGCCCGGACCCGACACCGTCTCGAGGTGCTCCATGTGATCCGCACTCCAGCAGGCGTGCACCACCCGCAGGCCGTCGAGGTCGAGCCACATCGGGATCGTCATGAACCAGTCGATGATCGAGCGATGCAGCGGCGAGCCGAAGGCGACGTCGGACAGGAACGCCTCGTGCTGGCCGAAGTTCTTGTCGCTGTGCGGGCGGCAGTAGTCCTCGCGCAGGGGATCGACGGTGGCGTAGGCGACGGCGTTGAACTCGTGGTTGCCGAGCACGATCTGCGCCGAGCCGGCCTCGACCATCGCCCGTACCAGCCGCAGGGTCTCGAGCTGGCCCGGGCCACGGTCGATCAGATCACCGACGAACACCGCCGTCCGGTTCGGGTGTACCCACACGCCGTGCCGCTCGGTGTAGCCCATGTGGGCGAGCAGGCGCTGCAGCCGGTCTGCGTGACCGTGCACATCACCGATGACGTCGAACCCCGCCATCGCTCCAGTCTTGCCGAAGGCCACCGGTCGGGGAAGGGCACCGCTGGTGGGCTACGTGACCTGCTCCAGCCGATCGAGGTAGGCCCGCAGCGTCGTGTCGTCGAAGCACACGAAGCGGACCGTGGCGACCGACGTCGGAGTCGAGCGGACCGTCTCGACGGCGATGTCGGTGGCAGCGTCGAGCGGGTAGCCGAAGATGCCGGTCGAGATCGCCGGGAACGCCACGGTGGTGGCGCCCACCTCGTCGGCTCTCGCCAGCGAGTTGCGGTAGCAGTCGGCCAGTCGCTCGGCCTCACCCTCGCTGCCGCCGCGCCAACGCGGGCCGACGGCGTGGATGATCCACCGGGCGGGAAGATCGAACCCGGGGGTCACCTTGGCGTCGCCCTCCGGGCAGCCGCCGAGTGCACGGCACGCCTCGTCGAGCTCCGGACCGGCCGCTCGATGGATCGCTCCGTCGACCCCACCACCGCCGAGCAGCGACGAGTTCGCCGCGTTGACGATCGCGTTGACGTCCTCCTTCGTGATGTCTCCCAGCACCGCTTCGAGCTTCACGCGCCCCTCCTTCTCTCCATCCGAGTCTGCCGCCTGGCTCCACGCAACTCTGTGACACCGTTCGCGTACCGTGAGCGATACCGGCTCCCCCATGAGCGTTGTTGAAAGGACGCATCATGGAAGCGTCGTCGGGTATGACCAAGTTATACTCTTCGAGCGTGAAGACTGCCGTCTCGATTCCGGACCCCATCTTCGAGGCGGCGGACCGGCTTGCCCGGCGACGGCGGATCTCCCGGTCCGAGCTGTACGCCGAGGCGCTCGCCAAACTGCTCGACGCCGACGAGTCCGCCGAGGTCACCGAACGCCTCGACGACGTGTACGGCGAGCGATCATCCGAACTCGACACCGGCCTGGCCGCATTGCAGGCGGCCGCGATCGACGAGGACTGGTGATCGGGCGCGGCGAGATCTGGTGGGCCGAGCTTCCGGCACCCAGCGGATCGGGACCCGGCAAGCGCCGTCCGGTGCTCATCGTGTCGGCCGACTCGTTCAACCTGAGCCGGATCGAGACGATCGTCGCCGTGGCGGTCAGCAGCAACGTCGATCTCGTCGCCGCACCCGGCAACGTCGCCGTGCCGGCGAGCCGCTCGGGGCTGCCGAAGGACTCGGTCGTCAACGTCTCGCAGATCGTCACCCTCGACAAGCGCCAGCTCGGCGAACGCGTTGGAGCGCTCGATCACGACACCCTCGCCCAGATCGACGCCGGTATCCGACTGGTCCTCGACCTCGTCGCCTGACAAGCGACTGTTCACCGCCCGTGTGAACACCCTGCCAACCGAACAGTCCAGTGACGGACTAACCGGACTAACCTCAGAGGGATGGCCGAGATCGTGAACATGCACGACGCGAAGACGCACTTCTCCAAGTTGGTCGCCAAGGTCGAAGCCGGCGAAGAGATCGTGATCGCACGAGGTGGTCGGCCGTGCGCTCGTCTGGTGCCGATCGCCCCCGACGCGCCGCGTCTCGGCACCATGAAGGGTCGCTGGCCGGAACTCGCCGACGAGTTCTTCGAAGCGCTCATGGGCGACGAACTGGATGCGTGGGACGCGTGAAGCTCCTCCTCGACACGCACATCTTCGTGTGGGCGGCGACCGGTGACCAGCGCCTTCCCGCCGACGCGGCAACGCTCATCGTCGACCCCGCCAACACGCGAACACTGTCGGCGGCGTCGGTGTGGGAGATGTCGATCAAGGCAGCATCAGGTCGATGGGCCGAGGTGGAACTTATGCTCCACGATCTCGACGAGGCGCTCCACGACCTGCAGACCGGACAGCTTCCGATCGACATCCCCGCAGCCGTGGCCGCGGGCCGACTCGACTGGGAGCACCGGGATCCGTTCGATCGGATGCTCGCCGCGCAGGCGACGCTCGGCGGCTTCTCCCTGCTCACCGTCGACCGGGCATTCGACCACTCAGGAATCCCACTCGCGCTCAGCTGAACTGCTCGCCGTTGCGGCGGGGGAGTTCCTGCGACGCCTCGGCCGTGAGCGTCCGTCTCAACCCGTGTCGCGAAGGTCGCGCCACTGCCAAATGGCGCCGGCCACCAGGAGTTCGGGGTCGCCGGTCCACAATGTCGCCCTCTCGGCGACCGCCAGGGCGGCACCGAAGGCATCGGCGAAGGCCATCGGGTGGTCGGCCTTGATGCGGGCAGCGCTCGGGTCGTCGGGGACGGCCACGAAGTGGAACGGCGACGGGCGTCGCCAGTGGAAGATCTCGCCTTCGAAGTCGAGCTCCATCGCGCCGGGTCAGTCCGCATCGATCATCGGGCGACTCGTCTCATCCCGCCACGATGTCACAGCACCGGAGCCACGCTCGCGCCGAGCCGGTCGGGGCCGATCGTGAACGGGGGTCAAGGTCGAGTTGGCATCGGCCGATGGACCATCGTGCTCGCACGAACCTCGACAGCGACAGCGCAGGACGCCAACCAGCGGCACGGCCTGTCCGCGTTGCGCGGTGTCGAGGCCGCCGAGCTGTTGCGCGTGATCGCCGCGCTGCACCTCGAGGGCCTGCTGAGCGACGCCGAGTACCTCGTCAAGCGCCGGCGCCTCGTCGCCGAGCACTGACCGGCCAGCGCCGTACTGGTGGGGCCAGCTCGGAGCCTGCAGCAATCGGCGCACGGCGGCTTCGAGCACCCGGTCTGTCGCGGCGATCTCGTCGATCGAGACCCGTTCGTCGACGGCGTGGGCGTGGGCGATGTTGCCCGGGCCGTACACCGCGCAGGCGGGGCCGGCCTCGCGCCGGACGGGTCTCGCCCGGCTCGCACCAGATCTCGGTGGCGTCGGTTCCGGATTCCGGAACGCTTGTCACCGAGATCACCTGGCCGGTCGGTTCGCCGACCGTGTCCGCTGGGTGACCGCCGACGATGCACTCGGTCGCGTCGCAACGCGCGCCACGCGTAGGCTGGCTGCTTCGTGATCACCGGAACCCGATTCCCAACGCCATGGTCGATGCGCCGGTCGATCTCCACGAGCACGGTGCCACGGACATGAGCGAGTCCGGTTCCGCCTTCGGCTCGTACGTGGTCGGGCTCGACAACGGCGGCACAGCGAACAAGTTCACCGTCATGGATCGCGACGGGCACTTCCTGATCGACCGGCTGGTCGAGTTGCCGAGCCGTGTCACGGATGGCCCGACCGCCGCTATCGGCGCGCTCCGCGAAGCCTTCGAGGCCGCGATCGAGTTGGCCGGCGTCGATCGGCGCGAGGTGCTCGGGGTCGGCCTCGACACGCCGGGGCCGGCCACCGCCAACGGGGTGATCTCGTCGCGTGGCGGCACCAACTTCGGCCACGACGACTGGCGCGGCTACGACGTCCGCACCGCACTCGAGCACGACCTCGGCCTGCCGGTCGTCTACAACAACGACGCCAACGCCGCCGCGCTGTACGCCCATCACCGGCACTTCGGGGCGATCGGTGGCGAGCGGTCGTCGATCTCGGTGATCGTCGGCACCGGCCTCGGCGGCGGTGTGATCGAGAGTGGACGGATCGTGAAGGGCGCGGCCGGGATGGCGGGCGAACTCGGCCACGTCCACATCCCGATGGACGGAATGCTCGGCGATGGCCAGCCGACACCGACGTGCAACTGCGGTTTCGTCGGCGACGCCGAGAGCGTGGCATCGCTCACCGGGATCTACAAGAACCTCCTGCCGTACTGGTTGACGCGCTATCCCGATCACGAACTGGCGGGCGTGGATCCGCTCGACGCCGCCAAGCAGGTGCGCGGGTTCGGCGAGCGCGGCGACGAGATGGCCCTGCACATCTTCGAGCAGCAGGCGATGGCGCTCGGCCGACTGTTCACGATCGCGGCCAACTTCACCGACCCCGACGTGTACCTGCTCGGCGGTGGCGTGATCGAGACCGCGCCGTCGTTCCGCGACTGGTTCCTCGAGCGCGTCGAGGCGCACACGTTCCTACGTGACGAGCAGCGAGCGGTCGCGTCCTTCGCGCTCGTGGCCGACCTCGACATGGCCGGCGCCCGCGGATCCGCGATCGCTGTGCTCGGCGCGCTCGGCCACGGCTGATCCCCGTCGGTGGTTTCGAGCCCGCGCTTCTCGTGAACTCGTGCGTGACCCGGTCCCGCACGAGTTCACGGGAACGGGTTTACTCAGCCCCGAGTGGGGTCAGGCGATCGAGCAGGCCATGTCGGCCCCGCAGCACATCGGCGACTTGATCTTGCCGTGTCCGTTCGGGCACTTGGAGACCTGCACCGACGATCCGTCGTCCTTCTGGATCGTGTCGTTCACGAGCGGAGCGTCGCACTCGCCGCAGGTCGCGTTGACGGACATTCCACAGGTGGGGCAGGAGTAGGTGGCCATGGACCGATGGTAGGTCACCGGAGCATCCGGCCCGCGACCAGCGTGTCGCCGCGCTGCCGGCGCGGTGTGACCTCCGGCTCTGGTGGCGACGCGCTGACCACGCGCAGCCTGGTGAGGTGTTCGACGCCGTCCGTCAGTTGGCCTCCCGGGTCGAGGGGGACTGGCGGGCTCACGGGACGGCGTACGAACTCGTACGAGTGCTCACCGCCCCGGCGCGCCGCGGGCTCATCCGGTTGCGGGTGGAAGGAGCCGAGAATCTCCCGTCCGACGGTCCCGCGATCCTGGTCGCGAACCACGTGTCGTTCTTCGACTCGGTGCTGTTGATGTTCAGCCTGCCCCGCCCCGTCGCGTTCATCGGCAAGGCCGAGTACACCGACAACCCGATCACCAACTGGCTGTTCTGCGGCGCCGGGATGATCCCGGTGCGGCGCGAGAACCCGGGTGGCCTTCCTCACGTGTTCGACGAGGTGGCCGGGGTCCTGGAACGCGGTGAGGTGATCGGCGTGTTTCCCGAGGGGACCCGATCGCTCGACGGCCGGCTGCACCGTGGCCACGTCGGTGCAGCGCACCTGGCGCTGACCACCGGCGCGCCGATCGTCCCGGTCGGCATCGTCGGCACCGACCGTGTGTTGCCCACCGGCGCGCGGCTCGTCCGTCCGTTCCAGCAGGCGACCATCTCGCTCGGCGCACCGATCCGGCCCGACGGCCCGACCAAGAGCACCAACCGCAAGCGACGAGCGCTCACCGACCGGTTCATGGCCGAGATCGCCCGGCTGTGCGACGAGACGTACGTCGACGAGTACGCGGCGCTCCACCTCGGCTGAGCAGCCCGGCGTGAATCGTCTGGCGACCCGATGGACGACGTCAACCAGCGAGCAATGTGAGCCCCCAGAGCACGGGGAATCCGACGAGCATGCCGCGAGCGATGTTGCCTGTGCGATGGACGGTCACGAACGCGGCGACCGCGGCACCGGCCTCGGCGACGGTTGGCATGGCGGCGCGGCCGTCAGCGGTCAGGAGCATCCCGCCGACGAGGGCGCCGATCGCGGCGGGGCCGACGAAGGCCAGCGGCCGCTCCGCCCACGCCGGCAGTCCGCGTTCGCTGACGACAGCGAACGTCACGGCCCGCATGGCGTAGGTGCCCAGGCCGACCGCGCAGATGACGAGCCACGCGGTCATGACGTCGCTTCCTGAACGAGTCGGGAGCGAGTCTCGGCGAACACGGCGACGGTGATCCCGGTCACCGTGGCGACGAGCGTCGCCGAATGGAAGGGCAGGCCGGCGCCCACCGTGACGACAGCGAGGCCGCACACGGCGGCGAGCGCCGACGGCCGTGTACCGACCGACTTGGCCAGCAGACCGATCAGCGCGAGCGGTGCCGCCATGTCGAGACGCGCGGCCTCCGGCAGCTCGGCACCGAT